>Ga0056116_1000173_pt1 | contig 20459 bp, 14 predicted proteins | sample WorMetOlspDAHAB2_FD_67352 | JGI IMG/M metagenome (GOLD analysis project Ga0056116, IMG submission 67352) | Marine gutless worms symbiont microbial communities from Max Planck institute for Marine Microbiology, Germany - Olavius sp. DAHAB.2 ...
ATATTAATTAGCTTATTATCTATTAATGTACATTAATAGATTACTTGATTCGTCTATTTTAACTGTCAAGATAACCCTACCGCTATACAACAGCGAAAATGAAGTGACAAAAAACTTATGATTTGCTTAATCATAGATCTAGTACTTATCAACATCAAGATAAAGTACGATCCTAATCCTTAAAAGGAGGTGATCCAGCCGCACCTTCCGGTACGGCTACCTTGTTACGACTTCATCCCAGTCATCAGCCTCACCTTCGGCACCTCTCTCCTTGCGGTTAAGTCGGCGACTTCGGGCAAAACCAACTTCCATGATGTGACGGGCGGTGTGTACAAGGCCCGGGAACGTATTCACGACGTTATTGCTGACACGTCATTACTAGCAATTTCAACTTCATGAAGTCGAGTTGCAGACTTCAATCCGAACTGAGATCGGTTTTAGGGATTTGCTCCACCTCTCGGTTTCGCAGCCTTCTGTACCGACCATTGTAGCACGTGTGTAGCCCCAGACATAAAGGCCATGCGGACTTGACCTCATCCTCACCTTCCTCCTAGTTAACCTAGGCAGTCTCGCTAGAGTCCCCATCATTACATGCTGGTAACTAGCGACAAGGGTTGCGCTCGTTGCGGGACTTAACCCAACACCTCACGGCACGAGCTGACGACAGCCATGCAGCACCTGTATAAAAGCCCTTTCGGGAAACACCATTTCTAATGTCATCTTCCATATGTCAAGTCTGGGTAAGGTTCTTCGCGTTGCATCGAATTAAACCACATGCTCCACTGCTTGTGCGGGCCCCCGTCAATTCTTTTGAGTTTTACCCTTGCGAGCGTACTCCCCAGGTGGCATACTTAACACGTTAGCTACGGCACAGCCGGGATTAAGTCCAGCTACACCAAGTATGCATCGTTTACGGCAAGGACTACCAGGGTATCTAATCCTGTTTGCTACCCTTGCTTTCGTGCCTTAGCGTCAGGAAATAAACTAGAAAATCGCTTTCGCCACTGGTGTTCTTTCACATATCTACGCATTTCACCGCTACATGTGGAATTCCATTTTCTCCGTCTATCCTCAAGACTAGTAGTTTCAAATGCAGCTCCGAAGTTGAGCTTCGGAATTTCACATCTGACTTTCTAATCCGCCTACGCACTCTTTACACCCAATAAATCCGATTAATGCTTGCACCCTCCGTATTACCGCAGCTGCTGGCACGGAGTTAGCCGGTACTTCTTTACAAGGTACCCTCAAATTTAGTGATTATTCGTCACTATTTCTTGTTCCCTTGCGAAAGGACTTTACAACCCGAAGATCTTCATCGTCCACACGGCGTCGCATCGTCAGGCTTTCGCCCATTGCGAATGATTCTCGACTGCAGCCTCCCGTAGGAGTCTGGGCAGTGTCTCAGTCCCAGTGTTGGCGGTCAACCTCTCAGTCCGCCTAGACGTCTTAGCCTTGGTGCGCCTTTACCACACCAACAAGCTGATATCCCATGAGCCGCTCTCTTACCGCAAGGCCCCAAAAGGGGTCCCCCACTTTAAAGTAACTGGGCTACCCCAGCACTCCTCATTCGGTATTATCGATCGTTTCCAACCGTTATTCCCAGGTAAGAGGTACGTTACTCATGTATTACTAACCCTTCCGCCACGAAGTAGCAAGCTACTTCGTTCGACTTGCATGCCTCATCCACGCCGTCAGCATTCAATCTGAACCAAGATCAAATTCTCAATAAAAAGTTGTCTATTAAAAACTTCCAGCTTACTAAAAGCAAGCAAAGAAGCCAATAATTAAACATCTTAATAAATTAAAGTTTATAGGGGCACATTAAAATTTAATGCGCTCAAACCTTAAGTTTTGTCACTTCATTATCGCTGTCAAGATAGCCACCAAGGCGTAACTTAATACACCTTAGCTCTCCCTCAATGAGCTTGTAACTCAAGAAGGAACCTAAATGGTACAGATACGCTCTTTTTTGCGCAAAGCTTTTTAAAACAAAGGGCGCATTTTTAATTTTGCACCCAATAAATCGGGTTTAAGAAAAATTTTTCGAAGCTTGAATCGCCGTAATAGCAATGATGCAAAAGATATCTTCAACATCGGCTCCACGCGATATGTCATTCACCGGCTTATTTAACCCTTGCATAATAGGGCCAATAGCAAGAACATTAGCACTGCGTTGTACTGCTTTATAGGTAATATTTCCAACATTGAGATCCGGGAAAACACAAACGGTAGCCTGTCCTGCAACAGGATTATTACACATTTTCGTCTTCGCCACATCTCGACAACATGCAGCATCATATTGAATAGGTCCACAGACGGAGATGTCGGGACGCCACTCCCTCACCAGTTCTGTGGATGCTTGTACCTTTTCTACATCTTTTCCACTGCCCGACATGCCCGTACTATAGCTCATCATAGCAACGCGTACTGGAATACCAAACCGTTTTGCCGTATCTGCACATTGAATAGCAATAGTTGCCAACTCTGATGTAGTGGGACTTTGATTGATAGCACAATCTCCATAAATCATTACCTGCTTTTGCAAACACATAAAAAAAATGGAGGAAGCTTTTATGTTATGATCTTTTGTCTTTATGAGCTCTAAAGCGGGACGAATCGTTTCAGCAGTAGTATGAACAGCACCACCAACTAGTCCATCTACCTTCCCTTCAAAAAGAAGTAATGTTCCAATTACAATGTTAGATTTAAGATATCGTTTCGCATCTTCTTCTGTGATTCCCTTGTGTTTACGTAATCGAAGTAAAAGCGGCAAATAGTGTGAACGTAAGGGCTCTGGATCCAAGACCTTTATTGCAGAGTGCAGAGTGATGTTATGATTTTTTGCGATTTGGTTAATCTTTTCGGAGTTCCCAAGAAGCAGAGGAGGTACCATCCCTTTCTTTATGCACTGCATAGCAGCTTGGATTATACGAGGTTCTTCCCCCTCAGGAAGAACGATTTGTTTGTTTGCCTCACACCCTTTTTTAATAAGTTGATAACGAAATAGAGAGGGGGACAGATCATATGCTCTCTGCGTTACAGACAATTCTTTTATCCACTTTTGATCGATATAGCTTGCAATATGGTTTTTTATGCCGGACCTTTTAACGCTTATATTGTTTAAAGAATTGATAGTGTGAAGGATTGTACTTTTTGTAATAAGAATAGGCAGCCCTTCTTCAACTGCACGACGACAAAGTTGTACAACATTTTCTGAAAGATCCTCTTTTTCTGTTACAAGAAGCCCAGCAAGCTTTATGCCATTTAAATAAGAAATACAGGCAGTGATCATGACATCAATACGATCAGAGGATGTCACTACCATCGTATCAGGCTTGAGAAGAGAAGCGATTTTCTCAATAGTTGCCGCCGCTATCACCCAATATTTTATGCAATGTGTACAGGGCTTTTCTAAACACCAGACTTTAGCTTGTAAATGATCTGCAACAGCATCTACAGTAGGAGCTGCTAACCGTTGTTCCCAAGGGAAACATCCTAAAACTTTAAATGTGGATCCGTCAAAAATGGATCGAAAATCATCTGTCGTGTCCCTATTCTCATAATTGTCGTAGCAGATAACACTCTTCGGAGCCCCGATTTTATTGATCATACAACCGATAACTTTAGAGGAGTGAATGCCTCCATAAGGTTGTGCAGCAATTTCGATCTGCTTTTTAAGCTTTTGTGGGGACATTCCTCCTGGCGCAGAGACAAAAATCACATCCGCATTAAGCGCTTTATAGATCGCATCGTTTAAGGAAAGAAATGGAATAAAACCCTGTATCACAAGAACATTTTTTTGTAAGAATCGATGCTTATCAAGTTGATAAATAATCGATTCCAAGATCTCTTCCCCTTTTCCTCGACTCAACAAATGTTCAATATCTAGCGCACTCTCTGCAAGGGGGTTAAAAAGTTCTGCTTCAATACCTTGACCTTTTAGCGCACAGACAAGACCCATCGATACAGAAGCAAGACCTACGTTTGTGCCAACAGGAACCATAAAAAGTCTATGTCTCATTGCTCTCCTTGTATAACATGTATAGTATCTCGAGCTATAGCAAGCTCCTCATTAGCAGGAATGACAAGAACTTTCAAATGCAAAAATGCCACATATTCCACTATCTTGTTTCGAATTGGCTCAGCATTTTCTCCAATTCCTCCAGTAAAAATTAACCCATCCACCTTGCCAAGAGGAACGATATAGGATGCAATATATTTTGCTATGCGATAACAGAAGAGCTCAATCGCTATTTGAACTCGCCTGTTTTTTTGATTAGCGAGAAGAATTCGTACATCTTCACTTATTCCAGAAATGCCCAAAAGACCACTCTTTTTATTTAAAATAGTGGTTACCTCATTCACATCGATTTGTAATTTTTCTACTAAAAAAGCAATAAGACCGGGATCTATATCTCCTGAGCGTTGCCCCATCATAAGGCCCTCAAGTGGAGTAAAACCCATACTAATGTCAACACTTTTTCCTCCCTTGATAGCACAGACACTACAACCATTCCCTAAATGCACGCTAATTAAAGAGCTGTTTTTTAAGGCAATACCCAACTTTTTCGCAGCCTCTATCGAGACAAAACGATGGTTTATTCCATGAAATCCATAACGACGTATCTTATATTTTTCATAATACTCATAGGGAAGAGGATAGAGGTAAGCATGTGGAGGCAAGCTTCCATGAAATGCCGTATCGAAAACCGCTACCTGAGGTAATAGAGGAAAATGTGCCTGCATCACCTCTATTCCTAATACATTTACAGGATTATGCAACGGCGCTAAATGAATGCACTCCTTAATTGTACGTAAAATATAGGGGGTGATTTCGACTGATTCACGCAGAGATGCCCCACCATGTACCACTCTATGCCCTATAGCAACCATTCCCTCCCCTTGCACCAATTGTATAATCGCTTTGATTGCATGAGGATAATCAGAAGACGCAAGTTTCCTCGCCTCTTCTTTTCCTTCAGAAGAAAAACGTAAAAACGCGTGATCCGTTTCTAAATTTTCAGCAATTCCCTTGAAAAAAACCTTGCTCGATTGAGGTTCAATTACTTGAAACTTTATCGACGAGCTTCCGCAATTTAAAACAAGAACCTTTTCCATACCTTCACCTCATTATGCATTCTATTGTTTATTTCAAAAGGTGATACTTATTTTTAGATATTTATTTCATTTTAACAATCATTCGAAACCTTTGTAGCTCGTAATTTCATTCGAATTCCGGACATTTTTTTTGAGGAACATTGTATACATGATTCCATAACCTCTTGCTCACTAAACACCACAACTTTATCTTTTGCTCGCGTAATCCCCGTATACAAAATTTCTCTACCAAAACGTTCCGATCCTTTAGGCACTAAAAGAGCGACTTTTTCAAATTCACTGCCCTGACTTTTATGCACCGACAAACAATATCCCTTCTCATACTCCGGAATCAGCGCCTCCCTAAAACTCCTATTCCCTATTATAATCTCTCCCCCTCTTATTATCCCTACCTCTCCATTGTTAATTCCCATTCTATGGTTTGTTCGTGTTATAATAATAGGTTGTTCATCACCGCCCTCACACAACCTATTCATCATCTCTACCCCATATGGTCCCCGTTTTACACAGGACAATAGCTGATATCCTCTTTCCCAAAATTTTTCTATTCCCTTCTCTAGTCTCTGATACGCAACCATCTCCCCCCTCCTGATCTTTTCTGCTAGCACCAACACCTCCCTTCTATCGCTTCGCATAGATTGATTCAGATATACATACCCCTGCTTATACTCTTTCATATAGTCACACAATTCTTTAAATACCGCCCCAACTTCTATTGGCGGCAGCTGATTGTAGTCTCCTACCAAAATCAATCGAGTCCCCCTCTTCACACCTCTCAATAATCGTGCCCACATACACGCATCGATCATCGAACACTCATCTACAATTACCATATCACAATGAATTTCTCCTCTTCCAAAGAGGAGATCTTTCCCATTTTTCACACCCAGCGTTTTATGAAGAGTTCTCACCTCCATGTCTAGTTTTTCTTGCAAAAGAGCTGCCGCCTTCCCCGTAGGAGCACACACACATACCTTCCCCGTAAAATGCTCAACAATTTTTTGTATAGTATAACTTTTCCCCGTTCCAGCTCCACCCGCTAAACACACAACCCCTTTGCTAAGCCCTATCTTTACAGCCATACATTGCTCTTCATTCACCCCTCCTATTTTTTCGATTTTAATCGGCCTAACATCTTCCTGCAACAACCTCTTAAACTCCCGTACCACCTCATTTTCTATCACCCAGTTTCTTTGCAAATAATAGAGATTATTCCATCGCCCCGCCCTTTCTTCAAACCATGGCTCTTCCCCTTCAAGCAGCTTCACATCACAATCTTCCTCTCCTCCTTTAATACATAAATGCCCCTCTCGCGCTGCCCCGATCAGTCGTGATAACAGTTGGCTTTTGCCACCAATGATTTCATCTATTTCACACATGTCTTTATGTTAGAAGCCTTATTATAAAAATGATACATCAATTTTATCTTTTAAAAAAAACGAATTGTTGAGCATATCTCCCCTTTCATGATAGAGAAGAAAAAGAAAAGGATAAAACTACTATGCGCGTTCCTTATTCAGAATTAAAAAAGGGCACATTTTTAATAGCAAGCCCCGATATCGATAGTGGAATATTTTTTCGCTGTGTAATTCTGCTATGTGACCATAACCCTAGGGGATCTTTCGGGCTTATTGTAAACAAGCCTCTGGAAGTGACCATGGAATATAACTTTTGTCAATGGATGCATAGGCCTAATAACCCTATCCACCTACGAAGAGGGGGCCCTCATCAACCCAATCAAGTCCTGCTTCTTCAAGACTTTGAAGCAAATGGTGAAGCTAGTTTGAAAATATGTGACGGGATCTATCTCAATATGGACATCAACACTTTGCAAGTTGAACCACAGGAAATAGCCAAGCCTCAAAACTCCATCCTTTATTTTGGATATGGAGAATGGAGTGGCGGTATTTTGGAAAAAGAATTTCTCAACAATATCTGGTTCCTTCATCCAGCTACAAGTCACCATATCTTTGAAACTCCTATAGAGAGACTTTGGCAAACTCTTTTACGTGAAATGGGAGGCAAGTACAAAACCCTTTCCATGATGCCTAACGACCTCAACCTTAATTAATTACAACTTATTTCGCCATCTTTTGAGCATCTATAAGTTGTTCATTATACAGCTTCAAGTTGTTATACAAAGCTTGAATATCACGCATAAGTTCGGCAAAATCTTTTTGAAATAACGGAGTGTTAAAAATATTTTTACTCAGTTCATTATTTTCAGCACGACTAATGAGCATCGAAAGACGTGACATCAATGTATTGATAAGATCGACCTGTTGGCTAAAATAATGATAAAATTCCTGGGGAGTAGTGAGAGCATTAAGAATCGTAGCTTGCTTTAAGCGCGTACGTTGCCACTCCTTATTAAGATTGAAGAAAAGACCGTAATGGTTCAAATCATTCATAAGTGTATTGACTTTGCTTAAAATAGATGTGACACGAAGATAGGTATCATCTTTCATAAAAAGTTGCCCAAGAGTCCCATGACCCTTAACTATATTTTGTGCCATATGAGAAAGAGCAGAACTTGCCCCGCACATATTACGTACTGTAGTGTTGAGGTTTGCCAACATTTTTCCCCGCAATATTTGATCAACACATTGCTCCAACTTCTTCATAGTATGCGAAAAGTGTTGAACACCCTCTTTTACATCATCGATCAACCGACTTTGATTGACAGTGGATAGGGCTGTAGTAAATTCAGTCATGCAATGATCAAACGTGCGAATAGCTTCTCCTAACTCATCAGCATTGTGATCAAACCAAGCAACAGCCCTGTTAATCACTTCTTTTATTTTATGCGATACCTGTCCTAATTCATTAAAAACATTTTTAAAAGGATCGACCGATGTGGCATAAACAGGCGTTTGAGAAGTAACCAAAAAGGGCTGCACCTCTTTAGGAAAAGCACGAGGAATAATAGCGATAGATTTTTCACCAAGCAACCCAGAAGTTTGCACCATAATTTCATCGGTATTATACACATGTATACTGGAATCAACCTTAAGGGTGAGTTGATAAAAATAAAGTTGCCCCAACTCATCTATAGGCTGTTCTCGTGCTTGGGAAATTTGTTGAATTTTAACCACTTCCCCTATGGGTTTCCCCGCAAACATTACCCTTGTCCCCAAAGACAAACCATTAATATTGGAAAACCGTACCAACAGCATCTCTTTGCCATCACCAATTCTAGGTTTAAGAAACAGAACAATGCTTACGATTAATCCACACGCAACTACAAAAAATAGCCCGATAAGCATATTCTTCATATAATCACCCATTTTGTTTTCTCCTAAATGTACGTGGATCTCTTGAAACTGTTTGTCTTAAAAATGCAATAATAGAATCTTCAATTTGCAAAAACTTATCGGGTGTATCGATATAGGCTATTTTCCCATCTTTTTGCAGGGCTAACCGATCTCCCACATACAGAGAAGAGATAATATCATGTGTGACAACAATACTCGTCGCTTTTAATTCTTGCTGTACTTTTACAATCAATTCATTAATCTGCATTGCTGTAATGGGGTCAAGGCCCGCTGTAGGCTCATCATAGAGAAGATATTCAGGCCTATAGACGATCATCCTAGCAAACCCAACTCTTTTGCGCATACCTCCCGACAAATCTGAGGGCATTTGTTTTTGTGTCCCAGAAAGATCCACCATTTTTAAAGCATGATCCACCATGTCAGAAATTTCACTATTTGCATATCGCACTCCTTTCTTAATATCTCCATGTTGTTTTAAAAAAAAAGCAACATTTTCTTCAGTGTTCATCGAATCAAAAAGGGCACTTCCTTGAAACAACATACCCATATTGTTAGTTATTTTTAAGCGCTTTTCCTCTTTGAGGTCAGAGATACGTACTCCATCTACCTCAATATATCCTCTATCCGCAACACAAATGCCAATAATATGTTTAAGCAAAACACTTTTCCCTACACCCGAGCGCCCTAAAATAACAAGCGTTTCTCCTCGTTTAACCTTTAAAGAAAGCCCCTGCAAAACCGCGCGAGTTTTATATGTTTTCCAAAGATTACAGATGTTGATCATATTTCACAAAAATCATTTAGTAGATTGTTTAAGAAAATTGAGGCCAAGGGTTATAAGAAAATTTACAAACAAAATGCAAGTATAACAGATCACAACACTATTTGTAGTGGAACGACCAACGCCTTCTGCCCCTCCTGAAGTTTTAAGCCCTTTATAACAGGAAATTGTAACAATCAAAGCTCCAAAAACAAAAGCCTTTACAATGGCGGTTAAGAAGTCAAATTTGTTGATATAGACAGCCATCGGGTCAAAATAGGTTATAGGAGACATATTAAAATAAAAAACAGAAATAAGATACCCCCCAAATATACCCATGAAAATACTAAAAATCGTCAAAAAGGGCATCATAATCATGCCAGAAATAAAACGAGGCGCAACAAGATACCGATTGGGATTAACAGACATCGTTTCTAAGGCTTCTATCTGCTCTGAAACATGCATAGTGGCTAATTCAGCACACATCGCAGACCCAACGCGTCCCGTAACCATAAAAGCCGTTAAAACAGGCCCTAACTCTGTAAACATAGATTTTCCAACCATTAAACCAGTAGCTCCCGCTAATCCTTTGCTATTAAGTTGAAAAAAAGATTGCGCCGCAAGGACGAGCCCCGTAAAAAACCCCGTCATGATTACAACAGGAAGAGAAAGAACACCAATGTTATAGAGCTGTTCTCGAATTAAAGACCAACGGGGAGGGCATTTAAACGTGATAACCATCACACGCCAAATTAATGATATATATTCCCCCACCACGGCTAAAAAATTACATTTATAAGGCAAAAATCGCATACACACACAAATTCAAGAAACGTTTACTAAGATATGGAGGGAGAAAGTACATTTTTATCTTTGATGATCTTCGGCTATTACGTACTTTTTTGTGTTGCCATCTTGGTTGATCTTTTCCCGCATCGATTAAAAAACTCATAAATTTTAATTATGCATTTTTACCAATTTTCAATCACGAACAATATAACGCAATGGCACGCAAAACCTACTTTTTTAAAAGCTTACGAAATCTGCCCTAACGTTACCACAAGGTAAGAAATTTTTGAAGCATGGGGTGTGATGTTATCCTTACAAAAATCTTTTATCTCTTTAATTTAATTAGACCATTAATTATAATGCATGTTTACAAACTCTTATTTAGAACACAGAAAAATTATGAAACAAATAAGCAAAGAATTTGATTTGCGTTCTTTTACCTTGCATAATATCATCACAGCCTTTATTGCAAGTTCCTGGTTAAGTAAACGCAAAGAACAATCGGCCGCTATACTTATGCTTCAATTCATGAAATGTTTCATGCAAAAACCCGAAATATAAAAATCGCTATTTTATTTAATAAGTAATTGTCCTTGCTTTTTTTTCTACCTGTACATGTAATAGCTAATAATAACAAATTACAGTAGATTTTGAAGATCAAATATCTCTTTATTTTTTTCCCCTTTGTCTTTCTCTTTGCCGAGCAGGATATCTCTTCTCTATTTAATGATCTTGCCCTAGTTAAAGAGATAAACAGAGAAATCGACAGCACACTCCCCTTTCATTATAATAATATGATGATGGGCGGATACTTTACTATGCCCTCAGCTCGCATGAACAACGCGGGCACCACAGCTTTAGGGTTTTCTTATCTTCCTCCCTATCGAAATTATGCCGCCACAATTCAATTCTTCAATCGACTAGAATTTGGAATCAATTATCGAGTTTTTATAAACATGCCCGATCCCGCTTTTGGAGAGATGGGTTTTGGAGATTTCGCAGACCGAGGAGCAAACATTAAATTTAAAATATTATCTAAAATGGACAATATTCTTTATTTCCCAGAAATTGCGATTGGCCTTGAAGACTTTTATGGATCCAAACGATTTTATGGGCTCTATATCGTCGCAACAAAGGAATGGCTCGATTACAATCTCGAAATGACAGTCGGCTATGGGAAAAAACGCATTAAAGGTTTCTTTGGAGGCATGAGTTACACACCTTTTCGCCAAACCACTATTCCCATACTAAACCAACTCTCCCTCCTTGCAGAATGGGACGCTATCGATTATAAACACCATCAAGAAGAACATCCAGAAGGGAAAACCTCCACATTACCACTCAACTTAGGCATATCTACAACCTGCTTTAACTACCTACAACTCAATCTTCATACCATAAGAGGTGAACGCCTTGCCGCCTCTGCCTCTTTACACTATCCCTTAGGAGATTCTAAAGGATTTCTTCCAAAAATACATAATCCTCCTTTGTACACAGCTCCTATCAACACCCAACCTATAGGGTGTTTGCGAAATGAGCGTGAATTATCACAAGAACTCGCATACGCTTTTTTGCAACAGGGAATCACCCTCCATCGTATTTATCTCACAACAGGAAGCGATGGAAAAAGCATGCTTTGGATTAAGGTAATCAACACAATGTACAGAAAGGAGAGAGACCTAAAGCAACATATCAAACATATTCTTACATCTATTGCCCCCTCAAATATCTCCACCATCACAATAGTTTTAGAAGCTAGCGGTATTCCAACCCATGAATATCGTTTTCGCGTTGCTGACTTAAAACAATTACGCGAAGGCACAATTGATCATTACCTATTTCAAACACTTACCCCCATGCATAATGCCACGAAACCTCCCAATATGTATGAAGGAACCCTTCTATATCATCAAGCAAAAAAAGGGTGGACCCTTACCTTCAGCCCTCGCTTACTCACTCTTTTTGGAAGCATAACGGGGAAGTTCAAATATAGCATAGGAGAAACTATGGGGGTTGAAGGATATCTATTTGATCAACTCTATTACAACGTTCGCTGTAGCTATACCTTTAAATCAAACCTATCCAACGTAGGAGACAGAGATTTTCTCAATCCATCTCAGATTCTCAATGTTCGCTCCGATGCTATGCGTTATTTCCAAACCCATGATTTTTCCCTAGAACAGGCCTATATTCAACATAGCTTTCCCATAAAAAGGGGGTGGTACGGCCGCGTTGCTATGGGATATTTTGAGCCCGCCTATGGTGGCATAGCTGCTGAACTACTCTATTATCCCGTCCCCCAAAATTGGGCAATAGGAGTAACGGCTGCAGGAGTTCTCAAACGCCATTATCATGGTATAGGTTTTACTACATCTATACGCAAATTCAAAGGGCATATTCCTGAATATACTCACTTCATTGGATATCAATATTTTTTAAATCTCTATTACGATCTAAAGAAATTAAACCTAAATTTTAAAGCGAGTATTGGACAATTTCTCGCACGCGATGTAGGGGCCCGTTTTGAAATCGGACATACCTTTCCTAGCGGCCTACAAATCAATGTTTGGTATACCTGGACTACCGCTCGTGATATTGTCAATGGAGTACGCCATCACGACAAAGGGATATCTTTGGTTATCCCTTTAGATCTGTTTGGTTTGAAAAGCAACAAATCCTTTTTCTCCTATTCTCTAGCAGTATGGTTACGTGATACCGGTGCTTGCGCTACCACAGGGGAATCGCTCTATCCTATCATTCATAGCGAACGCACCTCTCCTCCTCGTTTCGAAAAATAGTCACACTTTTAATTCAACCCGAATTTGAAGCCTTGCACAAGAAAATGCGCCCTATCCTAAGTTGAGCAAAACCCCACATAGACCTATCATTCCTTACCACTTTTTACATTCTGTTTAAATGTAAAAATGAAAGAGGTTAAAATCTGACGTTTATATTACTTATTTATAAAATTGCTCTACAAAAACCTCTTTGTAACTATTCAGGACTATGAGTTATGAAAATGTTTTTTAACCTTGGAACCATTAGGGCCATCCTCAATGAGATAACCTTGCGATTCGATGTAATCTCTCTGTCTGTCTGCCTCCATCCAATCTTTGTTTTTTCTTGCAATTTCCCTTTTGGATAGAGCTCTTTGAATCATATCGGGAATGATAAGAAGTGGTTTTTGAAGGGGTAATATCCCTAAGATTGTATCAACCTCTGTTAGAAATTGTAAAATCGATTGAGCACTTTTTTTAGAGAGGGTATGTGTATCAATCTGTGTATTGATCTCTTTTAAAAAATTAAATAACGTTGCTAATACTGCAGAGATGTTGAGGTCATCTGCCAAGGCTTTTCTAATTTCAGAACGCAATGGAGGGATAAAATGTATCATGGATTCTCCTCTACCATTAGCGGAACGGAGTCGTTCTATACACACACTCCATCGCAGAAGTGCTCGGCGAGCGGATTCGAGCCCCTTTATTGTAAAATTTAATGGAGAGCGATAGTGAGCGTTTAAAAGAAGGTATCGAATCTCTGAGCCGGTATATCCTTTTTTAAGTAAGTCTCTGAGGGTATAAAAGTTTCCTAAACTTTTAGACATCTTCTTTCCATTGACAATGAGGTGTTCTACATGAATCCAATGGCGAACAAACTGTTGGCCTGTATACCCTTCTGATTGAGCGATTTCATTTTCATGATGGGGGAAGATGTTGTCCACACCCCCGACATGAATGTCGATGGTCTTTCCAAGAAGGGTGATCGCCATAGCGGAACATTCGATATGCCAGCCTGGTCGCCCCCTTCCAAAGGGACTTTCCCAGTAGACGTTACTATCCCTTTGTGGGTTGTAAGACTTCCAAAGGGCGAAATCACATGCTCGTTCCTTGTCATATTCATCGTCTGCAGTCCCTTCTCTATGTGTTGCAACTATACAGTGAGAGAGGCGACCATAGGAGGGAAATTTGCTGATGTTAAAGTATACACTTCCATCTTTCCCTTGATAGGCTACCCCTTTTTTTAATAGAGTTTGAATGATATGGATCATTTCTGAAATATAATGTGTTGCAAAGGCATATTTTTCAACAAGTTGAATGTTAAGTGTTTTGAGATCTTCAAAGAAGGCTTCTTTATAGGTTTGAACATAGTTAGATAGTTCTAGCTTCTTTTCCAAAGATCCTTTAATGGTTTTATCGTCAACATCTGTGAAATTCATCACTTGCTTTAAAGGAAATCCAAAATACTGAATGGTACGTCTAAGTATGTCTTCGAAAACATAGGTACGAAAATTTCCGATATGAGCATAATTATATAGAGTGGGACCGCAAGTATACATAAGAAGCTGGCAAGCGCCCGAGGGGAGGGTGATGGGCATCTTTTTCCGCTGTTCCGTATTGTAAATTTTTAACATATCAGTTCGTTAAGTTTGCTCAGCTGAATTTTGCCTGTGGCACTTACCGGAAGCTCTTGAATAAATTGTACTGCATGTATTTTCATTATACGAGGGAAACCACCATCTTTCAAGACTTGATTGGCCTGTTTTTGTTCGACGGGCAATGTGGTAAAGAGGATAAGGTGAGGTTTATTTCCCTCTTTCACTGCAATAGCGAGCTGGGGCTTTTTCTCTCCTTTCTTGATCAACCCCTCTTTTTTCCAAACGTGGATTAGCTCCTCTTCTAGAGCGACTAAACTTATTAACTCTCCTCCAATTTTTACAAATCGTTTAAGCCTCCCCTCTAATATCAAAGAGCCATCCGCAGTAATCCTCCCTAGATCTCCACTGCGATACCAACGTTTTCCATCAATTTCAATAAAAGGATTAGACAGATCTTTTCCAAGATACCCTGCAAAAACATTAGGCCCACAAATACAGACCTCCCCTTGTTGATTCTCTTTTAGTTTTTTATGGGTTTCTGGGTGTATGATACACAGTTTTATTCCTTTAAGGGGGCGTCCCACCCCTCCCTCTAACTTGGATCCTATTTGATTCATTGTAACAATAGGGGAACACTCGGTAATTCCATATCCTTCGATCATTTTCTTTTTAAAGCGTTTGACATGTGCAAAGAGTTCAGGGGGAGCTTTTTCTGCTCCAGAAACGATGAGACGGACCGATTTGAGTTGACGAGGTGTAGCGATACGAAATAGGTTTTGATAGAAGGTAGGTACGCAACATAAAATAGTTATTTTACGCAGAAAACAGTCGAGTACCATACGATGGGTGTTTGTAGGATCTGGTGCATAAAATACGCGGATTCCTGAAAGAATAGGCAAAAGGCCGGTGACAGAAAAGCCGAATGAATGAAAGGGTGGCAATACGCTATAGAGGATATCTTTTTTCTGCATTACATGCATCTCTAAGGCACCTTTTTGATTGCTTAAGATGTTTTTGTGAGAAAGGGGTACTGCCTTAGGGTATGCTTCCGTTCCGCTTGTAAAGAGCACAACAGCGCAGTCATTTTTCTTAATCTGTTTAAGATTAAACCGTTTGATCAATGTTTTTCGCTTTTTGCGAGAGAGGATAAGTGCTGAGATTTTGTCTAAAAAAGAGATGGAATGTCGGAAGTCTTCCATGAGAGTGATATGATCCTCCATTTCCCCTAACTCTAGAAATTCGACCTGTTCTAAAAACTGGCGAGAACTGAAAATTGTTTTTAAGCCTAACAAGTTTTGTGCAAAGGATAGGAAACGGGATCCTGCCGTCCAATTTAACATTACAGGAATTTTCCCAGAAAAAAGAATAGCTAAAGAGAGGATGTAACAACTGACACTGGAGGGCAATAAGATGGCAATATATTTGTCGGGCAAATGTACTAATTTGCGCGCGATAGCTATGACTCCCATCTTTACCTCTCGATATGTCATAATTTTCAAGACATCATCGCCACATGCCATCGCTTTCCCCATTCGATCACAGGTGTATAAAAAACTTTCTGGGATGGTAGCTCCTCGCGGAGGAACAATATTTGGGCGAAAATCCTCTTTTGGCCATTCATAATGTTGTAGATTTTTAGTATTAAGTTTGGGTTTCACCTTATTCCCTTCGACGAGTAAAGAGAGCACATCATAGACAGTGTGTAATTGTTGTGAAGTGGGTAGCTTGAGGTTAAATTCTTCATTTAAAAAGAGGTGAAGCGTTGCGATATCTAATGAATCAAGTCCTAAATCTCTTGAGAGGTCCATATCATCGTGGATATCTATTTTTGTTGTAGAGAGCCTTTTGATCTCCTGATACACGATCATGCGAATATTTTGGGGGATATCGAGAGCTTTCTTTCCCTTTTTCTTCTCCTCCTTTTTTGTGATCGATGGGATTTTTTTTGAAAAAGGATGAAAAGAAACTAATTGAAGAGGTTCGTTTTCAATTCTTTCCCCCTTGTCGTTTAAATAATTATTATACCACCCTTCTAGGTATTGACTCATCTCTAAACGGCTTCCATGATAAGGGAAGTCTTTTCTTGCCATTTCAAATTCAACAAATACCTTGCGGCGTGGTGTAAAAAAAATACCATTTTTGAATACTATTTTTATGCATCGGGATAGAATTTTCCAAAAATTTGGAAATTGTTCTGTACTTGCACGGGAAAAAAGACTTCCCCAAAGGCCTGAAGTGCGAACTAATACCACCTTTATATTAGGGCAAGTACTAAACATACGCTGAATAAAGGAACTTCCTCCAATGACCTCATATCCATCATCTTTCAGTTGTCCAGATGGGTAGATGAGAAAATTTTCTTCCTTCTGTATTCCCTCTTTTACCTCCTGTACCCGTTTCTTTAGTTGTCCAATTTTCCAAGAATTGGCTGAATTTTCAAAATTGGGTATAGGTATTGCACGTAATAAATTCATAAAGAACCAAGCGCCGCGTAAATAATAAAAATAGGTAATGACGAGAGGACGGGGACGGAATTTGGGGCCAAGTAGAGCGCTTATAATAACAGGGTCAATTGCAGCAGGGTGGTTGGGAAGAAAAAAGATCCCCCCTTTTTTTATGTCAAGCTTGTTCAACCCTTTAACTTCAATCTTATAACGAAGTGATAAAAATTTTAAAATTAAATGAGAGCCCAACCAAATGATACATTTTCGCATATGCTATTTTATTTTATATGTTCATTTACTCAACAATCTGTCGTTAAGGGAATTCATCCATTATCTTCTGGAGAATCCACAAAAGTGCAATGAATTTCTACTGCTTTTAATGCAAAATAGTGTTTAATCTTACACGAAAAGCTTTTACACAACAAGTCCTGATTGAACAACAAAAAGGCGATGGCAAATGGAGCAGTTGGCAATTTGATGATTACGTGCTGTACAAAATTGCCTTCCATAATAGATGATTTGTAGGTGTAGTGTATTCCATGCATGCTTGGGAAAAATGTTTTTTAGATCTTTTTCCGTTTGCGTAACATTAATGCCGGATGAGAGGCCCCATCGTTTTGCACAACGATGGATATGTGTGTCGATAGGGAAGGCGTGTTTTTTAAAAGCTTGGGCAACGACAACGGATGCAGTTTTGTGCCCTACCCCAGGAAGCGCCTCAAGTTTTTCTATATCTTGAGGCACCTTTCCCTCATATTTTTCTACTAAAATTTTTGAAAGGCTTTTGATCGCTTTTGATTTTGTCGGGGAAAGTCCGCAAGGTTTAATAATTTTTTGAATGGTGCTTTGTTCTAATGCTGCCATTGCCTGTGGAGAGGAGGCCATAGAGAATAGTTGAGGAGTGATTTCGTTAACTTTTTTATCGGTACATCGTGCAGAAAGAATCACTGCGATTAACAAGGTATAGGGGTCGGTATGCCAAAGAGGGATTGTTATCTTAGGGAAAAATTTATTTAACAAACACATTACGATATGCGCTCGACATCTTTTATTCATTATTTACCTACGCAAAATTTAGAAAAGATCGTGCTTAAAATCTCGTCTGCAATATTTATTCCAATAATGGTGCCAAGCTCTCTAAGGGAATGGTGTATATCTGCCATGAGAAATTCAGGAGATCTCTCTATTTGCACTCCTTTAACAACTTTTTTGAGAGAGGTAATGGCAGAGCCAAGGGCATAATAGTGTCGTGCGTTGGTAAGTACCACTTCCTCTTTTGAAGGAGGGTGTTTATGCCAAAGGATGCGATGGATCTCCTCTTTTAAAAAGTTCAACCCCAACCCATTTTTTGCTGAAACCCTTACTTGATGTGTAAAGGGCAATTTTGGCAGAGGGTTATGTTTAAGGTCGATTTTGTTCCAGATCAAAATGGTGTTTTTGGAGGGGAGTTGAGGGGGGATATTTGTAGGATCTGTTACATCGAGAACAAGAAGAACAAGATCTGCATTATGTGCTGCTGCATAAGCGCGGCATACTCCCTCCCTTTCGACAATTTCAGCACTTTCTCGGATGCCCGCAGTGTCGAGAAGATGAAAGCTCATTCCTGCAATTTGGACCCTTTCCTTTACGATGTCACGTGTAGTGCCGGGAATATGGGTGACAATAGCGCGCTCGTTTCCAGCAAGAAGGTTCATAAGTGAGGATTTTCCTACATTGGGGGCGCCAATAAGGCAAAGGGAGGGAGAGGTGTGTAGGATCTTTCCATCGTGAAAGCTTTGATATAGGGCCGTCATATCTGTGAGAATTTTTTTTAAACTCCTGAGAAGATTTTCTTTTGAAATATTTTCAAGTCCCTCATCAGGAAAATCGATCCATGCTTCAAAAATTGCGCCAACTTCTGTAATTTCTTTTTGAAAAAGTGAGATTTGGTCGTATAATTTTCCTTTTAAATGGCTTTCAGCTACCTGCCAAGCAAGTTCATTCTTAGAAGCGATGATCTCCTGTACTGCCTCTGCACGGGTGAGGTCCATTTTCCCATTTTGAAAGGCTTTAAAGGTAAATTCTCCTGGAAGAGCCGCTCTTGCTCCTGCGGCAAAGGTAGACTCTAAAACTTTGCGAGAGACCACGCTTCCTCCATGGCAATGAAATTCTACAGTATCTTCTCCTGTATAGGATTTAGGCTTTTTCATAATAAGTGCCAGACCCTCATCTATGCTATTTCCTTCGACATCTAAAATGGTGCCAAAATGGGCGGTATGGGAGGCATATTTATAGATGGGACCAGAAAAAATTCTATTAGCTGTATCGAAAGCCCGATCTCCTGAGATGCGAATGATGGCGATTCCTCCTATCCCAGGTGGGGTGGCTATAGCTGCAATAGTTTGTCCCTGTTCATAGGTGCGATGGGTAAATTCCATAATAAAGCACTATAACATAAAAACGAACATAATGAAATCGGCAGATTTCCTATTTTTATAGCGAAGAGATAGATCATTGTAGCCTCCATTTTTTGAGCAATCTATCATAGACTCCGTTGTCATGTGTTTTTTTTAATCCTTGATTGATAATTTTAATAAATTCTTTATTTTCACCATGAAGAGTGAGGAGGCGTAATCCCGAATTTTGTAAGTGGAGGGATACGATTTTAGTTCTATTATGGTACAGATCTTGGACATAATGTAATGCGAGAAAATAGTCAATTATTATAGCATCGATGGTATTGAGAGCTAGCGCTTCTAAGCTCTCTGAAATAGAGTTATAATAACAGGATATAGCTTTAGGATAAAGCGCGAGAAGCAGAGTCTCATCCTGAAGAGAGGTGACAGCGACTCTTTTACCTTCCATTTTATTTGTCAGATTTTCTCCATTATCATCGAGCAAAATCAATACGGGTCCAGTATGCAGAAAAAGTTCAGAGAAATCATATACATCATTTGTATGTGCCCTTGGGGTGAAGGAGGTTAATATTCCATCATAATGTCTTTCTTTAAGGCCGAAGAGGAGATTTTCCTGACTTACACGGATCTTTTCGAAGCACCGTCCTTCTTCATGGGCAATTGCCAAGAGTAGATCTTCCATAAAGGCCTGTATGTAGGGGCCTTTTCTATCAAGTTGTAGCGGATACCAACTAGTATCGATACCTATGCGATAGATTTTCTCTTTACTACCACATGTGCTTAAAGCCAAAGCGGCAAAGAGCCAAAGTATCATCCGTTTCCACATAGCCATGGTATTTTATTATAAACCATTAAAATATACCAATGTATTCACAGCCATTTTTGTAATAATTGTGCTATGTACCTACCTATACCTTGCTAAAAATATTGCAGAAGATATACAATTTTTTAGAAATATTCAATCCAATCCATAAAAATATAAGAACCTGTTTAAAATCTGGATAATAGTGTATAAATTTGCTTTCAACAAAATGGAGGCACATTATACATCACTCTTATCCAAGCGATATGAGTCGCAAGCAATGTAACTATTCAGGGGGGTAATAGTTTGGGCTGTCCTTGAATGGCTTGTGCAAGAGCTTCCCAAATTTCCCAACCTTATTTACGTGCTGTAGAAATATCGCTACGTATACGGCAGAATATTTCGCCTCCAGAAAATTTTCGGAAACCTCCAGAGATCTTTTGCTTTAGCTTTGCCATTCTAATATCTTGTTCGCCTTGGTTGTTAGTGAAGGGGACTGA
>Ga0056116_1000177_pt1 | contig 20219 bp, 10 predicted proteins | sample WorMetOlspDAHAB2_FD_67352 | JGI IMG/M metagenome (GOLD analysis project Ga0056116, IMG submission 67352) | Marine gutless worms symbiont microbial communities from Max Planck institute for Marine Microbiology, Germany - Olavius sp. DAHAB.2 ...
GCGGATTTCAGGTGAACATATTTGCCGTTTCATTTACATTTAACCGCTAACCGGCGATTTAACTGGCCGATCGAGCTCGGTTAAGTTAACTCGCATTTGACCGGCTGTTAAGTGCTCTTGCAACGCGTTTTTGCTAACCAAGGGTTAAATTGAAGGTTAACCTCGGAGTTAATTTAACCCGAGACGATGGAACCGGCCCTTAGTGGTTTAAGTGGCTATGTCATTTGTTAGTGCTCCAAACGAGTTGCTAAGGCCTTAACGACTGGTTCTGGGATCTATCCAGTAACGGTCTCAAATTGCTTAATTAGTGTTACACTTGTGTCCAACCCTATGGGTGAGTCTTTTTCCGTTGTGTGACTCTCGTCTGCATTGGTGTCCTTGGCATCTTGTATCCATGGCCCTAAAGCCCTATGCCCCATGTCACTGTGGGGAAAGACTATATATTAGTACATTATAACACTGTGCAGTGTGCATAATAAATAAAGAATACATAAAAATAAAGAAAATAATCTAATAAAGAAAATACTGATTCACTGAATGGTGGCATGAGTAGGCTGAGACTTTCACCATATACTTCCTACTGCCTAGCTTGTAACAAGAATTTATACAGTTTCCAGTTCCAATACATGTGATGATTAGCAATTTGTTTTTTAAAGCTACAGACAGTTTTACATATACAGTTATCTGTATTACTCTTTTTAATACCCCTCTCTCTTCTGCTGTCATCCTACAGGGTGGCCTAATAAAAAGTAAGCCACTTGAATTATCATTAAATTGTATTGAAACCCATCAGGGAGACTAGATTTTAAAGTCAAATTAGAATGAAAAAGAAATGCCAGAATATATTATCAGTTGGTATTAAATACATGGATACATACATACATAAAAAGAATTTATAAGGCGCCCATAAAAGCAAGTGTCTCTAAGCGCCTTGGTCTCAAATCGCATTAAACAAGTAGGATTTAAGATGTTGTTTAAACACAGCAGACTGTTCAATATTTATGGACAGGAGGTTCTGTCCCCCGAACCGAGTGTTAGTTCGGGGGACGACACAGGTTCTGGTATCAGCAGAGCGAAGATGACGGTCGGAAGACTCTAGATGGCAGTCGTCAGCGCGGTTCTGTGCATGACCTAATTTGTAACATGATGCAAGAAGGAGCACTTTCATCATTTTCATTATATGACCATGTAACACACAACTTGTGAACAATAATTGATGCCAGAAATTAGGTCACACATATAGACTGTTTAATACCAAGTGGTAGTATTATAGTACTTGTTGTTTGACACCTTAAGGTGGCAAAAAATCTACTCTCATTGACAGGCATTGATACGATTCAGTGATTTATTGAGAATATAGTAGTGGCTTACTATTTTTTGGGCCACCCTATACTTGGTCTGAGAATATGTCACTGGCAAATTTTTGGAACAACATATGTAATACATGCTGATTACCTAATACTTAACCTGATATTTACATTAACCCTAACCTTAACCCTGGGGGTGTCTTGCATAAATATTGAACAAGGAAACAAATGGAAACAGAACATTTCAATAAAATTTTGCCACTGTACTACTAATAGTGTAGTCTTCCCTGCCACTGTGACCTCAAATTAGTTTGCTGATGAATCATCCAATTACCAGCAGTATCACACTTCACACTCAGATGAATGCAGCTGGCACTCTTAGTGAAGCTAGCACAGCTGGCAGTTGTACATGAGTGAAGGTAAGTCTTTGAGATGAGTGTTTTTTAAATATATCATTCTCCCTAAATCTGTCAGTTATTAAAGGTATTTTATGCATGCTTCCGACTAAAACCTGGTTATTTTTTTGGGAAGAAAACCATATTCCAGATAAACCTGTGAGGCTTGATATATCGAATTTAATAAAGAATTTGGTCATATTGACTAGGGAGCGTGATTCTGACAACCGAAAGTCCAACACATTGCAGCATAGCACCAGCCTATATGAATATTCATAAACCATATCTGATCCCTTCCATATCTATGGCCCCGGGGGGCATGGTGCCATTGCCTTGCATGTAAACATAATTGCTATCATTTAGTACACCATCGTCTGGGAGACTGTACACACTAACCCTAACCCTAACCGTCTTGCTTGCGTATCAGTCGTTCTTGTACGGTCCCCCATACTAAATCTACACCCACCATTTGGCATCGGCAACCATCTATACGACGGACCACGCCTCCATAGAGTTTTGACGTTGCAGTTGCAGTGCTGCGCTGGCTAGTGAATATTCATGAAGTAAGATCGGTTGTCAAAGTGATATTCCCTATTGACTACACAGATCAAAACTATTTTCACTATGTCGCACAACAAAAACGCATAAATAATAATGGATTTCTTCTTATGCCACCTTTGTGTGGTCACATACCTGGCATGAAAATTATGAAATTGTCTTCTTCATGTGTTATTACCAGTATGCACTACAGTGATATTTGTTGGACTGACTTGAAATCCCTCTATGTGTCTATTTGTAACCTGATGTGAGTAATTAAATGACATTATCCACAGTGTTTGGTGCAACAAAACTTGAATGCCAGTAGTCGTAAATCTGCTGGAGTTGTCAGATAATAATGAAAGTTTTGTTGTTAATACAGTGTATATGATTGACGGGCAGACTGATGATCATTGAGATTAGACACATCAGAAATGTCATATTGTTGTGTACAATTACTGTAGTCTTCATCTTGTTTTGAACTCTTAAGTTTTGAAATTCACAAGAAAGTGCATGTCAAAAATATCATAAATGTTTTGTTTTGTGTAATTTTTCTAGGGGAATGAAGCGTCGATTCCATTAGAGCTATGCTCAACATGTAAGTTGTTATCTACTTTTCCATTTTTCAGTGAAACCATATTTTTTGAGGAATACTGTGGATGTTGAGATAATTTTAACATTGCCTGGAATTTGGTTTCATTTTCACTATGTGTCTTTTTCTGTCGTAAACCTTGTTGTTAAATTGTTATAGATCTGCTACATACATAATTTATCTGACGCACGATTGCAGGATAGTTCATAGGTTGCAGAAGGTCAAGTAAGCAGGTTCCTACTGGACAACTTTGCCGCTGCTTTTGTTGCTCCTACCGCCGTGAACATACGTTTACATATTGTTACTTAATGTAGAGATGAACATGTAAAAGGTACTCTTAACTGATATCGACATTTGATTTGTGCGCATTTAAGTGAGTAATGAGTTCACGGTTACGTCGGTGAGTAACGTCATTCAAATGCACTGCTGTTTGAGCAGCTGTGCATTAAGCGAATGTGTTACTTGCATCGTTCGGTGTCTGGCTGCCATTACGTGTGATTAGACTGTTCGAAACTGGTGTGTTTGCGTTGAAGAACTCGTCTTGAAACCGACCGCTATTTTAGTTCGAGGGAAGGCACCGCAAGTTATTAGACAGTGCAGCCATGCATTGTGTTTAATTTCACTTTTGTTTATCACTACAAAGCACATCGTTAGACACTTCTTGAAACTCATTGTTGACAGTTTATTTAGCAGTGATGTGGAATTTGCTAACGACAGCTGTTTTCAGCATACAGATTTAATGGGATACAGATACTGATGAGGCCAATTCTATCAGGGCAAACGCATCCACAGATAAATGATGCTCAACATAAAATACAAATTACAGTAAATGACAAAGATAGATTTTCTCTCGTTTCCAGCAGAAGTTAATGAGATCACTCGTGGTCCATTTAGCATGGATAGGCTGCAACCATCTTGGGGTGTTTTATGGTACATCATGTTTACCTGAGCAAAAGGTCATGGCGAATAGTCTCTGCTGCGGCTGGGGTGAGTTGGTGATGAATATCATGTGCTGAGAGACTAATAGCAGCAGCCAGTAACTGTGCACAGTTGCACATTGCCTATCGCCCATCGCTTTAATCATAGACGCCAGTCTGGCGCGCTTGGCAGACTCCCTCTGGCTGAGCTGACGTTGTGATTAATAACAACCTTGTGTGTGATAACAGAACAGAACTCTTGCACTCTGTGCCACTATGCCGCACAGATCCTGTCCAATAACCTTTATACAGCTTTCTATTCGCTTCTTCCATAGTTATTAGTTTTTTTTTTGTCTGCACGCAACATGCAGTGTCATCAGCACCAGTGGAATACATGGACTGGGCGTTACACAGCTCCCGTCCCCATCTGACTGCGGTACGTAGGGACTGGGGAGCACACACTGTTCTCGCGGCCATGGTAAATAATAATAATACGCTGGACGTATAGTGATATCTATACGGCGCCAGCTATGTGCGAGAGTTCACTTTGAGTCATCTGCATGGATGAAAGGTGGTCAGCGCCAGGTGGCCGCCAACTCGTAGGCCAGGCTGCAAACTTGACCTTTTAGTCTGCCTGCAGGCTGCAATAGGCCGAACATTCTCCCATCACGATTGGTATTATTACTCAACCATGAGATGAGATTGATACTCAATTACCGTCCCTTGGAGGGTGGAAGGCTGAGTCGACCTAGGCACTGCATGCAGTCAGTGTGCAGCCAGTGCCCAAAGCTGCATATTGCAGTGATTTTCGTGAAAAACACGAACTTTTTGTCTGCAGCGCGATTCGATCCTGGGACCTCCGCGCCGCAGGCAAGCGTGCTACCACTAGACCACTGCGACCTGCGTGATGATTTGTGCTTGCAGTTGATACGGAGGAAATAAAGAGGCTTGGCAAACGGTTCAAGAAGTTGGACTTGGATGGATCCGGTTCGCTGAGTGTGGACGAGTTTATGTCGCTGCCGGAACTGCAGCAGAATCCACTTGTACAGCGCGTTATCGAGATCTTCGACACAGACGGCAACGGTGAAGTCGACTTCAAAGGTCTGTACACTGTAGCATGTTTGTGATTAGCATAAAATCATGTGACATTGTTACACAGCGCCAGCCAAACACGTATGTCTGCTATACTCGTCAGAAAACCTGAGTCTAACTATCTAATAATCTATCTTATATTTTCTTATAACTTAATCTGGTTTTCCGTTTTTATCATGTTTACTCAATGGTTTAGTGACGATGAAATGATAGTTGTTTAAAAACAAAAACTTAACTCTATAGCCCATTTTGATGGTGTCAATGTGCATTATCGCACAGTGCCTGTAATGCACTGCGTGCTCCGATTACTGCTGAAAAAGCTTCGTCTTTAACAGGCGACCTAAGCTGGCGATGTTGAGGTCTGGCTGACGCAGTCTGCTATACACGGTCTGTAGCGACTAGTATGCCTGTGAGTTATACTTGCAAATTGCACAACTTTGATGAGAAGATTAAAGCTTCTTGACTGAAGGATTGTTTGTACCAGGCTGTGCAGTGATGAGTTCACTGTAACCAGTTAATTCACTCTAGGCTGAACACACGGCACACGGGCATTTATGAAGTGAGAGGGATGGCAGAATATCTCTCGTGATACTAGCAGATGCAGCAAGGTGGAAGGGCAGTCCGTCTATGGCCTCCATCCTGTCGTCAATCGCTATTCGTTACCGCATTTTGCATATTATATTAATAGTACTGCTGCTATTTTGGTTATCTGACACTTCATCGGGCGACAATTAACGGGAGCGACTCCGCAGTGACAGATAATCGGGCGACACTTAATGGGGCGACGTTTAATCGGGCGTATGATGAATGAAAGGCACATTTGTGACGAAAACTCGCATGAAACATATATCCTACTGCAGACACAATAAAAACATTTTGACTACTGACTACTTAAAGTTACAGTACCAAATGTCTATGCTTGCGACCAGTACGCAGTCGAACGAAAATACACAAGTACTTCAGTGCGACCACAGGCTGCGACTGCGCGCGCAACATGATCGTTGCACGATACTTTTTTGCAGACGCCGGGTGACTTACTCCAGTTGTAGCCTGCAGATTTAGTGCCTGGATAACTGCGTGTGACTCCTAACACAAGATACAGGCACTTTATGTAATTAGTTACGGGTTAACTGCTGATGGTGATTCGTCGTCCAACTAGGCCTATAAGGTTAATTACGGTGCTGGACACATGGACGACCACCGCGCGATAAAGTGTTGCTACACCGATGTTTTGGTTTTGTATCTGTTGTGAATAAATCGTCCATACTGGCAGCAAAACTGGCGGCTGTCATCAGACGTGTTTTCTTGAGCTGAAATGGCCCGTAATTTGTTGGGAGTCTGGAGCCACTGCGTGCTGTGGAACTCAAAGCACTGTCGAGGATCCGCCTGTTGCTTTGAGGGGAATGGGTTGAAGAGTAGTAAAACAGAGAAGGGGAGTGGTATAGGGATAGGGGAGCAGAGGAAGGGCAGTTGGAGGAGAGGGTTGAGATGGGAAGTGGGGATGGTAGCTGTCCCACATGAATTTTGGGGTTATACGCCTCTGCGGGAGATGGAGTGTTGTGGTTGGTGTAATGGTTGCTCATTGACTGCGTAGTCACTGTTGTTTGGTGTCATGTCAGTGGAATGTAGCTGTGCGATTACTGGACTCGTGACTATTGGCCGACGCTAATGTCGCTGGTTTAACGGTGATTACTCGGCTAGGCTAGCTCGGCCGGCAACGAGCACCGTTGATCTCGGTCTGTCTGTCGGTCTGTCCAGCCGACCTACCGACCCCGTTCCCGCTGCTCTCGTTCGACCGGCCCCTCATCCTCCTCGTAGCAAGATTCATTATCGATGAGCGTGTAATGCGACAGTTCATCGCCGCCGTGGTCGACGGCGCAGCGGCTGTTATTTCGCCGGCGGAGCGCCTCTCTTCTCTCCATTTTTCTCACTTGTTTATTACCGGTCGACGTTAGTGCCGAATGCCAGTTCCTTTCTCGGGCAGCGCCGCGCCGCCGACTGTCGGCGAGTGGCGTCGAAGGACATGACAATATGTGGACTCGCAGCCGTTCGCAAATATTCCGGTTTCGGCGTTCATTCGGTGATTAGCAGCAATGTTTGAAGTGGTACCGCATCCATATGTTGTCGCTTATCAGAAGTGAAAAGAACGCTACAATAACGTCATGTGTAAGCTGTTTGCGTTTGCGGGTTTTTTTTACGGCTGCGAAGCTATAGCCTCCAAATGCAAATGACCATGCAAACTGTCGCTGTAAAACTCTGCTCACTCCGACATGTGCGGGTATATCGGCGGTGGGTACGTTGGACTGAGACGGCGGTACTGGCGTTGAGGTGCGGCACAGGGGCGCTGTAGTACGGACGGGGCAATGTCGCCTTGAGTGGTGTCTATCGCCAGCGATGGGTGTTCGATGTAAGCGAGCTGGCGCTCAGACGCCGCCGCAATGGGTCCGCCGGGTGCAGTTTTCGTGGCGAACCGACAAAAACAGCTCATAACTCGGAAGCCAGCCGGCTATCCTTCGGCGGTTGTCTGATGTCACGATGGCGGCCGGCTGTCTCAGCTGCTGCTGGCTTCGATGCGGCCGTTCGTAAAACGCCGGTGCGCTGACGGTAATCGCCATTTCGAGACGGCCGGGAGGCAGGGAGGGAGGCTGGCGGCGGACTTAAGCCGATTTGGTTTCCCGCAGTTTCGCATGCACACGCGCGAACCCAGTTTTACGACCGCCTTTCTAGGAAAACTCACGAGTCGGTACCGTAAACGAATTGTGTATTTTAGCCGCGCGGGCACCGGATGACGGATGTACATCGGCCGGCGTGCATGCCATCCCAGCCCAGTTTCGAAAGCAACCACGGAGTAAAACGCGTTCGCGGTCGCCGCTGGGTAGCTTGAAATGGCTGGTTGGACAAGCTGCGCAGATGGAGGGAATTGTTGCAGGGAGGAAAGAGGGCTCGGCGTTGTCCTCTATATAACGCTGATGGCGTTCATAACAGCAGTGGTAAGGTGCTCTGTTCGGCCACCGCAAACAACATATGTAGGTCGGCTGGAGTTTATGATCTAAATGTGGGGATGGGTCTTCCGCGCGTTCTGCAAGGTAAGCATATATAACAGAGTACAAAGATCGATACTGTGGGGCACTACAAGAATGGTGGGAAGCAACGATTGAAGAGTTGAGTCTGCAGGCATTTTCTAAAACGGTCTGTGACAGCGCCGTCGTGACTGCAGCAGAGTTTTCCCACAGTCGGGAAGCGGCGGCCGGAAAAGCTCGGTCGTCGATGGTTGAAAGGTAGACAGTATTGTTTAATTTGAAAGTGCCAAGTTTTCGTTATGTAATAACTGCCCAAAAGTAGTGTGTTTGTGTGTGTGTGTGTGTGTGTGTGTGTTTATTTATTTTGCCGACATTGCCTTTGAGGTTGCAAATACCGCACGGCATGCATATTATATGCAGTCTTCTATAATGTTCTTTTTTGGCGCATATATGTATACGATTGATGGGAGCGTATATGTAGTGGACATGTCTTGTGATTGATGCACTTATAGAGTTTTATAAAACACTGTCGCCGCCGCGTCGAAACGAGCGCCGTTAAATGTGGTTTACTGCGGTGTTGGCGGTCTGCGCATTCTGTTCGGCCGGTCATGAAATAGCTCGAGCTAATCCGGGTCGTAAGCGCGCATGGACGCGCGGCGGTGACCGTCAGTGATGGTCACGTGATGATGTTGTGTGGTCTGTATTTTGTTTCTTCGTTGCAAGGTGGTCGCTGCCAAGCATCTTCGCTTCGAAGTTGTGACAACGTGCGAAGGCGGCATTTCGTCGATGGCATTAATGATTGTGCGCGCATTTTGGATGTTTTTCCACGGACAACGAAATACATGCAGGATTGCTTGTTTTGAAACTGTTACTATGGCACTGAGTGAATTTTTTTACGATATGCCGTTTATGCTTTTTATTTTTTTCTCTTTTAGAGCATTGACTTTTTGAGTATTGATATAGACGACTACACGTAGGCCTATTCTTTCTTCTTGAATGGAGTCTATATGCTTGCTGAAAGATAGCGTGATCGTGTTGTGAGTGGCGTGAAGTGAGTCTGCGTATTTGCCGAGCATGCTAACGGGACTTCCGTTGCTCGATGATGTGGAGCCGATGGAACGTTTTATTGTGTCTCTCTTGCTCGGAAGCGGCGGCAAATGGAAAAGCGCGTCTGAATATTTAACTGGTTGGGTCGACGCTGATGATTAGTAATCTAGAAGGCGGCGGCGTGGTGCGGCTTGCTGATTTCAGCGACGTCGGCGTGCGTGCACTCCGGTCGTGTCTCGTGTCGGCGTTTGAATAATTCAGACAGCGGCGACGGTAGTTCGTTGATGTCGCAGAAGCGGCTGGTTGTCTGTCTGTGAGGCAAAAGTGTGTAATGAACCGGCTGAGTGCTGGTTTAGTTGTCTGTTCGTGCCAGCATCTGCTGCTTGCCGGTCATTGCACGCGACGCGAAACATGTCTATACACGGGTGACGCTGACTTCATTCTGTCCGCAGTTTTTGTCGTCGTCACCTGAAGTAATAAGTCAGTTGTGCAACGTGTTGGTCCAGAGTTGGACATGCTGACCCAATCCAATCCATAAATATCTGATATCAAATCGAACTCGTATAATGTGCCACTATAACTATTCTAATGCTGACTTTTAATCGTGGTAAAACTGGAATAGCTAAGTTCGTAAATCATAATTTGAAAGAAACAGCATCAACTGTGCTGCAGTGATTACTAACTTAAAACGGGGTCACAGTCTTCCAATCCAATCCAATCCATGGATGAATCCAATCCATGTCCAACTCTGGTTGGGTCACTTGCCGTCCATTCCATGAACAACCGTCCGATCACGCCCGACTCTTCCGACTTTTGAACGAAATGTTAAAACTTTTGCATTTGTACGCAGGTTAGCTTAATCCGTTTGACCTATATTGTGTCGGGTGGGGCGTTAAACTCTACTCACTACTACTTAGCGCCTCTGCATCATGAAGTGCTATATAGCGGTCTGCAAGTCTTCTACGATGCTGATTATGATTGTGATGATAATTAATAAGCGGGTGTGTGGTTATCCATCCACAGCCATTCGAATGAACAGCACGCGATACTGCACCTCGCGCCGTTGTATAACGCACCCAACAAACGTTTCGCCATAGTCTACACAAACAGTCCATACAGTATACTGTTTAATATTCATGAGTCTTGTGGGCGTGACGGGAAGGTTGTGGAGACTGGATAGAGGAGAAAAAAATTGGGCTGTAACATCGTAATCTTTATTCGCAAATACATGTCTCTGTGATGAACACTGACATGATATTAACTATCATGAAAGTTGAATCCCGACGGCCTCAGCGAGACCTATTCATTGCTGTGAAGGTGATATTCTGTGATCGTTCAGGTTGCACGCTTAACTTCATATTCTTGGGTAAGATCAGCCTTCTAACGTTGTACTATTCAGTGTTGCAAGCGGCATTTGAATTCAGTCGGCCAGAGTTGTAATTCGGGGGAGTCTGGCGTATACATACGGTGATGAAATATGCATAAACGCTGGAGGGTGGCAATTGCTTTGAGATCGAGCTTCTTCGCCGCCGTCAACGTGGGTGGTCCTGCTGCACGCGATGCGTTTGTCGGTGCTGTGTATCATGTAGAATTCGCAGCTGCTGGCTGCTGCGTGCGTCGTAGGCCTAATTGATGTGCGAGACAATGTAGAGGTGGTGGGTACAAATTAATATTCTGCTTCCGGTTTACCTGAACTTTTGTGAAAAAATGCTGCGAATCATAGCGTGTGTTGCTGCTGGTGATATTTTCTGCGCAGTTAATTCTGGCCGTCCATCTGATTGGCAGTTGCATGCCTAACGAGAAAGCTTGATAGAAAGCCGAGATTAAAAAATGGCGAGATGTTCATAAATGTAAATGGTGAGGTCTGACATCGCACTTTAGTCTTTATTAGCACGGTTCCGCCGCCGGCCTTGAATTCAAGGCTGGCATTGAAACGGCCTCGAATTTTAAAACACTCTAAAGTGCTTTACTTGTTTTTGAAGATGAGAAAAAGGCCTTGAAAAGTTTCCGAAATTTAACTAGAGCCAGTCAAACGTCTGACGGAAGCTGATTAACGGTTGACGGCAACTGCTGAAATGTTTACTGTTGGTAGAAAAACTGACTACTTTTGTAGTACGATACAGTATATTGGTACATTGGATCGTGGGCCTTGAATTCTTGAAATATGTTGGACAATAGGTACAGGACAGTGTATTAGGTCAAGTAGAATGAGTGGTAGACACATAAGTCTTTACTCATGTGATCGTTTGTTCTGTGCTGATATACTTTTGTCATCTTTTTTGTGTCCAAATTGTCCTATATATGCGCATAGGATAATCCAAAAAAGTGAACCCGTAACAAATTATCAGTAACTAGTATTAAAGCCTGCTAATGACATTAGAGTGTGTCACCCATAGCTCTAAGATACGCGTACGCTGACATAGAATACGTTAGCGTACGTATCTTTCAAAAAATATAATATGTACGTTACGTATCCTCGATCCTTGCTGTCGCCTCCGAGCCGTGGTTGTTGGAACCTCTGTCAACCGAGATGTACGGCTGCCAAGTGACTGTACATGTACGAATCAGCCGCCTCTGCAAACTTCTCATAAGACAGAAAATCACCTGTTACCTCCATTCCGAGAAATATGGCTGAACGGGTACGGCTAAATACTGAAATTCACGATGAAATTGTAGTCGAAATTCATTTCCGAAATCCATTGCCCTTGGATTTCGTGGATATGTACAGTGGATTCGTGAATTTCAATGTTTAGCTAGACTATAAGAAGCAGGACTCAGATCTGCGTTTAAACGATCAGATCACAAACAAAACACGAATCTGTGCCTCTGTGATTTGTCATTACGACTTTAGTGATGTAGGCTGCGTTATCGTGAACAACGTGTAAAATGTATATTTCGTCTGATTATCGTTTAGCGTGTTTATTGCTCTGAGACGAAATTCAGACGACATGCCGGGTGTGCTTTCCTGTCACCGGACCCGAAGCACTGGAGAAGATGTGCAGAGGGGGCAGGTGTTTGATAACGTGAATGCCCGTCTCTTGTGGGTTGCTGCATATAAAGTCTGCTGCAGGTGCGCGCCCTGACAGACCGTCATCTTCAGAATTGTCTGAACGCAGTCCCTGAGGAGACGCGAGGCAGTGTCAGATTAGATGGATGATGGCTCGGGGATGCTGGCTGCGTGGTCTGGCGTGCACGAGCTGTAGTATTGACGTCGCGGTCGTCGTTGTTTGGTGGACGGCTGCGTGTGCATTTGCGTGCGTGCATGCAACACTCTTTGGGTGTTTCTTGGGCACAGTCAGTGACTCGGTTATTGGTTGTTGTATCAGAAGGCAAAGCCACATAACACTTATATAGCGCCACAAGCCGCATACCGCGCGCTTTTATGTCACAGACAGAGCGGGCGTACAGCCTATAGAATGCGCAGTCCAAGCCAGCGCCCACAGACTATGACCTGCATTCAAACAGCCATACGCAGCCCTGGTCTGCTATTTGATGGTCTCCATATACAGACCCCGTAGGGATGGAAGGCTGAGTTGGTCTGGTTGGCTGACCCGTAGCGGACACTTGACCCACAGAGTCGTCAACTGTCAACCATAGATCAGGCATAGGTCAGGGAAAGTCCACCGGCCAAAGACCGACGACCTAACCACTTGAGACACCCGCCGCTGTTGCGTTAAAGTAAGTAAGTAAGTAAGTAAGTAAGAGCATTTCTAAAGCGCAGTTAAATGGGTGCACACTACGTTGTGGTCCCATTTCTCAAATAAAAACGTCTTCAGCGACTGTCTAACACGGTTGGATGACAAGTCCGACTGACGAGAAGAGTACGAGTGTCAGACGAACGGAGTTTTGTGGGGCGGGCGTCGGCAATTATTGGTTATGCAGGTATAGCACGAGATGTGCCCAGACAGCGCCATGGTGGACCAGGGTGGCGACCCTGAACTTGACGCATTGCCGTACTGGAAGCCACGGCTTTGTAGACTCTTAACCATAGTTTACGTAAGAAGCACAGTTGTCCAACTCCGTCCAAAACGAGAGCTCGATATGATGGCGATATCTCTGTGATATAATCATGTTGCCACAGCAACTTGCGTGTCTCACGAGTGTCGGCAAAATTGCACAGTTGGTTAATGAGCAAAACGTCTAAATAAAGGTGGTTACAATTTAAACGAGTAAAATAGTGGAATCGTTTTCTGAAAGCGGATTTGGTGCCTAAAAGTTTTTTTCTAATTTTAGGTTAAGATTTTTCAGAAGTTCTTGCATCCCAGAACAGTTAGTAGTCCTTTTTATCTTATCATAGTTGAGCGATGTTGTGAATGGCTTTCCGTTGTTACTTAGTGACTCGGTGCGTTGCTGTCACTATTATAATAATATTGTTGTTGCTGTTGTTTTGTAAATCGCGGCGCCGTAAAAAAGCTGCGTTGCTTCGTGATTTAGGTTCGAAAAAAGTCGCATGTGCTGACGAGTCTGCGATATTTCTTTCCTCCGTCAAAGCGTGGCGGGCGACGGCGCTCGGCTGAGCCTTAAACCGTGATGAGAGCGGCGGCCGGCGACGCGACGCGGCTCAGCGGGTCGAGTTGAGTCGGATCGGGGGCTCGCGCTACGATCGCGGCTACAGTCGCTTTTTTCTTTGCGTGAGTGCTGGTGGCTGCTGTCGCTGCGCCAACGTGCGCGAGGTTTTGTACGTTGCTCGGCCGCCGCCGCTGGCGCTGCCGCTGAATATATTAATCTAGATAGAGACGCCGAGGCTGGCGTCGCGGGCAACTGCCGGTGGACTGCAGTGCTCGTGGCCGGCTGCACGTGGAGCTGATGCATGCCGGTTGCCGGGCGATACCAGCACATCGGTCGATTTCCTCCGATTCGCGCTGCCGCATTGGTTCCCAACCTGGGGGTAAATTACGCAAGTTGGGTAATGGGGCCTTTTGATTTGTGTAATGGGCTGGTTTTTCTCTATTAGTCGTTGATGATAATAGTTTGTTATTTGTCTCGTTTTTAATTGGGTGTGCCACTGAAATAAATTGGTATTTGTGTGAAAAAATATTGTTGTTCGTGCGTGGTTGATGGGTGCGAAGAAAAGGTCAAAAAAGGTTGGGAAACAATGGATTGCCGAAACGTTCACCGCAGTTTTTTTTTAAATTTAATTGTTCATGTATATCGTCACGCACGACGTCACTTCACCGTGTACACGAAGGACAAAGAAAGAAAAACCAAGCAGTGAACAGACAATAGCCTATAATAACACGTTAACGAGAACCAGCAGAAGTCGTTCGTTTTCCTGACCAGTCTCTTGTGTATGCAAAGTCGAAATGCTGCTATCATCAGTGAATGGCAAGTTGAGAAGATGTTTTACTCGTACGTTTCATTATTCGATAAACGTGGTGAAGTTTGGTGACTCGAAGCAGTCGCATTGTCTACTGTTTCAGTCCCGTTGTGTGATGAATTAAGGGGCGATTGACAGCCCCGTATCGAAATGTTTTGGTGGCGTTTGACGTTAGTGTTCAGTCCTCGTCAGAAGCAGTTCTTTACCAGATGGTGGGGGCATGTTTCAAAATGTGGGTAGGCCCGCTGAATCTCGTCATAAGCTGCGATTTACCGTCCACGATATGATTAGCCGTCTGGAGTGTCGTCGTCGTCGTCGTAGGTCTATTATTTGTGGCTTGGACGCGTGACCAGCTGACGTAGTATCATTAGTGACCGTTGGCCATTTGTCGTTGCGGCTTGTTGCACGCGGAAAACCTACCGAGCCATGCGGCCACCGCCATGTAGCAGACACGATGTGGAGCCCTGTAGGCATGCACTTGTTGCTCAGCGGCGAGAAATACGCATACTATAATGTCCACTAAAGTAGACAGGTCGTATTTACAAGTTCAAGCTCGTACATAAAACAATCTTGGGTACTGCCAGCATGGCGAGGCCGGACTATTTCTCGCCGGGTGATTTTGACCCTTTAACCTTAAATCGGTACGGGTCGTTGTACTTCATACCGTACAGTTCGTACTTAAGATTTTGTTTTTGTGCGATTTCCTGGTCGACGTTGTGTAACTGTGACATTGACAAGTCGGCTATAAGTTTCGCGGGGAACTTGTCGGTCAGTTGTTGGCTTTAAATCGTTTTTCGTTTGCGGACTCGAGGGCTGCGGGTGGCGACTGTACCTGGGGTATAGGCTTGTTTTGTTGTGCTGATTTCACCTGTGTATTTTGTGGCTGTGCGTATTTTCTGTTTAGTTGCAGTGCCATTTGTTTTGTCAACATCAGTAATTTCTGTGTTTTGGCAAATACATGAATGAATGTATGAATGACTGCCCAGGCTGTGAAGACCGGCTTTCATGTGAGCGCGTGCTTTACCTAACTTACTGCAAGTCGAGAAAGGATTTACCCGAAGATGCAGACAGTATAAGGATCATCAGCAGTACAGCAGTAGCGCAGCTCTGCAGAGTACGCAGCTTGCCGCGGCCTTTTCTGTGTGGTATTCCGTGCCGCGATAAATGAGAACGTCGCAGCGTAATTTAATGGACGTAGAAAGGAAAACATTAAATAGCGGCTTAACGAACCGTAATCGTACCCAAACTGTGCCATGGATTACCGCGTACTTTTGTCGTAGATATGAGCACGCATTTTTGCCCGAGTTGGCTCACCTGTTCCTAATAATTATATCTCTGAACTGTGACAGCAAAACAGTGCGAAATAAGGAGTCCTACAGGGAGTCCCTTAAAATGGCGTGTTAGCCTGCGCCGTGTTGAGTATTATCGAACATGCGATCGCACCCACCGCTGGCGCTGTTGCGGTCGAATCTGCTGCCGTTGATCCACTGCATACCTCCCTCTTCTCTTGTCCGTCGCAATCAGCTAATTAATTGGCGATGCCATTTGGCTGACGGCTGCCATTGAGCCGATAGCGCCTCGTATACGCTGCACGCCTTTCTGTGCTAACGTGGGTTGGCTGGCTCGAGTTGGCTGAAAATGCCGGACATGAAAATGCAGGACATGAATTTGAAATACATGACAAATATCGTATGAAAATATATTACATTGCAGTGCAGTGTGCATTTCTTTTACATTTTAAATCTTCTGTTTGTACGGCGAGTGTGTTAACGTGGAAAACTTAACTGCGCCTGCGCATCATAAATATAGCAGTGTTCTCTAATTTGTATACACTGTACTATAGAAAATTGTTTGCAGCTGCTACAAATTTTAATCGTTTCGTTGTTAATGTTGCATATTAATATCGTTGGTGTTGTTACTTGCTCAGAAAACTGCAGACTTGTCACATGTAGCCTATCATTGGATCTTTTTTCAATTCATTTCATTATCACGTTACACATTTCCATTGCTGCAACGTTAGCATCACAATATAAGAAAAAAAAACTAAAATTGAACAAAATGTATCAATTCTTGTCATGTCTTGCAATGTCATGCCTTGCAATTTTGATGGTCCGTCATTTTCATGTCCGTCATTTTCTGCGCCCCCGCTGGCTAGTCAGTGGTTGCTTAGTCAGGCTTTGGAAATTTGTCTGTACTGCGTGTCTTCTGCTTTGAGAAGGGAACACCAGGTTTCACACTCAGTGGTTGCCGCGATTGCAACGTCAGACATGTTACTACAGAAATAAGATCAGAAATATGATAGAATGGATTAGTGTACTAGGGCAGCCTTTCCATTCCCAAAATGGCGGTGCGGTATAAGAGTCACTGAGATCAGGTGTTAGTAACTTAATGTTTTTTTACTAACTTTTCTAAACTGGTAGATCGTGTAGGTCTACTCCTAAGCCAGTTGTAGACAGTGTATGGATGGGTGGGAGGTCGCAGTCTCGTATAGCATTTTTGCCGTACTTCAAAAGTCCACACATTTTGCTTTCTGTCAAGTCGGGTTACGCGCGATTTACGAGCTTTGCGATGCCAGGCACTGTCAGTGCGATGACATATTATTAATCTTATTAATCTATATGGAGCGCGCATATATATATATATATATATATATATATATATACACGCTGTCTGTCGCTGTAGTTGCAATGAACCTGTTTTGCCTGATCGATCGGCATAAATGTGACTGTACCAGTCGCATTATTGGAGATCCCTTTCCCCCCTCCCATTCGGGTGCATAACGTCGCTTACGGTCTGCTAACAGTTATCACACGATTAGGTCGTCACACGAAAATGGAAAACAGTTTACAGGAATATCCAGTTGGCACAATTTTGGGGCCACAGATAGAAGGTCAAAATGTGGGATCTGCACGCGAATTTTCGCAGGTTTCCACCGAAAACTGTTATCAGAAATGGTCGAGGTAACGCGGTGTGGTCAGACGATAATGTGATTCATACTCTGATAACTTTGGAAGGAAGAACATATAGTCTGATGGCCCGTTTGATCTGTTATTAAAACTCTGTCTAGCCTATGGAATTAATAGCTGTATTACAGAGAGATGGGAAAAATGACAGGTCCTGGAAAGTCATGGACTTCAAAATTCAAATTTTCCAGGCCTGAAAAATCGTGGAAAATAAAGCAAATGTATTGACGCTGTGTATAGATGTATTAGTGACTTACCAGACGCACTTCTGCAGATTGACGGTGTATTCTGTTGATTTTATCACATTTTCAGTTGAAGCATCACACTCAGGCTACTCAATTAGTAAATTTGATGTTATACAGTTTGCTTTGTTATGATTTGACTTTTCATATTTTTTTTCTCTTATACTGATTGTCATCAGGTTTTCGCTCTTAACATCTGATTGGCACTGACATACCTTTTATGTGCCGCTAAGAAACTACCCACTTACTAGTAAAGTAATTTGACGGTCGCGGTATCCATTCGCGTAAACAGTCCTGTAAAGACGTGGAAACTGGACATAAGTGGTCGTGGAAAACGCACTGAAAGGGTCGTAGAAAACCCACTTTGAGTGTTCCCGTGTGACGGAGAGAGACGAGTGGGAGACATTTTCATGCGACTCCGTGGAACAGTCCGACGCTGGCCTGCCGGACCAACGGATTGGTGGGGTCATCGGTTGTGCTGTGATGCATGACTGCTAGTCTCGTCCGTCGTCACTGCTACGTTGCTCTTCGCCGCTTCCCTTCCTTCCCTCCGCTTCGGCTTCATACTCCGCTTCTGTCCTGCTGCAGCTGATGCATTATGCATAATGACGAATGTCTAGCACGGTTGTGTCGCTGTCGCACCGTTGCTTCGGACTGAAAAAAAACGCTTTTCGCTGCTCGCTTGCTGGAGCATTCACCTTCGCTTGAGAGGTGTTAAGGTGCTGTCGCCGCAGTTGCCGCTTGGTTGACCGTCGTATGTCTCTGCTGCTATCCCGCCTTCACTGAAATTTCCAGTTGCAGTGAATTAGCCGATGCAGATCTAATTGCTGTCGTGGACTGGACATCCCATAACGTAATTACGCGTTTCCTTGGTGTAGCCGACGGATGTAGGCGCGCTGATGCACCGGGTGGGCCGATAATAACGACCCATTTTTAGGATATGCATGTAAATATTCGTAAGTGCCCCAATCACAGTATAATTTACTGTTCGTAAATAACTGCATCTTGCATGTAATAACGTGTGTGCCTTGCACAAATTATATTCATCTCTGCGCCTACATTATCTCTTTTTCCATTCGTTGCGTGAGCCATACAGTACCCCAGATATTTTTGTCGGTAATAATGTTTGAATGTTGTATACTTTTTCAGAGTTCATTGAAGGCGTCTCACAGTTCAGTGTTAAAGGGGACAAACTGTCGAAATTGCGCTGTAAGTGCACTGTAGTATAACACTCATTTCATGTATTACACACTTGCTTATTTTGAGTTCAGCATGTTTGAGCACTCTGACCTGATGAGTAATCTAATCTTCAGTTTCACTGTGAGATTAAGTTCAGTATTTTGAAATGCGCGAGTTTGTCTTCATTCGTTTGTTACATAAGGTTAGTGTAATGGTAAATTATTGATTATGTATATGTTTAGTCAATTTAAAACTGTATTAGGCTGCTGTACTTCATTGGACTTTTTTGCTCAGGAAAATGATGTGTGTGCAAACATCGAGTAACCTTAAGATGGATGTACCACTAAGTATCAGTTTGCGACCTGTGTTCACTAGGAATGTACAGGATAGCAATTTTTAAAATCTGGCCGGAACCGGATATCTGCATACTTTTGCATGGCAAATTTTTTGGTTTTGTGTGTGGTATGAATACGAAAGTATTATTCCCCATGCTTGTTGTTTTCAGCTTTGTGTTAAACTTCATAGGTCTACGACTATAAAAGAGTTAAGGCCGGTACACACTACCCGTACGTACGGCCCGTACGTACGGGCGTGTTTTTTGCGCCCGTACGTACCCGTACGTACGGGTGGTGTGTATGGGACGCCCGTTTATGTCGCCCGTAATGTTATATCCATTTAATCGATTCTTAGTATGACTACTGTTTTTTTAAATAAATGACTTTTTATCCACAAAAATACAACTATGCAGGCTATAGTCGTCATTTAGATTGATTGACAATTTGGGAAATATGTTGTTAGGTTTAATGTATCATGGGCGGATTTAGGGGGTGGACCAGCATGCGTGACTGTATTGCCTTCGTCGAACGCAAAAATTGCATGGCAAATTTAGCAAGCTTAGTAAAATTATTCATTAAATTGCTCACTGATTAATATACGTGTCCTCGTTTTGTGAAAAGTAGGCCCGTGTTGCCTGGAAACTATATAGCGACTAAGCTGTGTGGATCCTGGTCATATCTTTCGAACAACTATACAGGGCAGTCCAAAAAACTGGCACACTTTTTTTGTACACCTTAACTTCATATGCCATAACTTTATCAAATATTCACCTATTTTCAAACTTATTTCACTGTCTGAATCACGAGAACATTTGTAATAACACTGTCACTTAAAATCCCACCACACCTCAAATATGGAAACAACGTGTTTATTGTCTCAGTTATTTTCTAAAGTATCCTGTCGCATCCTGCAGTTTTTATATCAAATGCTCAATGTGTCCGTCTTGCTGCCCGACGACGCACTCTTAAAATGTGTTGTTACAGAAGTCTTGTTTTCAATTGTTGCTTTTAGGACACTGACATTTCACAAGGACAAAGTGTGTCGCTACACTACCTTGTCACAAGGTTGTGTAGCGACACACTAAGGTCTGATGGGATCTTTATTGATAATACAATTAACAAATTTTCTCCTGATTTTGACAGTGAAACAAGTTTGAAAATCTGTCAATATTTGACAAAGTTAAGGCGTACAAAACAAAGTGTGTCAGTTTTTTTGGCCACCCTGTAGAGCCTACTCCTATAGGGACAACGAATAGCAGTAGCAGCAGAATAGACC
>Ga0056116_1000180_pt1 | contig 20126 bp, 18 predicted proteins | sample WorMetOlspDAHAB2_FD_67352 | JGI IMG/M metagenome (GOLD analysis project Ga0056116, IMG submission 67352) | Marine gutless worms symbiont microbial communities from Max Planck institute for Marine Microbiology, Germany - Olavius sp. DAHAB.2 ...
GTGTCTAAAAAACCAGAAATGGTAGATATAACCCTCAAGCTATGGTGCGCTCTTACAAATCAAGATATATACACACTGTTTCAGAAAAGGGCTTTATCTATCTTTACGTAAACACTCTCGAAAAAATTTCCCCAGATAGTACTGCATGGTAGCACTCCCCTAAAAGCATGAAAACAAGAATTATAAATAAAAAGGCATAAATCGTTCTCTTCCTTAAAGGGGGCAAGCAGGATGGTAAATGTTTATGAGGGTTTTTCAGACAACAATTGCTATACAATCAGAGGTCTTGACCCAATTTCTCTTTTTTTTGATAATGATACCCTATTTATGGTGGCATGGCCAAGCGGTAAGGCAGGGGCCTGCAAAGCCCCTATCCCCAGTTCGAATCTGGGTGCCACCTATTTTTATTAGTACATGTTTAGAATCGATGTTTCATATTGTTTCTCTCCCCATTGGAAATTTAGAAGATATGAGTTTTAGAGCTGTTAAAACTTTAAAAATGTGTAATTTAGTGTTAGCTGAAGACACTCGAATAAGTCGTAAAATTTTTAATACTTATGATATCAAAACGCCTATGATAAGCTTTCATCGATTTAATGAAAAAAAACAGGAAACCACTATTCTTAAGCGGTTACAAGAGGGACAACATCTTGCCCTTATTTCAGATGCAGGAACACCTGGAATCTGTGATCCAGGATCCACTCTTATTACACTTTGTAGATCTATAGGAATCCCAATGCAAGTGATTCCAGGACCCTGTGCACTGGTTGCGGCACTTGCACTCTACGGTTTAGAAGGTTCTTTTCAATTTGTAGGTTTTTTGAAGAAAAAGGAGGGCGAGCTTACTAGACAATTGATCGATATGTTTTATTATCCAGGCATTTCTATAGCTTATGTTTCACCTCACAATCTTTTGAAGGTACTAAAATTGCTGCCTGAAAGAAAAATTTTTCTAGCACGTGAATTGACGAAATTATATGAGGAAACCCTTTATGACCTTCCAAGTAGATTGTTCGCTCATTTTCAAAAAAAGAAAGCGCAAGGAGAATTTGTATTGATCATAGATGGTACAGAGCAAAGAAGCAATATAAAACCACAAACCCTTATGAAAGAATTGCAACGTACATTTCAAATTAATGCAAGAGAGGCACTGCTTACAACAGCAAAATTGTTAAAGCTGCCTAAGAGAAAAGTGTATAAAGATTTACACTTATAATCATCATTGATGGAGAATTTTTTTCTTGCTCACTATTCTATATCGTCACTATATTTGTAATTGTCATCAATTAGCGGAAGTGGTGGAATCGGCAGACACGCTACCTTGAGGTGGTAGTGAGGGTAATACCTCTTGGGGGTTCAAATCCCCCCTTTCGCATCTAAAAACAAGGAGAGTAATTGTGAGATATTTTTTTGTTTTTGTTCTCCATCTTTACCAATGGACCATCGGCCTCTTTATAGGTAACCAATGCCGATTTTATCCATCTTGTTCAAATTATGGCATAGAAGCATACAAAAAACATGGGGTTTTTAAAGGTTCTTATTTAGTTATCAAACGAATCTGCAAATGCCACCCTTGGCACTCGGGTGGTCCCGACCCCGTCCCTTAAGGTTTTTCTGGCAAAATAAGTTTTGTTCCTGGATGTAAATGATCCGATTGTAATGCATTGATTTTACGAAGATCTTCAATTTTTACATTATATTCACGAGAAATTTTCCATAAACTATCTCCCTTCTGAACAATATGGCTCCTCTCTAGTTTTTGGGGGAATGTTGTAGATAAATTCCTCACACTTTCAGGGCGAATGCTCTTTGCAACCTCTTCTAAAAAGCTCTCTATTTCAGGGGTTTTTTCCGTTAAAAGTGTGAGAAGTTTTTCCATTTGCCTATTATCAAGATGGATAAAAGCATAGTCTCTTTCTAAAAGAACAAGAAGATGGGCAGCTAATTTTGAATCTTTTTGAATGCAGGACATTAAGAAGTTGGGAAGGGTTGTAAAATTTTCAATATGTGTCCATTCAGAAAACTTGAGTAAATCTATGATATCGTCATCAGATATAGGAAGTGTACAAAGCTTTCGTTTAAGGGTGTGCACTTCTGTAGTCATCATTAATGCCTCTTTTAGAGATTGAGGAGGGCATTCGCGAATACAGATTTCTCGATACAACCCAAATGGTGTTAAAGGCCACAATTCAGTATGAGAAAAGAGACGAATTGCATTAAATTGATCTTCATTCATTCCGGGGTAAAGAATGAGAGCAACCTCTTCTCCTCCCCCTTCAGGCCAAGCTAAAACAAGCTGACGCTTTTCTAATGGAAAGCCCGCAAGAGCTCTTTTTACATCAAAATAATGCAATGCCGCCAAGCAAGAAAGGGCCAAGTCACAGCGTCGATATCCATATTCCACAAGAGATACGTCATAAAGTTCTTTAACCAATTCTTCAAAAGAATAGGAAAAATATTGATAAAGAATTTCTTTATTACTAAGTGCTATGTGCTGTAATGGTGGATGAAGCTCTGCTTGAGGGAGGGGCACCTCACTTCGTTCTTTTAAAACAAAAGTAATAAAGATTGCAATCAAAGCAAGATTTAAAGCACCACTAATGATTAGAGCATGCACAAAAATTTGTATACGCCTAGTAGATTTTTCCATATCACTGCAAATAATAACAAAAGAAAGCAACCCCTGGAAACAAAAAATAGCATCAATAAAAGAAATCTAGTATAGTGCATAAAAAGCACAGAGGTTTTTTGTGTAAAAATTTGTACATGCTGTGCATATTTTATTCAGGCATTTCACATTGAGATGCTCATTTAAAAGGTTTTCATAAATGCGTATTCCCCTATCCTGGCTACAAGAACATATCGAAATCGACATGCCCAATGAACAACTTGCTGATCTACTTACATTGGGAGGATTGGAAGTAAATAAGATCGAGCAATCCACCCCCCTCTTATGTGATAAGGTGCTCGTATCTGAAATTAAAGATGTAAAACCACATCCCTATGCTGACAAATTACAAGTCGTTCAAGTTTTTGATGGTACCACAACCCTACAAGTTGTATGCGGTGATCAAAGCTGTACAATTGGAATGAAAAGTGCCTTAGCACCAATTGGAGCAACCATTATGACAGAAAAAGGGGTTTCATACAAAATTAAACGTACAAAGTTGCGCAAGGTAGAATCCTTTGGCATGTTGTGTACAGAAAAAGAGTTGGGCCTTTCCGATCATAACGCAACTATTATGCATGTAGATAGAGCGATTCCTATAGGAACCGATCTATATGAATTTTTTAGTGATACGGTACTCGACATATCCCTCACGCCTAATTTAGGCCATTGTATGAGCATACTAGGAGTGGCACGTGATTTGGCAGCATTACTCGACAAGCAGGTAAAGTTACCTAGAATAAAGCGTGCAGAGAGCGAGGACAAGCTTCCATTGCACGTGACAATCAAGGATCCAAAAAATTGCTACCGTTATAGTTGTCGTCTAATTCGTAATGTCGTGATCGGTCCTTCACCTATTTGGATAAAAATGCGCCTTAAACATGCGGGGATACGCTCCATTAATAATGTTGTAGATATCACAAATTATGTGATGTTAGAATTGGGACAACCCCTTCATGCCTTTGACTACTCCCAAATTGATGAAGGGAAAATAGTGGTGCAGCCAACAGAAACTACCACCATGTTTGAACTTCTTGACAAAACTACACATACAATTCCTTCAGGCGTCTTGATGGTTTATGGAAACACTACCCCACTGGCCATCGCCGGAATAATGGGTGGAAGCAACTCTGAAATACAAAACAGTACTACAGACATTGTTTTAGAAGGAGCACACTTCAACCCTTCATCCATACGTAAGAGTAGTAGATTATTAAATATAAGAAGTGAATCTTCTTTACGCTTTGAAAGAGGGGTAAACTACGAAATGGTTACAACTGCACTCGATCATGCTATCGCATTGATTATAGGAGATAAACCTCGAAGGGAAATAGATGTGGAAATCAACCCTCAAAAGCTTCGAACAGTTACAATACGCATCGACCAAGCCAATCAACTGTTAGGAACTACGCTGAGTTATGCTGAAGCAGAGTCTATTCTTAACCGTCTTGACATGAAAACCATATCACATAATGGTGTGATCGAAGCACAAATTCCTCCCTATCGTAATGATCTTTACCATGAGGTTGATCTTATTGAAGAACTTGCACGTGTTTACGGATACAATAATATCAAAAAGAGAAAAGCGCCTATCTCTTGCTCTGCCCTTCCCCATTCTCCTATTTATCTTTTAGAAAATCGGATAAGAGAACACCTTAGAGGTATGGGTTTGCAAGAGTTGATCACATCTAATTTAATTAGTCCTAAATTGTCTGCGCTCTCCGCAGAACGTACGTTGGGAAAAAAAGAAGAGATCCATGTGCTTAAACCAAACTCTCTTGATCACGCTATTTTACGCACCTCGCTTTTACCAGGAATGTTACAAGTTGTGAAACATAATTTTGATAGAATGCACTTTGATATTGCTGCCTTCGAAATAGGCTGTGTGCATTTTAAAGATGGCAAGCAGTATAAAGAACGTGCTACAGCAGCTTTATTGTTAACTGGGAAAAGCACTCCTCATCATTGGGATAATAAATCCAGAGATTGTGATTTTTTTGATCTTAAAGGAATCATAGAAAATACTCTCCAATTCTTTCTCGTAAAAGGGGTGACCTTTAAACCTTCACACTTACAAAGTTTTCATCCCTATAATCAAGCGCTTATACTTATAAATGAAATAGGTTTAGGAGCAATAGGAGAGGTGAACCCCTATCGCTTACAACATATTAACATTGAAAGGCGCATATTTTTTGCGCAGCTTGATTTACACGATCTATTTAAAGTAGAGGGTAAAAATACGCAATTTGTCCCTCTGCCACAATTTCCAGGGTCAGAAAGAGACTGGACCCTGACTCTAAACAAAGAGATTCCAATAGCATATCTATTTGATACTATTGAAATGATTCCCACTAAACTGCTCAAAAGGTATGTACTATTAGATATCTATGAAAATGCGACACTAGGCTCAAACAAAAAAAATATTACCATCCGCTTTTTTTACCGTAATGATTCTCAAACAGTAAAGCAATCTCAGGTTGAAAAAGAACACACATATCTCATGATGGAAATTTCTAAAAAGATCGATGATTTTATTTGTTAAAATGATATCATGAATAAAAATATGCAAATTAAGGATTAGTATGAAATGGTTTTTTGTCCCTGTATTGACTATCCTATATCTTTGTGGATGTCAAAACTCTAATACAGATAAACATAACAATATTATTTCACAAAGATATATTCACAAATATGGATATGATGTTTCCAAAGAAGAGTGGCAATCAACGAATTACCCCGGCAAAGTTGTCACTACCCTCCGCAATGGTGTTACGATCACTTCTTCCTATGAAAATGGAGTATTACATGGACCGATGACCTATACATTCCCACATTCGAATACTTGTGAAGTATTAAATATATATGAAAAAGGAAATCTTGTAAAAAAAACTATATACAATATCCGCGGTATTCCACAAAAAGAAACCTCCTTCCTCTCACCCTCCCACACAAAAATTACTCATTGGTACAAATCTGGCACTCCTTTATATGTTGAAGAATACCATAATGATGAACTTTTAGAAGGAGAATATTACAATGAATACAATGAACCCGAATATCGGGTTGTCAAAGGATCAGGCATACGTATTATAAGAAATCAACATGAAAAAATTGCGGCAAAAGAGACCATTGATAATGGTTATCCTGTTATAAAAGAAACCTTTCACCCTCATGGAATACCTCATACAATAACTCCTCTATCTGGAGGCAAAATCAATGGTGTAAGAAAAGTTTTTGCACCATCTGGAGAGCCCGTTTCCATAGAAACATATGAAAATAATGTTTTACATGGATTGGCTACATACTTCCAAAATGGATGTCGCTATCTAGAGCTGCATTATACTAGTGGCCTGAAAAATGGCATTGAGCGCCACTTTGTAGATGGTCAAATCGTCATTGAAGAAACAGAATGGCTAGATGGTCATAAACATGGACCCTCTGTTGTGTTTTTTGATGGCATTTCAAAAACTACCTTTTACTACAACAACCTTCCAGTAAGCAAAGAACGCTATCGTGAATTGTGTGAACAAGAGGAAAATATTGCGATCATGCATGACCGCGCAATGGGAAAAGAGTAGAAAAATATCGTTCGCACGAATTGTCGTATAACTATTTGATTATAAAATAAACGTATTGTTAGGCATAATCTGCTTTTGTAATGCCTGTTGCACACCACAAACCATTGGCTTTTTGTGGGTAGATATGTAATAAAACTGTTTCCACCCTGGTTCAACAGGTACCGTCTCAAACTTTTTACAGACTTGCTCAAATAGATTCTTCAATAAATTTAGCATCTTTTGCAATAAATCAATTTGTTCTATTGGTAAGTCTTGCCATCCCCTTACTTCTATTGGTTGTAGTAATGCTGAATTTAAGTCTGGCTCCTTGTAAGAAATACAATGCATTCCAAGTGAATCACCCCATTCCGGTACTTCTCTTCCTTTTTCTATTTCTATTCCTTCTTCTATTGGTGGGCCTTGAATAAAATCACCCATCCATTGCTTTCATGTTTTTACTTCTCCTGCTTGTGATGATACTGGACTTAAATTTTGGCTTTGCATACTAGGCATATATACTCCTTTCACAATAATTGATGTTTTAATTACAGAAACATTAATTGTAACATAAAAAAACATAACAAAAAAAGCTTTTTTACAAATTAAAGTAAGATAAAATCGGTATTTAAAAAATAGTTTATATAACTGTTTGTTAAAAATTTTATTAACAAATTAACATTCACAATAGGCTTGAGACAGGAGAAGCCAAAAGGCCACCCCCTGCCATAAAACTCCCTCATTGGGATTAAAGGTGCTTGTATGGTGTTGGGTTTCTTCTTCTTTTTTAGCCCCTAAAAGCCAATAGGAACCTATACGATCTTGAGTATAACAAGAAAAATCTTCTCCCGCATACATACGTGGGACATCTCGCGTTTTAAAATGCTGATCTAAAAGATTTTTTACAAACTGAAAGTGCTTTGAATCGTTGATCAAAGGAGGACATCTTGAAATATAGAAAAACTGCGCAAGAGATGCATTTGGATAACTTCGAACAATGAATTCTACCTTTTTGCGAACAGAGGAAAGAAAATTCTGAAGGCATTGTTTAGAGAGAAAACTACGAAGAGCATATGACATCTTACCATAATTAGGGCAAATATTGCCCACATTTCCAGAATGAAAGACTGCTGGAACAAAGGAAATCATTTTATCAGGACCTAATACGCGAAGCTCATATCCTCTAAGAGTCATATGAATTTCATTCATAATATCGATAGCATTAGCTCCACGCTCTGGACACATTACATGGCTTCCCGGACACGTTACTTCCATCTGTAATTGTCCTGGCTGACACATAAAATGATCAGATCTAGAGAAAAAAACCCCATAATCTTCACTGGAAGAAATATGTAAACTATAACAACGGGAAACCCCTTTCAACACCCCCTCTTTCACGAGCATCATTCCCCCTGATCTAACTGTCCCACTTACCTCTTCTGCCCTTTGCCAAACAAGACGCAGGTTATAATGGGGAGTAAAAATATTACGTGCAAAGATTTTCAAAGCTCCCAAAAGCATAGCTGTGTGACAATCATGGCCACATGCATGCATTATTCCTAAGTGTTTAGAAATAAAGGAAAGATTGGTTTGCTCTTTAATAGGAAGTGCATCCACATCGGCACGATATAAGATACGCTCTTTATTAAGGTGAAAATCGAGATCTACCCATATTCCCCCCTCTTTTTTGCAAAGATTTATTTTAACCTTAGAGTTTCGACAGATTTTCTGAATCTCGTTTTCAATTAAAGCCATGGTTTTTTCTTCTTTCCAGCTAATTTCTGGAATTTCATGCAAAGCATGACGCAACTTTACCACATAATCCTGTGTCTCTCGTGCACATTCAACAAGATCTTTTTCATTCACGATTTAAAAATCCCAAATATTTTTGTGTAAAAGGCTTTTTACATCAGATAAAGTATAAAAAGCCAGAAGTTTTCACAAACTTTTGCACTCTTATATCTTCTACTCAAATAGAACAAAAAACCCGTTGCATAGTACCACATTGTGCTAGACTTTTCTCTTTCCTTCATGCTACAATTTTTTTATGTAGATGTAGAGAAGGTATGTGGATAAAAATCTTAGTATTATGTGTTCTATTATTCACTGGATGTTACAGAGTGCCAGATAAGATTGTGCCACAGATCAACTACACAGTCCAAGATCGCTATATAAAACAGTTACCTACCTCTTTCCCCACTCTTTCAAAAGAGGAACAAAGGGAAGAATGGGGTAAAGAGTATGTAATTGCGCAAAAATTTTCTCGAGAACTTGACCTATATCGTGCTATCACAGCCTTTAAACGAGCAGAATTTCTTCTTCCTCAAGAAAACCAAAAACGTCGAGAAGAACTGCAATATCAAATTTTGCTTTGCTACTATCTAGGAAAACGATATGTAGAAGTGATTCACACCTTTGACACCTCTTGCCTTTATCATGCTACACCCTCCTTTCCCGTCTATCATGATCTACTCATCGTTATGTATGAGAGCTATGTAACAACATCGCAACCAGAAAAAGCTCGATATATTTTGCAACTTATTCAACATCATTATCCAGAAACAGCAAAAAAACTCGAGCTCTCGACAGCTCTGATTAAAGGCGAATGCGATACTCTTCGACAAGCAGTGAAGGAAGATCCTCTACAACTTCCCGTTATTACCTTTGTTGATACCTATGAAACAAAAAAAAAATCTGTAAGCAAGACGCAATGGGCAAACGCACTAATCCCGGGTGCAGGATACCTCTATATCGGACAAAAACAATCAGCATTAACCTCCTTTCTTCTCAATGCATTTTTTATCTATGCTGCAACCTATTTTTATTCAAAAGGTAATATCGCAGCGGGCGTCATCACCACCAGTCTTGAACTAGGGTGGTATTTTGGGGGAATCTACGGTGGAGGTGAAGCAGCAAATCGCTATAATGAATGGCTCTATAAAAAGCAAGCATACCCCTTGTTAGTGCGTAACAAACTATTTCCCATCCTTATGTTGCAATATGGATTTTAACATGAGGCTATTTTGCCTATTTCTCCTCCTCATATCTTCCCTTTTTTCCGAAGTAGGTTATATAGAGCCTTGGGGAAAAGATAGAGGGATAATGTTTTGTCAAAACAGCAACAACTCTACAAAGAAAAAGACAGACCCTTTAACATATATAGCTTTGAAAATCATCCGTTTCCGTCAAAAGGTGCTCTCTCCAGTCGATGGGCCTCGCAGCCATTTTCGCCCCACAAGCTCTCAGTATATGTTTGAAGCAATACAAAAGCATGGTTGTATCAAGGGATATATTATGGGGTGTGATCGTCTTTTACGAGAAAACAAAGAGAAATGGGTCTATCCAACCATTGCCAAGAATGAAAACCTCTATAAATGGGATCCTGTTCCCCCCTTGAATCATGAAACCGATTGACTTTCTTTTTTCGATTTCAGATGAAATATCAAAGGGACCCCAGTAAATTGATATTTTATGCGAAATTGGTTCATTAAATACTTTTTGTAAGAATGAAGCAAAAAATGGGGGTTATTAACAAAGAAGACAAAACGCGGTGGCCCACTATCTACTTGTGCCATGTAATAAATACGCAATCGCCTTCCTTTAAGAAGAGGAGGAGAAAACCTCTGTACAGCCTTTTCAATAAATTTATTAAGTTGTCCAGTAGAAACTCGCTTATGTAACTGATTATAAATCTCTTTGATTTGAGGAAAAATCGTTACCACATTATGTCCATTAAGCGCGGAACCAAAAATTTTTGGACAATAATTAAGAAAGGGAGCCTCAAGTTCCAATTGTTGTATGCAATGCTCCATACGAAATCCCTTAACGAGGTCCCATTTATTACAAAAAATAAGGCACCCCTTTTCCCTCTTTTCAATCATACGGGCCATACTCTTTTCTTGTGTAGTGAGCCCCTGCGTTGCATCGATCATCAAAATGCAAATATCAGCACGCTCAATAGCATATTCTCGCCGAATCAAAGCAAACTTATCCACCATCTCACGCTCTGATTTTCTTTTGCGAATTCCAGCCGTATCGATAAAGATAAAGGAATTTTCTTCATACAAAACAGAGGCATCAATCGCATCACGTGTCGTTCCTGCAATGGGGCTTACAACACACCTCTCTTCATGAAGAAGGGTATTAAAAAGCGTGGATTTACCTACGTTGGGCTTTCCAACAATAGCCACTTTGATGCCCTCTATGACATCTTCCCCTCTCTCTTGTGGACACAAAGAAAGAATATGCTCTAAAAGTTCGACCACATTATGTCCATGCGTTGCTGAAACGGGAAATATAATTTTAATTCCCAACGCAAAAAAGGGAAGTATAAATAGCTCCCTCTGTTGGATACTATCTGCCTTGTTGACAGCCAAAATAAGGGGTTTACCACTACGCAAAAGCAAAGAAGCAACCTCTTCATCCAAAGTTGTAAGCCCCACCTTGCCGTCTACTACCATGATCAACGCAGTGGCTTCTTCTACTGCGACTTCCGCCTGAAACCGGACCTTTTCAGCAAAGGGAATCGTACAACTTTTATCTACACCCCCCGTGTCGATGATCTCAAAATAGTGTCCAAAAGCCTCAGCTGTAGCATAGAGTCGATCCCTCGTCACTCCTTCCATCTCATCAACAATAGCAATACGTTTTTGCGCAATCCGATTAAACAGAGAAGATTTTCCCACATTAGGTCGACCAATCAACGCAATCTTTATCTTCTTCATGATAAAATCTTTTTTAAAAATAGAGCTAAAGCTCATATAACCAATAGATTACAATATTTTCTCAAAACACAAGTGTAATAGGTCTTAGAGAAAAGAGAAAGCATAATCTCTTGTGAGTCAAACCATCTAACACAAGCTAAAATAGTTAGATGAGATCAATTTGAAAAAAAAGATTGTCGGATAGATACAGTCTTGTCCAGGGAAAACCAATAAAGTCGAGTAAAAAATTACCCGACTTTATTTTTAGGATATTAATAAGTAATTGTTTTTTTTCTTTTACGTCTACGTTTGCTAACGGGTCGTGCAGTTGTTTTTCTAGTAGATGTGCTTTTCTTTTTGCGTGTAGTCTTTTTAGCTGCCTTACGTTTAACGATTTTGCGTTTAGCAGTTGTGCGTTTAGCAGTTGTGCTTTTTCTCTTGCGCACACTTTTTTTAGCGGTTTTTTTTACACTTGTGTTCGTGCTTTTTTTCTTGCTTTTAGCCGTAACTTTTCTTTTTCTTTGTGTAGTGGGCATTGTTTTTTGCTCCTTAGTTGTGGAATTCTTTAACAATTTCAAATTTTAAAAGTCTAATTGCATAACTAGCCTTGAAAAACCTTTTATTCCTTACAATTTTCAGCATATATTTTAATAAAGAAAATTTAAAACAAAAAGTTATAAAACAAAATATATGGAAAAAGAAAAAAAATAATAGAAAATGCTTTAAACGCTATTTTAAAATCAATTTTTCAAAAAAAGCAAAAGTTGTAAACCATCCATTAAAAAATTTTTATTATTAATGCGTTTTCATTAGTCAAAACAAAATGATATGATAATTTTGAGGCTAAAGTTTTGTTATATTGTTCATTATAAAAATGATACGGTTTATTTTTTCCACATACTGTTTTGGACAGTATCATCCTGCACTCGCCCTAAACTTCTACAAAAAACCCACATTTTGCAAACCATTTTTTAAACAGAGGGCAACAAATATAAACTTGCTTTAATTAAAATTCCTAAATTCATTATGATAATTTTCAAATATGGAAAACAATGGTTAATTTCGTCGATGGAAACGCGCAATTTTATAGGGCGCCCAATATCCAGTTTAATCTAGATCAAGGGAGCACAGAGGAGGAGATCCTTGCTTCGTCGCCCCCCAAATATTTTGTTTATAAAACGAATTCAAAATATTCCGATCTTATTAAGAAGGGCATGGAAATTTGTGCTTTCTCGCTTCTGGTCTATCATCTATTTAGCTATGTTTTTAATCGATATGTGTGTCGATGGGGATGGAGGTTGCCTATATTTCCCAAACCACTGTCTTGGATTATTCTTCTTCCCTCTTGCTTATTAGCTCTCTATCGACTAGCGCAAAAATATTTCGACTACCTTAATTATCCCCTAACTTTACCTGGATCCCATAGCAGAATAGTACGTTCTTTGGAAAAAGGGCCCCCCCGTCCCTGTTTGACCCTTAATGAAAGGAGACAAGAACTCTTTCATCACCTTACTTCTAAAGGCATGTTTGTCAAACGTTTTGGAGTTCTATACAATAAAAACACGATCGACGGAATAATAATAGGAAAGAAAAGCACCCTCAAAAAAAGACAATTTCTATTGGTAACACGTACACCAGGCGCAGCATATGAAGATCTGGGCTATTCGGGCGATCAGAGTATAGATAGGTGGATGTCCTTAATAGAAAAATTGGATTGTCCTGTTGTGTTTTACAATGAATTTAGGGCAAAAAATGTTGAGAAAATGGCAGAAGCTCATCAAGTCATGCTTAAAGTCATTAAGATTCTACTAGGCGGAAATTGTCTTGTTGATTTTGGAAAAGGTTTTGGGGCGTGTGCAATAGGATTGAGCTACAACATTGCATTGCCTGATTTTCCTAAAATGATCACAGTAAAAGCTTTCTCTTGGCCTTCTTTTGAAAGTGTATGCAAGTGCCGGAAGATAGGTAGGTGGGTGCTCTCTCTTTTGGGAAAAAACCTTGATTTTTCTGCTTCTTCAAAAAAACCCGGATATCCTCATGAAATCGTCATTCAAACAGGAACACATAGATTGCCACAAAAAAGAGGCACTGCCTCTATGCTAAACGATATACGTCTAATAAACGAAGGCATGCTTCCCAAAACAGAACTAGACAGTGATGCTATTGGCATACCACTAGACTCTCCCCAAAGAATTTGTCTCCTTAAACGCCCCGGTTGTTCCCGTATTCGCACGGTTAAAAAACATAAACCGGAATCAAACCACAAAGATTGTACAGATCCAAATTGTGACAAGGCTTATCATGTTGTATACGGAGCGCGTATTATGTACGGCGATTATCCTCATTATGGTCCCTTTCATAATGTTAGAGAAATAACAGATGTGGAAGAGTTAGATGATGATGAACCAACCTATGCCCATGCTTTATTTACAGATCCAATATCCCATAAGGATAAAACGTTTTTAGTCGATGCAGATCCAATAGACAACCCCTTTTCAAAAGAGCTTTGCTCCATGATTGCGGATAAAGTAAAGGAACATTTAGGCTAAATCTAGAGACTCCATCATGGAAGCTTTCTACCTCTTTCACTACATTCAAAGGATATAAGTTACAATGCACAGTTGCCTGGAACACGAGGGAATGCAATAACGTCTCGAATATTTTCCATGCCAGTGATGAATTGCACAAGACGTTCGAAGCCTAGGCCAAACCCTCCATGGGGTACGCTTCCATACTTTCGCAAATCAAGGTACCATTGATAAATTTTAAGATCGAGGTTACAATGCTCACACTTAGCTTTAAGGATAGCATACCTCTCTTCTCTCTGACTACCGCCAATAAGTTCTCCTATCTTTGGAACAAGAAGGTCGAGAGCCGCAACGGTTTTTCCATCATCATTGTCACGCATATAAAAAGCTTTGATCTCTTTTGGATAATCGATCAAAATGATAGGAGCCTTACAATGTTCTTCGGTAAGAAAACGTTCATGTTCAGATTGGAGATCATTTCCCCACTTAACCGGAAATGCAAAATGATGATTACAATTTTTTAAAATTTGAATGGCTTCAGTATAAGTAAGGGAGATAAAGGGCGTTTTTTGTACATGAACAAGACGGTTGATGAGCCCCTCTTCAATGTGTTGATCAAAAAATTGAAGCTCTTCCATGCGCTCTTCAAGGGCCTCTGTAACCAGAACTTTGAGATATTTTTCAGCTAGGCTAGCAATGATGGAAAGATCGACAAAGGCTAGCTCCGGCTCGATCATCCAAAATTCTGCTAAATGGCGTGAGGTATTAGAATTTTCTGCACGAAAAGTGGGGCCAAAGGTATATACATCGGAAAGAGCTGTGGCATATGCTTCTGCGTTAAGCTGTCCAGAAACTGTCAGGAATGTGGGGCGCGCAAAAAAATCTTTACTATAATCTACATTGTTATTGCTATCTTTGGGAGGGTTTTCCAGATTGAGAGTTGTCACTTGAAACATTTCGCCCGCTCCTTCACAGTCATTTTCCGTAATAATAGGAGAAGGGAGATAGACAAACCCTCTTTCTTGGAAGAACTTATGCGTAGCATAAGCAAGATGGCTACGTACACGTGCGATGGCACCCTGCGTGTTGGTGCGAGGACGAAGATGGGCAATAGTACGTAAAAACTCAAAAGAATGACGTTTTTTTTGTAAAGGATAATCAGCAGGACATGTGCCAAGTAGGCGAATAGCGTGTGCTTGCATCTCATATTTTTGTTTATTACCAGGACTTTTTACAATCTCACCTGTTATGGCAACCGCTGCTCCTGTAGACAACCCTTTAAGCATGGTAGGTTTGGCTATCACTTGAAAATGAGCAAGAGAGGAGCCATCGCCTATTTCAATGAAAGCAAAGGATTTTTGTGTACGAATAGAAGAAATCCATCCGCAAATGGAGAGGGTCTGACCTATGATAGACTCATCAGCATTAAGGAGTGTGTGAATTTTATGCCGCATAATTCCTGAGTATTTTGATTTCATTTTCCCACAAAGTTTCATCTGGCGTCTCTAGATATTTAGGGCAATTTCGAAGTTGGGGGTTTTGCATCAATATACGAAAACTTTGCTCCCCAATTTCTCCCTTTCCAAGTGATGCATGACGATCTTTATGTGAACCTAAAGGATATTTTGAATCATTGATATGCATGGCATAAAGATAGTCTAACCCTACAATTTTTTCAAACTCAGAGAGCGTGCGATTCCAGGTATGTTCATTGCGAATATCATACCCAGCAGCAAAAATATGGCAGGTATCGATGCAGACACCTATAGGAATTTTATGTTCAACGGCTTGAATAATATAGGCAAGATGTTCAAATTTATTTCCAACAACACTGCCTTGACCTGCTGTTGTTTCAATGAGAAGGCGTAATGACCCTTTCTCTAGCAAAGGTTGCATTTCCAGCAAACTTGTTATAATGCGGTTTAAACAATTTTCTACACTGTCTCCCGTCGCTGCCCCAGGATGGAAATTGAGATAAGTAAGGCCTAAGCTGATAGATCTTTCAATCTCTTCTCCGAAGGCTTTAAGGCTTTTCGTAAGAACCTCTCTTTTATTTGAACCCAAATTAATCAAATAGCTACTATGGCTCATGATTTTGTGAAGATCGCTAGCTTGAAAAGTTTCTTGCCATTGCGCTATTTCTTGTAAAGGAATCGTGCGCTTTGCCCATTGTCTTTGATTGGCTGTAAATATTTGAATCGTTGATGCTCCAATTTCTTGTCCTCGCAAAAGGGCTTTGTGTACACCCCCCAAGATAGGCATATGGGCACCGATAAGAAGTTGTTTGGCAGTCCCCGTCATGAATTAATGAGTATGAGCTAAAAATTCGCAAACAAGAGCGATATTAATAGGTAAAGGTAATGGAATTTCTTCCGCTTTTGGAATGGTGAGTAATTGTCCTGAAAAGTTTTTCTCATCAAGAGATAGATAATCGGGAACAGGACGAGAGCTGTTTTCTATAGATTTTTGAAGCCACAACAATTTTTTGGATGCATCTTTGATGGAAATGGTCATGCCAGCATTTACCTTAAACGAGCGAACATCAACCTTTTTTCCATCTATGCGAATATGCCCATGAGATATGAGTTGCTGTGCCTGAAAAATAGTATGGCCAAATCTAAGCTTATACACGATATTATCAAGACGACATTCAAGACGTTGAAGAAGTAGATGGGCGGTATTTCCTTTTTTCATTACTGCTTCATGGTAATATCGAAGCATTTGTTTATCGAGAATCATACCATAAACAGCTTTAAGCTTTTGTTTTTCTTCTAGTTGAAGGCCATAATCCGACTTTTTTCTTCGTTTTGCTCCATGCATTCCTGGTGGATTGGGCTTATGAAGTAAAGGATTACGTAGGCGTCCAAAGAGATTCACGCCAAAACGACGAGCAATACGATTTTTTGGTCCAATGTAACGAGACATTATTATGTTAACTCCTTGATTGAATGACACCTTATCTTAATCTAAAAGGAAAGATTAGCACAACCTTAATATGAATAAAATGACTTTTCAGGAAATATAAGCCAAATTTCTCACATACAACTATGTCTACAGCTGGTTTTTTTGCTCTATAAGTTCTAACACAGCTGTTTTCAATGTTTTCACTCCATCCTCAAACCCTATCTCTATAAGCATTTGGTCAAGATCATTCATTTCAGATTGAAGTTGATCACATAAAGACTCAAGTTTAGCAATTTTTTTTAACATTTTCTTTTGCACTATACCCCCTTTTCTTGCTACTTCACATACATGCAAAAAACGTGCCAAACTTTGGAGCAATCTCTCTTTTTATTGTACAATCACTGAATTTCAATACTTTATCTTACCAAGTTGGGGAAAACTTGTGTATAAAGAGCATTTTTGTAGAGCAGTTTTATAAATAAGTAATATAAACTTCAGATTTTGCTCTCTTTCATTTTTACATAGGTTACAAAATCCGTATCACCACAATGGTAATGTCATCATATTGAGATGCATGCTCTGTAAATAATTCTACCTCTTCGATGAGGCTGTCCACAATGTGTTGTGGATGGTGCATTTTGTATCTCTCTAAAAACTCAATAAGCCTCTTCTCACCAAAGAGTTCTTGTTGACCATTATAGGCTTCAATTACACCATCAGTAAAAAGGACCAACAGATCTCCGGAATATAGTTGCTCTCGACGACTAGTAATAGATTCAATAGGAGCACAACCAAGTGCCATCCCCTTCGTGCTAAGTTTTTTAACTCCGCCGCACTTACGAAAAAGAAGGGCAGGAAAATGGCCACAATTTGTATAATATAATTCTTTGGTTTGGGGATCAAAGAATGCAACGAAACTCGTAACAAAAATGCCGCTATCTTTTGTGTCTGCACACAATAATTCATTTGTCCTCTGTATAATTCTATTCAGATCTTGATAGATAATGGCATAGCTACGCAATATAGAGCGAACGATGAGAGAATAAAGACAGGCAGAAATTCCTTTGCCCGACGTATCGGCAATGGATAACAACAACCTTTCACCTACCAAAAAATCATAAAAATCCCCTCCTACCTCCTTTGCCGCAATAAAACGTGCCGCAATCTCTAAATCGGGAAATTTGGGAAGCTCTTCAGGCAGGATGGAATTTTGCACTTTTTTTCCAATCATTAACTCCGTAGCATACATCTCTTTCTCAATACGTTCCTCCTCTTCTTTTTTTATATGATAGGTTAAGGATTGCACTGTCTTATTAAAAATTGTGCCAATAATATTGAGCTCAAAACCCATCACATCGGATGTAAAACGGGATGTTAAGTCACCCGCCCCTACCTGTCGCATTACCTGGATAAGGTGTTTGAAAGGCTTTGATAATCGAAGAATAAACCAAATAGTTCCCCCACCACCCACGATGATAATCAACCCTAAAATCACTCCTACCTTTAATAAAAAGTAGGGAATATCTACAAAATTCACTTTGTGAGGTGCCAAAATCAAAAGGTAAAAATTTGCTTTAGGAACGAGCTGTTTAATTGCAAGATATTTTTTGCCATTTAAAAAAAAATGTGATTTATCCTCTTTGTGTATTGGAATTTCTCCCTTGGAATCACCAAAATGTGTGTGTTCTAACTCAGAATCTGTGGATGTAACCACACTACCATCATCTGTTAACAGTGCAATTGATGAGGGATAAAAAATCCCCCTATCAATAGGGAAGTTTTGCATAAAATAATCAAATGAAAAGATCGTAACCCAAGCCTCTTCCTCATTTTGAAAAGGAAGGGTTAAGAAAAAAATCAATTCTTTGGGGTCTAAGACAAGATTGATACCTTTTTGCGCTGCTTGCATCAAAGTGGTACTCTCTCTTTCTAAATATCGCACATCTGATGACATATCACTCATATATCTCCCTTTATTATCTCTTTGTACATGAAATAACGCAGAAACTCCCTCACGTTTGGCCAATTCCTTCAATAAATCTTGAGAATTATGTGTTTTTTGAAGTAAAAAGCTCATCCCAGATAAAAAATCCTTCTCATGATTAATAATGATATCAATCATTTCCATCTTCTTTTTTATTAATATTTTAAGAGTAAAAAAATTGTTGTTAGATTTGATGCGAACATCTTCCTCGTACAAAAAAAATGTGAGAAAAAAAAGAGGGATTACCAAAAAAATCATTGCTATAAACGAAATTCGTAAAGCGAAAGACTCCTTTAAGAAAGCAGTAAAAAATGACATTGTGCCCTGTAAATTTTCAGATATATCTCACGTTATCAAAAAAATATTTTCTACAAAACACATATAGTATTCCCCTTATTTTAAGATTCTAAACCCAGGGGTTATTAGATAGGATCTCTTGAAAAAGCGCAGTATAGGAATTATAACGTAAAGGGTGAATCTCGTGTGTTTCTACTCCTTTTTTCACAGCGCAATCTGGCTCATGTATATGGGTACAATTGGGAAATTTACAAGAGAGAGAATAGGGAATGAAATCAGGAAAGGCAAGTAAGAGATCTTGTTGGGAGACATTATATATGCCAAAACTTTTAATTCCAGGCGTATCGATACAAAACCCTTTTCCCTCAAAAGGGATGAGTGTAGAAGCAGGAGTAGTGTGCGAGCCCTTTTGCGTTTTTTTTGCTACTTTCCCAGTAGAAAGAGTTGTCCCAAGAATGGCATTGATAAGAGAAGATTTTCCAACGCCCGATTGTCCGGAAAAGACAGAAGTTTTGCCTTGCATAAGTGCTCGTAATTGAGCAAGATTTCTTCCATTAGAAGCACTGAGCTGGATTATGGGGTAGGGTAAAGGGCTATAAGCATGTAAAAACTCTGTTAAAGAAGCTCTTTCAGAGACGATTGCATTTTCTGAAGTATCGTTTAGAGGAATGAGAAGATCGATTTTATTAATAAGAATAATAGGCTTCATATGCCCTTTAATTGCAGAGAGAATGTAACGGTCAACAAGAAGAGGTTTAAGTTTGGGGCTCATGACAGAGGTAACGATAAAAACTTGGTCGATATTGACAGCGATTAAGTGTTCTTTACGACGAAAAAAATTGTCGGCACGAGAAAGAAATGAGGATCGTTTTTCGATATGAGTGATAACGCCGAAGTGATGATCTTTTGGTTCAAAATGGACCCAATCTCCTACAACAGCTCTATTCATTTGTTTGGTATGTTTTTTTTTAAAAGTTCCTTTAAGAATACAGAAATAGTTATGATCTTTGGTGGCAACCGTGATGTATTTTGAAGAAATGGTTAAGACACGACCGCGTTTGTGATTGCTAGCAAGGGAGGTTTTTCTTTTTGTCATGTGAACCATTTTTTTGTCCTGATCGGTTTTTTTATATTGGGATCGATCGCAAGCACGTGATTTATGACGCTCTTTACGACTTGCTCTTTTTCCATTAGGTTGAAAATTTTCTTCCATGTCTAAATAGTCATCAAACCTTGACATAATTCACTTCCTAACGCGAATTCTGGATTAAATCAAAAAAATACTTGAAAAATTGCAACTTTCCCTATAAGTTAATCCAGAATTCGCGTTGTTTACACAGTTTATCTTACTGCAAGTCTCTCCAGTGGAATCACTGAACTTGGGGTAAATCAACCCTTCCTATTACCTACCATTAGATTCGTGATTTCTTTTTGAGAAAGGGTCGTAATTTCAATGATCTCATCAACACTCATGCCTTTTTGTAAAAG
>Ga0056116_1000183_pt1 | contig 19842 bp, 17 predicted proteins | sample WorMetOlspDAHAB2_FD_67352 | JGI IMG/M metagenome (GOLD analysis project Ga0056116, IMG submission 67352) | Marine gutless worms symbiont microbial communities from Max Planck institute for Marine Microbiology, Germany - Olavius sp. DAHAB.2 ...
ACATTGGCCCGCTTTTTGATAACTTCGGCACAAAATGGGCATTCACGGGTAAAATGCCTTGCATGTATCTTTGATATTGCTGCAGCGACCTCTTTTTGGACCAGCGCATTACCAAATTTTACATTCCTCAGCGGCTCAATGGCTTCAATTTCACCGATATCGCCAATCATTTCAGCGGCCTTTTGTCTAACCCGGTTCGGATGCGCCGGGTCCATCAGGATCGTCAGAACAGTCGGACCATCCTTTCTGACAAAACATTCAGCCAGCGTGGCAAACCCGTTCTTGATGGCTTCTTTTATCGCCTCTTGCTCGGCTATAAGCTGTTCATCAATAATCTGCCCGCGGCCGCCCTGGTTGCTGAAAACCGGAATCAGCTCGAATTGTTCCGTGCCGGGATAGTTCATACAGCGATAGGAGGCGGTATGGGCGTAGTTTTCTTTCATATTATCCCAGCCCTGTTTAAACAGTGAGCAGTCATCGTTAAAGCATAAATACAGGTAGGGGCTGCCCCAGCCGAGGCCGTCACCCACTGTGATCGGCGGGACTTCCCAGAGGTTCATTTCGTCGCCGCAATGCGGGCACTGGGGTTTTTTTTGCTCGAGAATACGTTCTAATACTTGTTCACGGGTTTCAAACATTCATTTTCTCCAAATTCATATTATATTCAGGAATATCTTGATAAAATCTCATTCCATGTTAGTTTTTTGTAGGTTAACGTAAGTTGCATCGGTGTAATTGTCAATGAAACCGAAAATGAATAAAGGGGAAAAATGGAAATAAAGCAAATCAGACTGGTTAAAATGGCGAATTTTTGTTACCTGGTTGGAGACGAAGGCTCCCAAACCTGCGCTTTGATCGATCCGTCATTTGAAACCGACCGGATTCTGGCGACGGTAAATGATCTGGGATACAGGGTGACCCACATTATCAACACCCACGGGCACTCGGATCATACGGCGGGCAATGAAGCCATAAAATCAGCCACCGATGCCAAACTGCTGATCCATGCCGATGACGCCGGGCGTCTGGGCAAGGTGTTGCACAGCACTTTTTCCAGGGTGCTTGGTGGAAAAGGCTCCCCCCGGGCTGATGGGTTGCTGCAAGACAATGATATTATCCAAATCGGAGCGGTCCGCCTAAAAGTGCTTCACACCCCCGGGCACACGGCAGGCGGTATTTGTCTTTACAGCGAGGGGCACGTTTTTACCGGAGACTCTCTGTTTGTGGGAGCAGTCGGCCGAACCGACCTGCCGGGCGGATCCATGAAACAGCTGCTAAGCTCCATTCATGAGAAAATTTATTCACTGCCCGGCGACACCGTTGTCTGGCCGGGACATGACTACGGGCCGTCGGCGTCCTCGACAGTACAGCAGGAGAAAGATACCATTCCGTACACCCGTCAGTAACCCACTATCGAGGTCAAATACAGAGGACAATCAACATATCTGACTGTATTGAAGATTGAAGAATGCAAATTGAAGATTTATGGTATCGCTTCACTCTATCTTTTCTATTTAATATATTGATAAAAAAATAAATGGAGAATTGATCCTGTGCCTGGCAAAGCCTTGATTATCGGAAATTCAGATGGAATTGGTCTGGCAGTTACGATCGAGCTGAGGAAAAGGGGATGGACGGTCTTCGGCGTTTCGAGAAGCGAGTCCGTTATATTGGATGCGTAAATTATCACCTGAGTCTTGCATGAAAATTAATGAGGAGATTAATAGTGAACTATCAAAATGCAACGCTTCCGCAAGGAGCTGTTAAAGCTGGATCCACCCCGAGTATGACCGAAGAAACCGTGGTTCCCGGAATATTGAAGAAACACCTGGCGCCCAAGGGCAAATTCGGCTATCTGGTAGTTGAAGAAGGTTCCCTGCAATTTGTATGGGAAGATGATGAGGATAATATTCTGGATGCCGACCCGCAACATCCGATTGTCATTTTCCCAGAACGTTATCACCACGTGTCGATAACCGGGAAAGTGCAATTTCGGGTTGAGTTCTATAACGTCGGAGGCATTGATATTGCCGACAGCTTAGCCAAAGAGGGAGAACGACCGGGTGACGATTTTATATGAACAACGCTGAAAAGAAAAAATCTGACTTGGAAAAGGCGGCCGAGGATCTGCTGGATTTTACCGTTGATCGCGAGGACGTAAAATGGTTGATGGACCGGCTGCCGGCGGAAGCCGATATCAAGCGGGTAACCGTTGAATACGAGCTTCAGATACTGAAAATTATCGGCGTTGGCTGGAGCCTGTCCTACTATCTGGAAAACAGTCCCCAGAAAACCGAATTGCTCGAAACATACTGGGGGGCGATAAATGAATTTTCCCAGGGCATATCGACAACTACCGAGTATATGATCGGCCAAAATATCGATTATTTCCAAATTTTAAAAGATCGGCTGGATAATTATGTGACTGCATTATCCAAAAATCCTGATGCACCGGAGCCGGCGCTGGTGATCGGACCTGAATTTGCCAGGATTTGCGGCAATGTGGATGATATATTCACCTTCATGACCGGCTCCAAAATGTTCATTTCAACAATTAACAAAGTCAAGGCCTACCTTGAGGCGATAAAGTTGAGATGACCAATAGTAAGATCAGGTAGGCAGGTCTGAATATTGCCTGAACAGCAGCAAAAACCTGGAGATTATCCTATGAACGAAATTACATCCAAGCAATACAGTAAAGAAGAGGTCGATCGAATCATCCGGCGCGCCCTGAAACTGAAAAAGGAGGATTCGATTGAACATCAGGAGTTGGTTGATACGGCTAGAGAGTTCGGGATCGACCTTCAGACACTTGAGGTGGCTATTGCGCAAGACCAGGAAGTTTACGAAAAAGAACGGGCTCACATGAAACGGATATTACGTCGCAAGGCCCGCTTTCACCGCCACCTTTGGAGCTATATAATCGTCATTGGCGCTTTGTTGCTGATAAATGCAACGACTCCCGGGCCCTGGTGGTTTCAATGGCCTGCCCTCGGTTGGGGCATTGGTTTGGCTTTTAATTTTAAGGCGGCTTACTTTTCCCTGCGAAAAGATTCGCAAAATGAAAACAGTATTATCATACCGTAATCCGGGCGAGCCGGAATTGAAAATTTAATATAGCCGATTGAATATTTATGATTATTTTCATGAAGAAATACTGCTTTGAAACAAGGCCGTGCGGCTGAATCTAATTTCCGGCCTACCGCAGCATCGCAACCCATTATTTTGTGCTATTTCAATCGTTTTATCGAGCTCTTCAGCCGTCACATGCATCTTCGGTTCCGCAATCAATATTTTCCCTTCAGGCACCAGGATCGATTGCAATTGCTCAAAAAAATAGTTTTTATCGCCTACCTCGTGGACCATCCAAAAAGCCAGGATAAAATCTGCCGGACCCTCGATCCCGAGCTTATCCAATTCACAGCAATGGGGAATAATTCTGTCCGCGACCCCAGCCCGCCGGGCTCGCTTGAGCATGACATCTATCATTTTTTGTTGTAGATCCACTGCGATGACTTTTCCGCTTGTACCCACCAGCTGCGCCATTCCCATTGAAAAATAACCCATTCCGCAGCCCACATCCATGACTGTCATTCCTTCTTTGATATATGCATCAAAAATTTTTTGAGGGTTATGGAATAGTTTTCGAACGGGATTATCAAAAGTGTAAGCTATCCACCAGGTGCAGACATGATGATTCTGGGACGATAGCTGTTCTTGAGCCGTCATGGCGTAAGCCTCCTTTATATTGAAGAATGAAGATTGCAAATTTATAGTTGCCTATAATTCAATGTAACTGAACCAATAGGAGAATTCTTTTCCTAGATGTAAATATGTGTAACAACTTGTAACGGCTTTTTTCAAGAGATATTGACAGAAAATATTAGTTGGATGCGTGGATTCGTTTTGCCTGCAGGTTGTGATGGAGGGCTTTCTCGCAAATCTGCAAAGCCGGCTTTGGTGAATTATTAGGTTATTCTTGGCGTCTATGCAACTTGGTGAGAGATCTTTTCAAAAGCGACGGAACAAGGCGAAATCCATAAATATTTACTATGCAATCTTCATTCTTCAATTCTCCGGCGGATCCGGATTAGGTAACGGTCGGATATATTTCTAACAATCGATTTCCCAGCATTTGCGCAAGGCGTTTGAAAAGCAGGGCTTCATTTGCAGAATTTTTCTGCAGCAATTCAAGAAAGCTGTTTCGATCAAATTTGAGTAATTTAGCAGATTCGCTGCATTGCGCCGATGCAGAAAAATCATTGCGGCCCACCAGGCTCGACCAGCCGATAACCTCACCCGGATGTCTTGCCGTATATACCACCGGTCCTGTTCGGCCCAGACTTAGGTCAACGCGCCCTTTGATTAAAACATAGAAACCGTCGGCGGCGTCACCTACGTTAAACAGGGTCTGGCCTTCGTCAAGAGTTAATTTTTCTGAAATCTCCATGGCTTCGAGGGCAAATTCCTTGCCCATGCCCATGATAAAATCACCCATTTTAAATACCATGATTACCCCCTTTCTGCTGCTGTTTAAAAAATAGTGCTGAATCCGATTTTGTCGAACCAAAATATTAGTCAATTTCCTGACGGTTTATTGGATTGCCGTCTCCAATACCCGAAAAATCATCTGATATCTTTTGCATTTCGCGGGAAACGTGTAAAAAAATTAGGATATCAAAATGGCATGTTTTGTGCATAATATTCCAGTGGTTGAGGCCTTCAGGTGCAGATAGAAATTTGGTAATTGCTGCATTCGATATAAAAAATAATCAGGTATTCTACCATTCTTTTGAGTGGAGGGTGTTGTATGCTACGCAAAATGAAATTAGGCACAAGGATTGTTTGCGGCGTAACATTAATTTTAGCCTTGATGTCGATCGTTGGGTTCTCGGGTTATTTCGGATTGACGCGGGTGCTGAAAATGACTCAATTTTATAAAAGCATCAATCAGCTCCAGCAAACTGTTTCATATTTAAAGGAGCGGACCGATCAATATCTCCTTGCCGCTTACCGCGGGCAGAACAACTTGCGTGAACGAGCAATCCGGGAAACACTTGCCCTTTTAGATGAAGGCCAGGCAATGGTGGCGGGCATAAAGATAAATCCAACGACTGATGCCGACAGCGAAAATAGCCTCGACAGCATTATTGACGGGCTTGAAAGTTACAAAGGCTCTTTCAATACCTTTATTCAGACCGAGCAAGCCATCACTAAATTAGCCGTTGGGATAAATAAAACAAAAACTCAAATTGCTGCGGAAATAAAAAAAAGCGATCTATGGACGGAAAAAATGGCGGCGAACGGCAGCATATTGTCTGGAACCATTACTTCCTATTTTGCCAAAAATTCTGAAAACAACTGGTCGGCCATCAAGGATGCGAGCGCTAAATTTAATAAGAGTGTTGAAACGTATGCTGACCTCGTAGAATCCAGCGATGTGCTGCGGCCAATAGCCAATAACGTTAAAAAATTGTATGCCGTGCTGGACAAAGACTTGAATGAATACTACGAATTGGGTATAAACCAGCAGCGTCAGTCAGCCCTCATGAACCAAAATAAAAAAAGCCTGAATGTCGTATGCACCCATCTTGGTAAAATCAGTACTGACAAGCTTCAAAAGCAGACCGGTTTTTCTCTTAAGATAATCATGTCATCTTTCATTGTGGCTCTGATTATAGGAATTCTTTTTGCCGTGTTCTCTGTTAAAATGATTGTTGGAAGTATGAAAACAGTTATTGTCCAGGTTGCGGAAAGCGCCGAACACACCCTTACGGTTGCCGGACAGGTTTCCTCGGCCAGTCAATCCCTGGCAGCCGGTTCGTCTGAGCAAGCAGCTTCGATTGAAGAAACCTCCTCCGCTCTGGAAGAGATGTCTGCCGGAACCAAGCAAAATGCGAATAACGCCGAACAGGCCAATGATTATATGAAAAGCACTAATCAACTGGTAGAAAAGGCCAATGGGGTTATGGCCAGTTTGACCAATTCCATGAATGCAATATCCAAATATAGTGAAGATACGCACAATATCGTTAAAAAAATTGATGAGATCGCCTTCCAAACCAATCTTTTAGCCCTTAATGCAGCTGTTGAAGCGGCCCGGGCCGGTGAAACCGGTTCAGGGTTTGCGGTTGTCGCAGACGAAGTCAGAAGCCTTGCCATGCGCGCAGCCGGTGCGGCCAAAGACACGGCCCGGCTCATAGATTCAACGGTCAAGCAAATCAAAGACGGTTCCAGCCTGGTTACCAAGACCTACGATGCTTTCGGCGAGGTAACCCAAACCGTATCCAAAGCCGGTGAGTTGGTCGGCGAAATCGCAGCTGCTTCAGAAGAACAAGCCCAGGGCATTGAACAGGTCAGCCATGCAGTATTGGAAATGGACCGGGTGACCCAGCAGAATGCAGCTCATGCCGAAGAATCTGCCGGAGCTTCGGAAGAATTGAACGCCCAAGCCGGACAAATGAAATTTATCGTCGATGAGCTGACAGCCTTAATTGGTAAGAATACGCGCACATACGCGGCAGAAGGTGAGACGTTAAACCATCGTGCTGTTGATGACGAAATTCAAGCAGCCGTACCATTTCCTGATCAAGGAGAAGACGAGACCCGCAAGACTGCTCATGGGGCGGGTAAAATACGGCGGGCCGTCCAGAAACATTCCCTCCAATAGTGAGCATCGATTTTGGAAATCGTGACCCCTTTAGTTTTGGAAGCATGGACAAATTCTGATTGGCTTAAATAAATGCCGACATGTCGAGCATACGTCGGGGGCTTGAAGAATACGAGGTCACCTGGTTGAAGCTCTTTAAATGATATGGGTTTACCCAACTTTACCTGCGCCTTGGTCGTACGCGGCAAATCGATATTGAAAACATCCCGGTAGATTTCTTTTACAAACCAGGAGCAGTCGACGCCCCTCCTGCCGCTGCCGCCCATTTTATGGTGGGTTCCCTGCCACTGCTTATATTCATCGAGTATACGCTTTTCTCTACCGTCCGCATTGGTATGCCTTCGGGCTTGTTGGAGGTCATCGGAATCAATGGATGGTTGTATTTTTTTCGCGGTGCAGGATACGGTATTCAATATCATGGCCCCGACAATCATAATCAAGAAAAAAGAGATTATTGAGCGCGGCATAGCTTTCAAAGAGCGTTTTACTGATATGTGTTTAGATTCCTTCATCTTACCTCTTATGAAACTACACGGTTTATTACAAAAATGTGGGGCGGGCCCCCGTGCCCGCTGATACCGGTCGACACGGAGGCCGACTCTACGATAGCCTATGGTTAAAGTTTTATTTTCGATTAAACCGGCCGCTTTTCAGGCCAGCGGCTGCGCTTATATCAGAATCATCGGTTATAATTTACAATTAAAGGCTCAAATACCTGCACCATAAGCTAAGATCGGCAAGCATCTGAAAATCTCAAGCAATATTTTTGCCTTCGATGGACGCTTGGGATGAGTATGCTATCGCCGCTTGTTTGATAGAAATTTGATCAATGTTGTTACATATTGTTACAAATATAAACATCTCGGAAAAGCATTTCCCGCCCGAATAGTTTATCCTGTTAACAACCTATTTCATAACCCTCATAAAGTTATGGATAACATTGTATAAAATATCAAGAGGTTATAGCTCAACCCTTGAAATTTCCTTATTTAGTGTTATGATATACCTACCGTTCGGTAGAATTTTACTTGACATAAACGGCACCATTATTTAAAAAGATTTTTTTTTATTTTAGGATAATTTATTTATGCAATACGCAAGCGAAATTAACACACTTGAAAATAACGCCAGGGAACGCTTATTGGAAACCGCAACCGAGCTTTTTGCCGAAAAAGGATATGCCGGTGCTTCGGTGCGTGAAATTGTTGAAAAAGCCGGCGTCAGCAAACCGGTTCTTTACTATTATTTCAAAAGCAAAGAAGGGCTGTTTTATGCAATCCTGGAGTGGGCAGCCGACGTCCAGCAGAATATTTTAAATGAGATCTTTGAAGCCCGGGGCACGGTACTGGAAAGATTCATTTTTCTGTATCGACGGATATACAAGGGGATTCAGCAATACAAGAGCCTTTACATCATGATTCATGGCCTGATATACGGTCCCCCCGAAGGGGTTCCCGAATATGATTTTGCCAGCTTCCAGCGCTGCATGCTGGAGGCTGTTAAACGGATCTATATTGAAGGATTGTCAGCCGGAGAAATGAGAAACGTCGATGCCGAGGAGGTTGCATTTCTGGTGCTCGGATTGATGGATTTCAGCTTGAACATGGATATGGTTCTGCCTGAGTTGGCGGACTCGCAGCGTCCTGAAAGGCTATTGCGGCTGGCCTTTCAAGGATTAAGCAAAGGGTAAATATGCAAGATGAAAACCATAGGTATTTATTTAATCACACTTTTATCGACGGTACTGTTTGTGTCGACAACCTTGACGGGATGTAAAGACAGGGAAAGCATTGCCGAAACCGATGGCAACTCCAGCGGCCCGCCGGCAATTCCAGTCTCTGTGGTCGAAGTAAAACCGGTTGCCATGCGGGATGTCGTTTTTCTGCCCGGTGAAACCGAGGCCTATGAGGACGTCAAGGTGGCGGCCAACACCAGTGGCCGGGTGGAGTGGATCGGCCCGCGTGAAGGCCAGGAAGTCAAAAAAGGAGACAGGTTGGCCAAAATAGATGTCTCCGCTCTTAAAGCCTCGCTGGAACATGCCAAGGCGGCTTACAATCTGGCCAATGAATTATGCGAGCGCCGCCGCCGGCTTTATGAAAACAAAATTATTGCCAAAGAAGAGCTGGATCAGAGCGAGACCCAGCTTAAACTGGCGGCAGCCGACCTTGCGCAAGTCAAGGTCAGATACAACCATGGTTTCCCGGAATCTCCCATTTCCGGTGTCGTCAACCACCTTTACGTGGATGTGGGAGAATATGCGGATCTGGGCAAACCGATTGCGGACATCGTCAACATCGATCGCATCAAGATCAATGTCCGGGTGCCGGAGCTTGATGTTCGTTATGTTCATATGGGGCAAACCACCCCGGTTAAAATTGATGCATTTGCGAACCGCACTTTTCTTGGGACTGTCGAATTCGTGTCGTTTAAAGCCGATCCCGCCACCAAAACCTTTCTGGTAAGATCCGTCATCGACAATTCCGATCATAATATCCGGCCGGGTATGATCGGTCGGGTGGCCTTTGTGCGCCGCAACATATCCGATGCGATCGCTGCACCGCTGTTTGCCATTGTCGACAAAGGCGGCGAGCGGATTGTTTTTGTGGAAAAAGACGGTGTGGCCGAGTCTCGGGTTATTTCCATCGGTGTGATTGAAATGGATCGGGTGCAGGTCACCAGCGGACTGAATATCGGCGATCACTTGATTGTCAGGGGACATACTGAAGTCGAAGACGGCATGCAGGTGATTGCTAAATGATTCTCAATCAGGCTGCGCTTAAGCGGCAGGCAACGGTTCTGGCCATGCTGGTCATCATCGTCATTGCCGGTATATACTGTTACGTCACATTACCCCGCGAATCCTTTCCGGATATTACGATTCCCTATGTATTTGTTACCACCAACTACGAAGGTGTCGCTCCCGAAGACATGGAGGAGCTGATTACCATTCCCATCGAACGCAAGCTCAAGGGCATCGATAATGTCGAAGAAATCCGGTCCACTTCGGCTGAAGGCAATTCGACGGTCGCCATTAAATTTTTGCCTAAGGTGGATCTGGATGATGCCGTGCAGAAGGTCCGGGATAAAGTGGACCAGGCCAAAAATGATTTGCCGGCCGATCTGGCAGATGATCCGGTCATTCAGGAAGTTAACTTTTCCGATATGCCGGTTATCCGGGTGGTCCTGTCAGGTCCTTTAAGCCTGCGCCGGCTGCAGAACCTGGCGGAAGATCTGCAGGATGAGATTGAATCCATCACCGGAGTACTGGAAGCCAGCATCACCGGTGGTTTGGAACGCGAAATTCACGTCGAATTCGACATGGACCGGGTTGCCGCCTACAACGTCCCGTTTTCGTCTATCATCAATTCGGTGACCCGGGGCAACGTGAACATGCCCGGCGGCAGTATGGATATCGGCGAGGCCAAGTACCTGGTGCGGGTCCCCGAGGACTTCAAGCACCCTTCTGAAATTTTTTCCATCGTTGCTTTTGTACGGGACGGCAAGCCGGTCTATTTGCGCGACGTGGCGTTTATCCGGGATGCCTACAAGGATCCGCTGACCCGCAGCCGGATCAATCAGGAAAAAAGTGTCACCATCGGCGTATCCAAGCGCAGCGGCGAAAACATTGTGCGGGTGACCGATGAAGTCAAGCGGGTCGTGGAGCAAATGCGGCCTCAGCTGCCGCAAACCCTGAAAATTGACCTGACAGCCGACATGTCAAGCGACGTGCGGCTGATGGTGGCCGATTTGGAAAACAATATTATTTCCGGCCTGATCCTGGTATTGTGCGTTATTCTCGCTTTCATCGGAGGTCAATCAGCCATTTTTGTGGCCCTGGCCATCCCCTATTCCATGTTTATCACCTTTGCCCTGCTGACCGGCTTTGATGTGACATTGAACATGGTGGTGCTCTTTTCGCTGATTCTGGCCCTGGGAATGCTGGTAGACAACGGCATCGTGATTGTGGAGAATATATACCGGCACATGCAGCAGGGCAAAACGCGTCAGGAAGCCGCCCGGATCGGTGCCAATCAGGTGGCCTGGCCCGTGATCACCTCCACCCTGACCACCCTGGGCGCTTTTTCACCCATGATGTTCTGGCCGGGCATCATGGGCGAGTTCATGGGTTATCTGCCAATGACGCTGATCATGGCTCTGAGCGCTTCCCTGTTTGTGGCCCTGGTGATTAATCCGGTTCTCTCCGCCCGTTACCAGAAAATTAAGACGTCCAAACCGCGTAAAAAAAAGAATCCCGAAGAACCCCTGGTTAAACGGTTTTACCTGCGTGTATTGCGCTGGTGCCTGCGCCATCGATGGGTTGTCATGTTGTCTGCTTTCGTGATGCTCATCGCCAGTATCACCGCCTTCAACCTGTTTGGGAAAGGAAGTGAATTTTTTCCGGAAACCGAACCCAAACGAGCCTATGTCAACATCAAAGCACCGGAAGGCACCAACCTGGATACCTCCGACAAGCTGGTGGCCCAGGCCGAAAAAATTGTCTCCCAATACGAAGACATCCGCTACGTGATATCCAATATCGGCGCCATGGGCGGCGATCCCTTTTCCCAGGGCGGCACCGGCACCCACATCAACCGGGTGGTGCTGGATTTCAAAGACTTCTACGACCGTTCGCGCCCGTCTTCAGAGATCGTTACTGAAGTGCGGCAGAAAATCTTAAGTACCATCAAAGGTGCCGAAGTTCAGGTCGAAAAAGAAGAAGAGGGCCCCCCCACCGGCATGCCCATCAGTATCGAAATCACCGGTGAAGATATCCTTAAGCTGGGAGAGCTGGCCGGCCGGGTGCGTAAGGAAATTCAGGATATTCCCGGACTGGTGGACTTAAAGGACAATTTTGTAAAGGGCAAACCCGAAATCCAGGTTCGGGTTGATAAGGAAAAGGCCGCCCTGCTGGGACTGGATACCTATACCATTGCCTACACGGTAAAAGCCGCCATCAACGGGGTCAAGGCCGGTGTTTACCGTGAGGGCAAAGATGAATACGATATCATTGCCCGCCTGCCGGAACGCGATCGCCGCTCAATCGAAAGCCTCAAGCGCATAACAGTTTCCGGGCCCCGCGGAGAGCCGATTCCGCTGACATCTCTGGCCGAAGTTGATTTGGGCAGCGGCATCGGTGCGATCATGCGCCTGGATCAAAAACGGGTGGTGACCATTACCGGGGATGTGTCCGGCCGTCTGGCCAATGACATCATTAAAGAGATCGATGCCCGGATGCAGCAAAATATAAAATGGCCCCGGGGTTATGCTTATCGCTTCAGCGGTGAGCAGGAAGAGCAGGCCAAGGCCCAGGCTTTCCTAGGCAAGGCCTTTTTTGCCGCCATCGCCATCATTTTGCTGATTCTGCTGACCCAGTTTAACTCATTTGTTACGCCCTTTATCATTTTAACGTCGGTGATTCTATCGCTGGTCGGGGTATTTATCGGACTTCTGGTGACCGGAACTGCTTTTGGCATCATCATGACCGGCATCGGTGTCATCAGTCTGGCCGGAGTCGTGGTCAACAACGCCATTGTTCTGATTGACTACTACAATCAGTTGATGGCCAAAGGGCTGGCCTCCTACAACGCCCTGATGCGAGCCGGGGCTGTGCGCTTTCGTCCGGTGATGCTGACCGCAATCACCACCATTTTAGGGCTGTTGCCTATGGCCACCGGAATCAGCTTTAACTTTCGCAAAATGGCGCTGGATATCGGCGGCGAGTCCTCCCAGTGGTGGGGCCCCATGGCCGTAGCCGTGATCTTCGGACTGGGGTTTGCGACATTGCTGACCCTGATCGTGGTTCCGGTACTTTGCTCCCTGGTCGACAGCGTAAAGAACCGTAAGGTGCGCACTCATAAAGAATCGTGAATTAAAGATAATCAGGTTTTTAAATTTTTGACGCAGATCTTCGCGAATAGCAAAATACCATTTAAGAAGCTCCTACTGGTTGACATAAAAGGGTTTTCCTTGACATCATGTACAAAATAAATTAAATTCCAGGTATATTTGTACAAATTGTGGAGGTGATATGATGGGAGACCCGGTTTTAAAACTAAATTTAAGTGAGGCTCGAACCAAGCTGACTCAGTTGGACAAGCTGCTAAAGCCTGGAGAGTCATTGCTGGTCAATAAAAGGGGCAAGCCATTTGCCCGGATTGAGTTGCTGGGCAATATTGATAAGTATGGGCAGGTTTTAGAATCGATTGAAGCCTTACCAGAGGCACCGCAGGAGCTGCTACCCGTGGCCGAGAACTACAAGTCCATCTTATACGGAAGTGATCGTGAAGACACTTAAAGGTTTACATGCCGTTTATTGTGACGCCAGTTTTTTTATCGCCTTATTTTCAAAAAAAGACCTTAGACACAAACGCGCTTTACAACTCTTTAAAGAAATCAAAGAGGAACGAATTGCGATTCACACGTCCTGGTTTGTCATCTCGGAATCGATGACTGTTCTTCGATATCATTATGGTTACACTGAGGCGCTGAGCTTCAACCAGTCAATAGACCTTTATACAATTCATCAATCCACGGTAAATCAACATCAGCAAGCAATCGCCGTATTCAATCTTTTTAATAAAGATAAAAAAATCTCTTTTGTAGATGCGCTCACGCGGGTCCTCATCTACGGCGAACTCAAAAACATGCCGTCGTTGTCTTTTGATAGTGATTTCAAAGCACTTGGGATGACTACCATCTCTTGAGAACAATAAATTGGGCCGTGATTAACTAGGCATTTAATCCCTATAGGTATTATTACGCGCTAGGCGATATCCTGCCAGATACCAAAACTCATTGTTATGCCTAGGTGCTGATGACCAATCATGTGCATGGTTGTGATAATGAAGACACTGATCATGGCGACCTCGACGGCGAGCGAATCCGCGATGAAAGGATGGCAACTCGCCGAGGAGCACGGATTGAAACTTTTGGAAGAGGACAAATCCGAGAATCCGAGGAACGTCTCTTAACGATATGGGAAATATTTTCAGAAAGGCTGCAAATGGAGATACTCAAAAGCTGGGCCGGGAACCAGGTATGACGGACGGCCTCATTGGGGCAAACTTTTTTCACGAAACTCCCGTGATGTTGCTGAGCTCTATCCCCGGTGCCGGAAGTTTGACACACTGCGACGGGAGTGTGATCCGAACGGAATTTTCAGAAATGTTTTTGTGGAAAGGGTATTCGGCGAACCTATAGGCTAAGGTAAACCTTCAGTGGAACTAATCCAGGCAACAATAGCAGATTTAGAAAATCTGGAACAACTCGCAGCGTAACACCATCGTTCGAAGGTATCGATACATCTGCCGATTTTAAAATATCCTATCTTTTTTGAAATTTTTGGCACCTATTTTGCGGAGTATTAAAGTTTAATCTATGATGATCTATGTTTCAAAGCATTGTTTGGCTTGGTTCTGATCTAGATTGCGATAGGGAGTTGTAATAGATTGTGTACCAATAGATTTGTTTTCAGTTTCAATAGGTAATTAGTAGGTATAGGAAGCAGTTTAAGAAAAATTCTATTAATACCGTCAACACCGGTCAGATAGGAAAGAAAAACCATGGCATCACAAGACGGAATTCTCATCGACTTTTCGCATTACAGGATTGAGACGCACGTTGAGCATGCGCTACAACTGGCCGACAGCCGCGCCTTTGGCCGAGAACAACCCACCAATGCGCTTGACTGGCTGGTAGCCGCTGCAACGGTCAGTAGCCGCTCAGATGCCTTTACCGCGATTGGCAAGCTGATACCGCTGGAACCCATTGTGCAACCCGAACCGATACTCAAGCGCTCCCCAGAATACCGGGTGACGCGAGCACTGTCCGAATCCCTGAACACGGCCAAGCCATTTCTGAGCAAGCGAGTTTGGGGACGCGATTTCATTACCGTAGCGCTGCTCAGTGGCGATCCGAATCTAAACGAATATCTGAAAAGCGAAGGATGCGATCCAAAAACTGTCCAACAAGAATGGTTCGAATTTGTCATGTCCACCGACCGCCGCCGGCCGCGTGAACAATGGCAGGCCTGGCGTGTCACTGTCGAGGAACGGAGTGCACCGGCGTCTGGAACTTTCGAGCGGACGGCCTACCTGTTGACCTGGAATCCGGAACATTATTCAACTGACTCTCTGCATAGTTATGCCGAGGCGTTGGTGAGCCAGGGTTACGTTGATATGGGATGGAGTAGTGGCAACCGAAAAAACCTGCCCACCGGTTCACGGGTTTACCTGCTGCGTCAGGATGATAATAGCGGACTTGTCGGACGCGGTGAAACCCTATCGCTACCGCGAAAGGAACCCCACTGGAAGCCAAAAGAGGCTGCGAAAGGCAAAAAGAGCCTGATCGTGCAGGTACGCTGGGACCGCCTCGCAACTGATCCATTGCTCGGCATCGACGAACTACAAAAATCAACCGGCGATACTCGCCTGTGGCAAACCCAGGCCGGCGGTATTGTCATCCCGAAAACCGTCGCGGCAACCCTGCAAACGCTCTTGGACAGCACAACCCTTGAAGAAGATGTATCGCGATTCGCCCGTACCTTGTCGGACCTAGACCATAAGAACGACTGGATTGGTGTGCGCCCCGATGTCGAGGCATTATCGACGGTGGTGTCGGTCAACCGTCTCGAACCGCCCCTGTCGATTGCGATATTCGGAGATTGGGGATCAGGCAAGACATTCCTGATGCGCAAGATCCAGGAACGGGTCACACTACTCGAACAGATCGGCAAAAAACAGCAGGCCGAATTCGAAGCCATCCCCGACCCAGACGAGGAAGAACCGGCGCGTTACTGCAGTTCGATCCTGCAGATCGAATTCAACGCCTGGCATTACACCGAGTCCAACCTGTGGGCCAGCCTGTTGAATCATATCTTCGAAAAGCTGCAGGAAAAACTCGACCAGGAAAGCGCGCCGGACGGAACTCCGAGTGCGGAGGAGCATGTTGAAACTCTTTTCAAAGAACTCGAAACCGCGCGCACCGCGCGCACCGAATATGAGGCCAACCTGAAAAAAATCGAATCGGCAACCAAGGTAGCTGAAACCGCCTTGACCTCGGCGAATGAGGAACTGGGAATGTCGGAAGATGCCTTGCGCTCAGCTTTAAGCAAAAAGGCCTGGCAACTGGTTGACGAGGTCCTGGCGACCAGCAACGATCCGCAAAAGAAAAAGTTACAGAGTGCACTCGAAGAGTTGGGACTCAACAAATCCGTGCAATCGGCGCAGTCGGTGTACGAGACCGTTAAGCGATTTCGCAGCGTCAGCGGACGTGCCCAGCAGGTTCTCGGCAGCCTGCTGGCGACGCGCCATGGCCGTAACGGTGCATTCGCGGTGGCTGTGATTGCCGGCCTGGGATTACTGCTGGGGCACTGGTTCAACATGTCCGGCCTGCCGTTTACCGCCACCTTGATGTCAGCACTTGTGTGGATTGGCGAGCGCGCCAAGAAGGTTAGTTCGGTGTTGAGCAACATCCAGGAGGCCGATGAATGGTTGACCGGTCTATTTAACAGTAAGCAGACCGAAAAAACCGCCGAGGTGGAGACGGCCCGCGCCCTGCTCAAGCAACGGCAAACTGCACTGGCCAATGCCCAGCGCAACCTGCAAGAGGCACTCGAAAGCGAGGCCACGGCCAAGGCGGAACTGGAACAACTCACCGCGCGCGACCAGATGCGGCGCTTCGTTGACACGCGCATCGCCGAGAGCGGTTACTCCAAACACCTCGGGCTGGTGTCGATGATTCGGCGCGATTTCGAGGACCTGTCGGATTTCATGTACCGCGATCGCCAACAGGGCGAGTCGCGACTGGTTAAACGCATAGAGGAGAAAACCCGCAACTCAATCCCGACGGTTGAACGCATTATCCTGTATATCGACGATCTTGACCGTTGTCAGCCGGACCGTGTAGTCGAGGTGCTCGAAGCGGTGCACCTGCTGATGGCCTTTCGCCTGTTCGTGGTCGTCGTCGCGGTCGATCCGCGCTGGGTGTTCAAATCGCTGAAGAAACGTTATCCGCACCTGGCCAGTGCGCAGGTCGCCAATAACACGCCTAATGCAGACGGCAGTGGGGCCGAAGAGCAAGCCTCGACCCACGACTATATCGAGAAGATTTTCCACATTCCATTCTGGGTCAAACCGATGACCCCAAACGCCTGCAAGGACCTGGTCGCCGGATACTTCGATTTCACCCGCGGAATGTCCGAGGATGACGCCGAACTCGATGAGCAGGAGCAGCGTGAACAGGAGCGGTACCATGAGCACGGCGGTGCTCGCAAAGCACAGGAGTCCACCGTGACCGAGCAAACCTCCGACCCGGAAACCCGACAAACCCTACAGCAGAAGGTTGAAACCGCCGCTGAGCAACGAATCGCCGAGCGCGCCATCATGAATGTATCAATCAGCAAGGATGAACAAGAATGTATCGAGACTCTTGCACCGCATTTAGGTAATTCTCCGCGCCGCATCAAGCGGTTCGCCAATATCTACCGATTATTGAAATCGGGCCTGAGTCACACGGAGATGCTGAGCTTTTCCGGCCAGGACGGTTCCGATAAAGATTACCGTGCCGTTTTGATCTTCCTGGCCGTGGTCACCGGCGCGCCAACGCTGGCACCGGTGATTCTTGCCGAGGCCTATAAACAGCGTAATGAATTCAATGCCGATACTCTGATCAACGACTTGATGGTTTCCAGCAACACCAACCCTGATGAATGGAACAATGGCAAGGGCGCCTTGAAACTACTCAGTGGTATAGGTATAGAGGCGAAGACGATCGAACTGTGGGCGCCGCGTGTGATGCGCTATGGCTTCAATCTGACTCCTATTGATACCACAGAAGAGGACGGCGATACACATGAGGGTTGACTCACCGTAACAAATCGTATGCGGCCTCAAGTAGATTTCGTAAAATTATCAGGGTCTTTTTTTAGGGTAGGATTAGTAATAGTTTAGTCCTTATGATGTAACAGTTTAGTCCTTATCAGGGCGATTAAATCGTGAATGAACCGGCCGAGAGGGTTAGTAAATCGCAGGTGATTCCGACGGTGTTCTTTGTCATCAGTGATGGCAGCCATTGTACAAGGCTACCTGAGCGGTAGCGGTATAGGATGTGAATAGAGTTTCAAAAAATGTGAGTGGATGCTGCCCTTGGCGCCTGGCCGTCATGAGCAAACTAGGCTATACGCTATGAGACAATGAGCCCTGATACGAACGAGTACCGAAGCAAATTTTTCGGAAAATAACCATATAGCGCGGGGACTGTTCAGCCTGGTTATTGGTCGGTTCGATCTGAGGGTATTTTAAAAATGTAAATATCTAACGGACGTCCCCTTAGTACCAAGAAATTACGGAGAAAACACTTTTATATGGCACAAACACACATCGTTGGGTGCCTTCTCGGCACCGCCGTCGGTGACGCGATCGGCCTGCCCTATGAGGGATTATCTCGCCGCCGCGCTGCAAAGCTTTTCGGTAAACCAGAGAGGCATCATTTTTTCTTCCGTCGCGGCATGGTTTCCGACGACACCGAACACACTTGCATGGTAGCGCAATCACTGATCGCCTCAGGTGGCGATCCCGATTCATTCCGGCGATATCTAGGTCGGCGATTTCGCTTCTGGCTACTTGGCTTACCCGCTGGCATCGGGATGGCGACATTGCGTTCCACTCTTCGGCTATGGATTGGAATAGCCCCGCACAAAAGCGGCGTTTTTTCAGCAGGAAATGGTCCAGCCATGCGTGCTGCTATTCTCGGTGCCGCTATCGATGATACCCAATTGCTGCGTGAATTGGTAAATGCGTCGGCGCGAATTACTCACACTGATCCAAAAGCTGAATTTGGTGCATTTGCGGTCGCATTGGCGGCACAACTATCCCGCCAAAAAGAAACCATTCCAGCCGACTACTACTTGGATCAATTGCAATCATCTCTTGGCAGCGATGGTAAAGAATTGGTCTCGCTGATTAAAGATGCTGTGAACTCCGCAAAAGATCGCCAATCCACGGAATCGTATGCCGATTCTATCGGTCTTTCCAAAGGTGTATCCGGCTACATTTATCATTCTGTGCCCGTTGCTATTCATGCCTGGTTCGGCCATCAACATGATTTTCGGACAGCTATAACTTCAGTGATTCAATGTGGCGGAGATACCGATTCAACTGGTGCCATTGTCGGCGGTATCGTTGGCACAGCAGTCGGAAAAAATGGCATTCCATCGGAATGGCTTAACCATTTGTTCGAATGGCCACTATCTGTATCATGGATGGAGCGGTTAGGCACACAGCTTGATTATAGCATTCTCTCCAATGCCAAAGATAGACCAATCGGACTTCCGATTTGGGGGCGGTTGCCTCGAAATTTGTTCTTCTTATTGGTCGTACTGTTTCATGGTTTGCGCCGCTTGTTACCACCATATTGACAATTGGCGCCGAAACCACTAACTAGCAGGATAGACCTGACTGGAAAAACGATGCGGTTTTCGTATAAACGTCGTGCAAACTTGCGACCCCTTTGGCCTGCAGGTCATCCCGAGGCGTTGTAATTCTAAGCCCAATCACATTAAGCTGTTATCAATTTAAGGAAAAGTTAATATCGGTAAATAAATGGGCCCCCTAAGACACTTTGCAGCAGTGATGACAGTAGTGGTCGCTCTTCCTTTTTTTCTCTCGTGGTTGTTGATTCACCCCCTAGCGTCTGTTTGGAGAAAGCTTGGGGGCTTTGCTTTTATTTTTATCCTACTTTTTTTGATAGGTACTATATCAGGAATATACAAATTGCATAACGTACAAGAAGATCTACTATGGTTCGAAACAAACGCCATAACAGTTTGGCTATCAGTTCCATGCTTTATTTTTGCTGCGGCAATGGCTTCTTTTTACTATAAGCACCTGGATCTCTGAATTCTAATTGGACTGATAAATGTATTCGTTTTTTTTGAAGAAAAAGAACTGAAAAAGCGTTTCGGTATAGAATACGAAAAATATTGCCAAAAAGTACCGAGATTTTTCCTAAAAATCTTTTGGTGATAATGTGTCAATTTTATTAAAAGCTCTCATTAATACAAGTATCAAGCGGGATTGAGCTGACAGTAAAAGCCGTGCAGTTTACGAAAAGTTTTTAGATAAAGCACAAGCCCGGATTTTGAAGATCGAAAAGCAGGTTGCAAAGTCTTTGAG
>Ga0056116_1000187_pt1 | contig 19734 bp, 11 predicted proteins | sample WorMetOlspDAHAB2_FD_67352 | JGI IMG/M metagenome (GOLD analysis project Ga0056116, IMG submission 67352) | Marine gutless worms symbiont microbial communities from Max Planck institute for Marine Microbiology, Germany - Olavius sp. DAHAB.2 ...
TGCACCGATTGCAACAGGCCGGACACATGATGGGTTCGCCGTGTGCTTTGTCTGCCACCGCGTCTCCGCTGTCCGGTGGCTACACAGGCGGCGGTGGCGGCTACTACGCCGGGTTGATGGCGGCGGGTGGCGCTCGAACGGCTGGCGGGTCGCCTTACGTCGGCGGCGGCGCGCCACAGTATCCCTGCAGTGGAGTGCCGTACGCCGGTAGCACTCACCATCAGATGTCGCTGATGAATCTCGCCGGATCGGCAGCCGCTGCCGTTTCTATTACTCCGCCGTCGCCGCAGCCTCCGCCGCGAATGCAGCCTTTCGTCTCCAACAGCTCACTCTGACGCCGCCCGCTTCGACCGCTCCTATTTATTGACGCCAGCACGCTCCAAACAAACAACCGCGTCGTAGAACTGTCGCGCAGACGAAAGTACGCAAAAGCAGCGCGAAACCTGCATTATATACAGGGTGGCGCATAAAAAGAGGAACATTCATGTTTAACTTATGCTCATTGGATTATAGTTTCAGTCCGGAAATCAGCTCAGTTTTATCTCCGAAGATCGTCAAAACAAAACGATTAATATTTACTGTAATTGGTTGATATTAAACATTTTTGTGACGTCATTTGCCCCACCCTCCACTTCGATGATATGAAACAATAAAACCACAACTGAGCTTCGTCGATAGCCACCCACGCTTTTATGCACCACCATGTCTATTTCAATGACTGAGACCAGTTTCAGCGGCTGATTTTTCGTCGTTATTGGTGTTGTGTGTTAATACTTCCATCATTGTATAATTCCATTACATGTAATGTATATGATAAGTGATCGATCACTTCGGACATCATTATTTGCTCGCTGATGTCTCTGTAAACTGTGCGAACTTCATGAGACGTCGTGACATGTAAAATAGGTCGATATTGTCACACGACGGTTAGAATAACACGAATTTGTCACCCTGTTTCAATGTATACGGCATTAATTCTTCGAGCTCGCGGCGACATCAAACGGGCGAAACAGTTATCGGCGCCACTTCAAACGAATATTTGCATCCAAGTTTGACGCCGAAGACAATAGCTGTGGCCGCGGATCAGCAGTAACGTTTTGCCTCCGGGACGGACTCCCGTCGAACGAGTTAACGTATTTATTTCACTGTGACTTATGGGGCGCCCGCTCGCATTGTCTCCGCTGCCAATTGTCGCTGTCTTCGCTGTTGTTCGACGCCTGGCTCCAGGAGCGCTAATTACGCCGCTCCCCTGTTTACAGTTCGTTTTACGAGTGCTCCTATGAATGCTCAGTTAAACTATGATGAAAGGGAAGGCTACAGTGTGGTCTTCCTTGTAGCTACACTACTGACACACTAGCGTAATTAATTCACAATGAAACTATGCGGAAACTCGGTTCGAACGTCAACGCTGCGTGAGCAAAAAATTTGTACATTTTCTTATTCATGTGTATTATAACTTACTATCCGTTGGTTCTATTTCAGCATTCTTGTACAAAAGAGCATAAATGTTATGATGGTAATATAATGTGGTATTGAGCGTGCAGGTTTAATTATTCATAGACTCATATGATGTTAATTCTTACAGTTCTTTCAGGACGATGCATTTAGATCTCACATGCCTATACTTGGAGTGGTGGCGTTGCTTGACTATTAGAAATCATACGCACGATAACTAGATCAACAGTGTTGACAAAACACAATATTACTGGTAACTATGGAACAATTTAGCTCTCTATTGACGCTTTTAAATCTCATTTGAAAGTCTTTCCGTTCGCAAAGCACTGACATAAAGCAAATTCGACATATTTTGCCTATGCGCAGGATTAACTGAATTAATCACGTAAAGACAAAGTCAACTTTTTTATTTGAATAGTGTCAAACGCACCATAAGAACTTACGTTAAACAGAATAAAAGATAGGTAGACTAAATACGAAATAAATAACAGACTGATTGAAAGAAATTGCCAGGAATGAGTTATACACGTGATTTTCTCACTCGCTCTAGTTTTACCGTTTTGCATGCAGTGAATAAAGTTGTTTATTTGCCAATGGGCCTGTAGATATCAATATGTCAATCGATCAGCGTATTATTATAGTGGCATAGCTACTCAAGCCTACTGCAAGGCACACCAAAGTGTTAACAGAAGGTTCGGTGAAAAGCGAAAGCTTTGAAATGGCGATTGAACGACTCAGCGGGTAATTCTAAAACGACATTATCAGGCAGTGCGTTCCAGATCATAGCTGCGACGATCGGAAGGGTTCAGCTGCCGGTTGGACAGTTTGAAGGGCAATACAACCAAAAGCTTTGTGGTGTCACTAAAACATACAACAAGCTATCATGTTTTTGTCGCCTCTACAGTATGACACTCGACCAGAAAACGTCACGGCTAATTCCACACAGCGAGCTCACACGGCGCGGTTTCACGTCTGGAACGCGAAAAAAATCTTATTGGACCTGCGTTACATTTTGCTCGCGTGGAGGACCACCGAAAAACGGAGTCAAGCTGCATCGACCAAACACATCAGCAACAAGTAAGTAAAGTAAGTAAGTAAGCGAAGTTACGTCGACGTTGATCGTGACATCATCGAACAATGCTCCAACAAATCAACGGCGCGCGAGCGGGCGCGCAACAGGTTCGCGCTGTTGTCGCCAGTCGGCGCTGTCTTTGAAGTCGAGTTCGGCCAGCTCGACTTCATGTTCAAAGCCAATTAACGGCGGCCGCTACCAAGTCAATCGCCGGGCGTCAGGACGCCAGCCGTCAACTGCGTCGACGCGGCGGCGGTCGACCGCCGCCCACCCAAGTCTGCGTTCATTCGGCGCGTCTTCGAAATTGAATATTTGTTTACGCGCAGTGTAATTGTCGTGTACGGTAACGCAGTGAATGACTGGTACGTCTTCATTTCTGGGCGCGCGTTCACTGCACATCAAACATCGACGACGGTCACTTCCACTTTGTAGTGGATGTCATGACAGTCCCACAGGCGTCAGTCGCCCACCTTGTCATTCTATTATCTCGGAGGTGTGACCGCGAACAGTATGTGGTTGTCCTAGTATGCGTCATGTTTACATAGGTCTATTAATTAATCGACGGAGATATCTTGGTTCTGTGGAATATGACCGAATGCTGCGTTTTGAAATTCCACGATAATTAATGACAAACTTCATTTCGCCGTCACATGGTAGCAAAGAATACAAAAGGAAAACAGCCAAACATAGATGATTAGAAACTAATAAATAAATGATTAATAGAGAATACAGAATACGATGAGATGAATGCACAATTTTTCCCGGAAGAAGCTTAGTGAATGAACAGTAAATCATAGTACACAACGGCAAAATCCTAACTGGTGATTCCGGTTGACTGCGAGTCTGCGACAGCAAAATATCTGTGTGAGTTTTGACCTTCGTGGTTAGACTGGTTATAGCAGCGTAGATAATACGGGCACACGAACACAATTATAGCATCGGCGAGTCTTTCGATTGGCAGCAGAATAAAAATTGTCGTAAACAGAAATGTTACTGTTCAAAACATTTATCTTCATTCACAGGTTTATTATTACCTCGGTACGGTTGAAAACTGAACAATTTCTGAATACACCTGTATGATCGTCTGCTGTATGTAGAAAAAAATTGTCATATTTTGTTGTGTTAACTGTTTTTCTTGTCCTACTGGTTTGCCCGCTCATTGGCGCTTCAGTTTGAGTTAGCATTTCCGCTATACCAATTTTCTTAATTACTTAATTCAATGGGGCGAAAACCGCCAAAAGACGACAAACTTGGCCTCACAAAAAATGTGCTTGCATTATGATAAAATGATAAAAAGTTGCGCATAAAATAATATAATTCCTGTCATCATAGTAAGTAAGTAAATGTCGATTTGGGTGCAGCGCGATTCCGTGAAACAGCGACAAAGTGCGCTCACGGTCAGTTAATGAGACGAAACTGAGTATTTGGTTTCGCTTACATGCATATATGCTACGCATGTAATGCACGACACAAAACGAATTGTATGATATATAGTACGTCAGTATACGTATGTCTGTCACGCTCTACCATCGGCCATTGAGGTGCACTGAGTGTCTCGAATGTGTAACTGCGCATGCGTGGTGTGGCGATTGACTTTCACTGTAACGAATTTCGACGATGTCATATTATTATTACCATTATTTTATTATTATTATTATTATTATTATCATTATGGACAGATTAATAAACTCGAAACATAGACGACAGATGGCTGAAAGCGATGAGTTCGACTGTAATAACAAACGGATGTCATCAACGCGCATGCTCTACTGCGTGGCCCAAAAAGTAAGCCACCTGCCCTATTATCATCAAATCTTATTTAACATGTTAATGAGGCTATATTTTTCATTAAATATGAGTGTAAATGAAGAATTAAAATATTATAAGTTGGTATTTTATATTCCATCGTCACATATTTTGTAATGTCATCAATTACTGTGTTTGAAGCTGCAATAATGGCATGAAAGTGGCTAGAAATTGAAAACCTGAAAAAATAAAAGATGGAAATTAAGAAATTTTTTACAAAAACTTCCATCTAAAATATGGTTTAGGACTGTGGGATTTACAGTTTTCGGAGACGAAATGATGAAAGCAGGAGCGCTGACACCGTGCACGTAATATGACGCATATCGTAGTTTTGCACCTCACGCACAATAATTGACGTCATAAATTAGGTCAAGGGTAGAATATTTAATGCCAGGTGATAACAATATAGATTTAACTTTAATTTGACGTAAAAATGTAATCTGATTGGCAGGCTTTAATATGATTTATTGTTGATTCTGTAGTAGGTTACTTTTTTAACCACCATGTATACAATCCATATCCGTTCCTCTTTACAAATATTAAACATATTTTGACCAAATTCGTAAAATTTGGGTTATGTGCAGCCGAAAAATTCAGTTTTCAGTAGCATGATCGTGTTATTGAATACAATTTAATATGAGAGATATTGATAGAACGCATGTATCTTGTGCAAATCGGTAACAATCAAATCGTAGTCGTACTAATTCTAACAAAATATAATCGACAAAATAACTGTAATTTTTCTCTTTAAAATATTATCAAATTATAAATAATTAATTAAATATATAACTCAATCATTTAATATATTTAAGTTAAATTAAATTCCGCAAGCTGCACTCTGTTGTGCGGATAAACGTGCAAGTTGGAAAATGTCTGCTGCGACATTAATTAAAAGTTTCGCGTGAAATTGAACATCAAAAACAAATCGAAAGCGAGCGCTTAACTGTCAAAACAACAGCGCTTAACGGCCATTTCGGCAAATTAGCCGGAAAATTAGCATTGGCATAAATCAGGACAGCGTTTAGGGTAACGGGGCGCAGCGATCGGCACCATTAAACCGATACTGTTACCGCCATTTTGTACATCAGATGGTGCTCGGTACACGCGCTGTTCGTCATCAAACCGGAAACGCCGTGGCTAACGGGCGACATCAAAGCGTCGCCCGGAAACGAAATTCTAATGGCGGCTGCGTAGCGCGGTGGCCGATGGGAATGAGACGGGCAGGGGAGCGGTCATATCGAACGCAATAAAGTTTACACGGGCAGACTGGGCCGATGTGTTGTGATTGGCTTCCACTCGACGACGACGAGGGTGGCGCCGCCCAGCGAATTGCACTGAATTAACATGTCGTAAAAGACGAGAACAGACAGGTTGGTTTGCAAAAGGGCATTGTGATCGTCATCGACTGTCATTCGATTGCAAATCATGTCTCGTTAGCGAAAGACAGCTGAGGCCCGCGCGCGCACGGCGGAGAAGGCTGGCTTCGTAGTAACGTCGTCGTCGAGGGCAGGAAAGGCAGGAAGAACTCGCGTTGAGACAGCGAGCTATAGTAAGCGGAAAGACGAGATTGAGTTTTAATCGCTGTGGAATTGGTGCATGGACATGTTACTCATCTAGTAGTGTTTCGCTGGGTACCGAAAGCACGCACTGAACCACCGCTCCATTGACCGCCCACGCCTCGCCTATTAACGAATACTGTACTCGGACACAAGAGCAAATGACTTGATCGACCCGGGCGAATGTAGGCTGATACTTCGCCCCGTTGTGACCACATACCAACTTCCCAAGCTATTCTGCTACATACATTTTCATTACGTCAATACGTGACGATTCATCCTTAGGTTTTTCCTGCTCCACTCGTGCGATCAGTTAGGCCTATGTTTGACTAAGCTCGGCGTACGATTGCCAAGTTATTGCAGAAGCAAATCCTTAATTTTGTAACACCCTGAGTAAGCGTTACTATTTATAGCGACCTGTCTGTATATGGTCTTAATCTTAAACTAAACAGCAAGTGCACGAAAGGGGGCGACTGAAAATGCGAGACATGACAATGCAAGTAAAAATCAATTACGCCTAGCCTACGCAAGAAAATATTCATTAGATCGACGGCTTTATGCGTATTTCACATTGCGAAACCGTTTATAATGACTAAAACAAATGTTCGTTGTATTACAGTTCAAATTCATTAAATGAGCAAGCATGTTTAGGTCAGTTTAACATAACGGTTCAAACAGTTCATCAGTTCAGTCACTTCAGTACAAGTTCAACACAAAAGTGCCGTCCGTTCGGCAGACAGGACAACCGTAACAGAATTTTCTTTCCTGCATTTTCATGTCTCGCATTTTCAGCGTCCCCAAGAAAGCAGCGCTGTCAAGGCCAGACGCCAAGTTCAATGATTAAACGGTTTTTATTGCCTGCAGTCAATGATGACATTCAACACTGGTCACCACTCACCGTGCAAAAGATTTGATAACTAACCGAAGTTCACATTTCAGCATATCTGTTATTTATTGTCACATTATACAAACCAGCCATGTGACATTCGGACAGCACTAGTGACTATTTTTCTAATAAGCGCTCTTTAAATGTATTGTACTGATAAGATGGTTAGTGCATACAGCAGGCCCACATCAAAAGACTGACACGGCTGTCATCCAGCGTGGACGCAGAGGTAAAATAACGATTATCACATGAAAAACCGATGAAGACGAGAAAGTCCGCAGATTTATGACTGTGGTTGGCTTGTGGCGTCTCAATGCAGTTTCGCGTGCTGCAAGAGCCGTCGGCCGAGTTTATGATCATTAACTATAATTGAAGGTTGTGCAAGGCGATGATGTGCAGCACTTAGCGAGTAGCATGCACGGCGGCGTCAACCTGTCATCGCCTCCTCAGCGTGACCGCTCGCCGACCCCGTCATCATGTCATCGACAATGATGCGACATGACGGCGTTTATTGTACGTGTGCAGCGATCATCAGCCGTCGTCGTCAACCGCGCAACAGTTTCATTCGTTCGTACGATAATAGTTTTTTTTAAATAAATATATTTGTTCCTAGTACAGGCTGAGGACTCATAGGCAAAACAACAAAAACAACCAACAGGAACGTGCATACAACGTACAACATGCAGTAGCAATCAGCAATTTCTACAAAATCCAATAAATGCAATCTTCACCAAATCTCTTATAATAGCTGCAACCACGACGTCTTGTATTTGCTTTAAGGTTGCGTTTCCCCCCCCCCCAGAAAATGGTAAACACTAGCTTCGTAACATTACGTAACAACACGTCAGACGTTTTGAAAAGTAATACGAAAACGCTATAAAGTGAAGATCGGAATGCCTCGAGGACTGGATATGATATGCTGCATGTTATTGCTAAGCGTACAACAAGTTGACGTCTACTAACTCTCAGTTTCCTACAGGAAACGAGACAAATAATAAAAAATTGCATTGTATACATTGTGTTATTTTAAAGTTGTATTTACATTTTTCATTCGCATGCAGTCGTTTTTCGATATAAATATAACTTTTTTGTGCTTTCATGTCTCAAGCTTTTGTGTCTCACGATGTTTTATTTATACACTTTATTGGCAACTATTAGTAGGCCTAAGTCTTGTGTTACCTTGTCGTCAAGCTCTATTGCAAGTTCAACTGCAAAATGACTTATGAGCAATAAATTACTTACTTCCTTACTTACTTAAAATAATGAAAACAAAACAAAAAACGAAGAACTGAAAAATCCGATTCTGGGTCATATATTACAATACTGGTTTTTATGGAACATCGTTTATTAACAAATAAAAATAGCAATAAGCATTTGCCAGCTCGTCTTTATTGTCAGGACGTTTGCGCTTAGTTAAGATTACTTAAGTCGTTCGGTCGTTTGTTTTTTGCTTGTCCTACCTATGATGTCGAATCATGACACGCATGATAACTGAAACGTTAACTGTTGATCAGAGGAATGGTGCTCCGCTTGGCTGAATGTTAACGCAACCGACCGCTTGACACATACACACAGCTCTACGTTGATTTCTTCCATCGAACCCGCAGAGCTGTCGACACGACACCGTCTATACGCAGTTTACAACGCGACACTTTTTACACGTTAGTCGCAGCCGGTCCGGCGGCTCCACAGTGCCGCTGACGCCTGTCAACTCCTACAGGCTGCGTTGACTGCAGCCGCAGGAGACGACTTGCCCCGAGGCGGGCCAGCAGAGTTGCACTGCTCCTGGCGGTCATAATATCGCTTGCCGTCGCATATGATCGTGTCCGCTCGAGGACCGCGATCATGATCAGCATGATTTTGATTTTATCTCGGGCGACGAAAATGAACGCGACCATTTGTAGTCGTAAAGCGTCGCACTGAAGTCATCCTGCTGAGATTCGATAAACCTTTTCCAACACATACGAATAAAATGCTTAGCAGTCACGGCGAGAGGGACGCCACATTCTGTGGCAATCAAACGAAATTACATTTTAACAAATTACTTCGCGGTTGTTTCTAAGGTACTGTCCTAACCAAAGAGCGAATATATACCGTAAAATGGTATGAGTTATTGTATCTGCATAACTCTGCAAATACTTACGTAGATTACTTCTGAAGTGGTGTCCTTGCTGAAAAAGGCACGAGGACGATATTGGCGGGAGTAGTTTTTCGTTAATTGTCAAATGGGCTAATAAACTTGTACAGTGAACCGATAAGTCTGGGTCAGAAACTAATCATGCCTTTCGTCACACAAGGCTGAGTGATCCACGGCGGCAGTGCGACCAACAGCTCCATGATCTGTTCTTGATGACCTCTTTCAGAGAGTTTTCCCGCCGGCGGTCTTTGACAGTGCAAATGGTTGACCGGCGCCCACCTGTCAACAGACTTTTATCAGCTCATAGACGTTCACGAGGTCATATTACGTCAAAAACGGCTCATGATGGACCACGCAGTCTGTGAATGCCGATCGCTGTAGCCAGCCTCGAACAACCAGGACAGTGTGTGTGTGTGTGAGTGTGTGCGAGCGCGCAGTCGTCAAAGAAGGCACGAGGCATCCCCGCCGCTGCACTCGACAGATGTGCAGAAATACTCTGGGTTGCGGGGCAGCAGGAGCCGGGCAAGCAACACCCGTGTGGCCGGCGGTCGGCAGTGCGAGGCCGGGAGCCGACGCCGCCGACGCCGACGGACGGCGACCGACCGCTGAGAGCGGATCGCAAAGCAGCTGACCGACCAAGCGAGCGGTTGCAACGTTACGTCGACGGCAGCCGCGGCGGTTATTAACGGCTCTAGCTGCTGATGCCACGCGTCAGCCTCCCTAACTGTATAGCGTCCGAAACACCACTGCAGACACTGCCCGACGGACTGCCACACGGGCATCGGCGGCGGCGGCGGCGGCGGCGTGCAGGATGGAGGAAGAAGCAGCAGGAGAAGAAGCTGGATCGGCTCGACTCGGCTTCACTGCGGCCGGAGGTGGCGGTGTCCGGTGTCGACGTGTCAAAAAATACTTGTGGCCCTGGCTCGGACGCAGCCAGCAAACGACTGAGCGGCCGGTTGGTACAGCAGCCGATGGGCCTCGACTCAGCCGTCCGTGACCCATCATCGCTCCTATCGCATGCAGCAGCAGCAGCAGCTGTGATCGTTGCACGAATTGTTTCATGTCAGTGCACGTCGTGTTGTCCAGTTACGATGTGCGGTTTCATGCTCTGTTTTGTGCACTTATTGCCTCTTTATTTGTTGCACTTATCGTCTGAATGGCACCGAAATGGCCTTTTACGTGCCGATGTCCTGCAAATAAACTTCAACTACTGCTCAACTCACGCTCAGTCCAGTTATTCGCGTTTGGTCAGCCCACGCGGTCACTGACAGCTTTCAACAGCGGCTGGTGATACAGCCCTGAATTACAAAGTAAATCCAATCCTTTCAGCTTACTCGGTGTATATCATGTTTTCTTGAGTTTTATCACTTGATAACAATGTTAATTTTCTGACGCCAATCGACAACTAGATAGAAGTTTGTGCATGCATCAATAGACATACAGGGTGGCCCAAAAATATAGCAACTACGATAAATCGAAAATCGTATTAACTAGTCTTGAAGCCTACCAATGACATTAGATTTTTCAAACAAAAGTGTCAATCAGGCACTACAATATTATCACTTAGTATTAAATATGTTTTGTGTAAACCAATTTGTAACGTTAAGAAACGCAATGACGCAACATGCGTTAAATTAAGGCAACTGATGTCAGTCCTTCCTCTGGCATCAGTTCGCCTTAGAAAGGAATGTATTTTACTCCCAAATCATCTTTAAAATGAAAATTCATGTATAATTCATGTATAAACTTTCTGTGATTTCCGATTTTTGCTATATTTAGGTTTCAATTACGATTTTATCACATGCACTTATTTTACCCATATCTGGCATCAGTTCCGTGTAATTGATGACACCACAAAAAGGTCACGCATAGAATATTTAACAACAATTTAATATATTCTATTGTTTCTTTTAAACTCATTTTAAATGTAGCCTCATTAAGTGGTTTTAGTGGTTTTATGTTCGGTAATTGGTTTACTTTTTGGGCCATCCTGTACGTACAACATTTGAAGCGCACCCATTCGCAATGTACAGAGTGTACCGCATTACTTCGTTACATGCACTCCGACCAATTCTGTAACTATAGGCCTACATGTAGATGTCGGCATAACGTGGCCCCATATGCTTTTAGCAACGATACAGTAACATCAACGGCGCGGCGGGCCTACCTTTGCACATTCAAACTGATGTATACTTCCAAAGAGAGTTACGAAATTTTAGTTAGCATCATTCGATCAAGAGCAATACGCATTGTCATCTTAGGAAACAGGCAAGAAGCAAGTCAGGATGCTGATACAATTGTTTAAAATTATGTTTTCATGTTTCTTTCTTTTATATGTAGCAGAACCTTCGTTCTCGCTATATACCTGGAAAATGAAAGTTGGGTGTATCATATCAAGTGTGGGTGAACTGTATTCGTAACAAGTCTAACTCGAAAGAAATTGTAACCGATTGTAGTAGCACATTTAAATAAGACACGGAAAATTAACGTTTTACACAAAACTTCCACCAACTGGAACGTACTGTGTAAAAACTGTTTGTGTAAACTGCCTCGTCCGAGAAGAATGCGCTGTGTTTAGCTACATAACGTCCTGTTGCGGTTATCATCTGATAATCACTGATGTAATATAGTGCTTAGTTAAGTTATACGTCACCTGCTACTTTGTCATTCTTGTTTTTTCTTGTATCGCTGTTTGCTCTTGTGTCGATTGTATTGCTGTTTGATTATATTGTACCTCTACCGTTTTGCGGTGAATAAAAGTTATCAATTGCCATTGGTGTGTCGTATTGTGTATTATTTCAGATATAAGTCTGCCTATTTATTTTGTATTTCTTTGTCTACCTGCTTCTTTTGATAATTACAACTAAAAGTAGCGTGAGTGTATACACCTAGGTATCGTCGTTCGCACTGAGTAGTCGGTCGGTCGACCCGAACGAGCGTTGCCTTGGTAGCAACAGCAGCAGCAGCTGTGTGCGCTGATGAAGATGGGCGGTGGCTGTTGCATGACGTGAGTGAAGCCGTTCGTGTGACGACTCAGCTGTACGACATGTCTGACCTGCCTTGCAGGTGATGGACGACTGGCGTTCGCTATAACGGATCGCGGCTTTAGTGCACACGAGCAGCTGCAGTTTGAGTGCGACCGGACGGAGGATACATTCCGTAGAGTACACGGCCCCGACCTATGCTGCGCCCGGCTGGCCCGTCTCAAACCCATGTCGTATCAGAAATGCGGCTGCGGCGCTGAGGGAGGCTGAAGAGTCGGCTCCAACGAAAGAGATACTTGCGTCAGCGACGTCATGTGGCGCTCAGTTTCGTAACACAATCGACAAACTCAAGGCTGCAGTCACGCTAGCTACCATACAAGCAGTCGTCAAAACTTTGTACCGATCTGTACTAATTTCTACCCCACGAGTCGCGCGCCTTTGTCGGCGCAGTACCGAATCAACTCGATTTCATTCCGCATTTTCTGCACACCAGCTCTCCCTGTAACCTAATTTCGTTAATTGTGTGTGTTTTTTCGAACGCTGTGAATCACGATGCTCTCAACCATTCTGGGTATATACATGGCGAACGCTTGTTTACTGTAAAGTTACGCTTACATTAAACTCGATTGGCCTGAGCACGCGCATTTGGAAATAGGTGGTGGAAACGGCACAATACGCACGAAAAATCGCCTAGCTTTGCGTTCTCAGAAATGGTTGCAGACATTCTCGAGTTAGTTGCCTGAATGTGAATTATGATGTTTCGTGCAATAAAGTTTTCGAAATAGAATGAAGGATACATGTTTTAAGCTTTAATCAGCGCCTATGAGTTTGACTGTGAAAGTATTTTAATTCCTGTGCCATGTCTGAACCACTGTATACGCACGTGAACATTTAGCATGAATTGCGGTACCATAAATTTCACGGCTGAAAATGCAGGATAGGCCAATGCAGAACTGTGGTTAAGGTTAGCGTTAAGACTGCATTTTCATTTTCTGGGGCAATTATTTTTGCGGTCCTTCATTTTTATTGCACTTCTGTTACAAACTATTTCGCCGTCGCGTGGTAGCAATCGGATTGAGACAATAGAACAGAAGAAAACAAAAACTAAAAATTAAATTAAGTCAAATCAATGACGTAATCAATAAATAATAAATAGTACTACTCGGCAAAAAAATAAGCAAAAATGCACACTAGTTAAGTTAACCAAATCGACAGTCTCAGAGTTAGCAAATCTTTTATACAGCTGATGGCGAGCCGCTCACTTGGCTATATCGTAGTTACATTGCTTTCGCTGGAGTTGAGCGCCACGCATCTACAGGGTGGCCCAAAAAAATTGGCACACTTTGTTGTTTTGTACGCCTCAACTTCGTCAAATAGTGACCAATTTTCAAAATTATTTCAATGTCAGAATCAGGAGAACATTTGTAATAATACTGCACTGAAGATCCCACCACACCACAAGTGTATCTCTACACTACCTTTTGAAATGTCAGTATCTTAAAAGCAACAATTGAAAACAAGACGGCTTCTGTAATAACACACTTTAAGAGTGCGTCGTCCAGCAGCAAAGCAGACACATTGAACATTTAATGTAAAAACTGCAGGATGCAACAGTTGCTTTAGATAATAACTGAGACAATCAACACGTTGTTTCCTGTTGTTAATTTCTTAAAATGTGTTGTTACAAAAGCCGTCTCATATTCAATTGTTGCTTTTAAGACACTGATATTTCACAAGGTAGTGTAGCTACACACTTGAGGTGTGGTGCAATCTTGAGTGACAGTATTATTACAAATGTTCTTCTGATTCTGACAGTGAAATGCGTTTGAAAATCGGTCAATATTTGAAGAAGTTAAGGCGTACAAAGAGCGTGCCATTTTTTGGGCCACCTTGTACATGTATATGAATTTTACGATAATGATGATTAGGTAGGAACAAACGTTGGCTGCGATAGCGTTGCGGTATCGGCGTCGAACGTTGAAAGGTAAGTAAACATCATTTATTAAGCCTCTTCGAGCAACGATGACATAACAGCAACGGGCGCCTCGAGTCGCCCGCAGCCGCCGCAGCCACAGGCCTGGTGTGCATCGCGTAATTCATGTCGATAATACATCAGGCGACAAAACATCGGCCGCGCTCGCTTGCTGCCGGCCGGGTGGCCTCCGCATAAACGCTTTCGTAGAGAAGATACTTTTGCCGTCTGACGCTGCGGTCGATCTGTCTAACGGATGTTTCGCGGCAACTTTCATCTCTGGCCATACAACAGCGCCGATCTGTCTCGACGCCCTACCGTCGACTCTTCTGTCTGCATTTATTGACGCGAGAAAAAATCAGACCTCGAGACGGCAGCAAACTTGCCAGAATGTTCTGATAGATAACACCACGATCCTCGAACAAATTAAATCGCGTTCAGTCACTTCGGGGACTGGTCAACTCGCGGACTGCAAATTTTAAGATCATGTTCACAGAGCGATAATTTAAGCGAAAACTTACCGTCGCATTAGAGAGAATATTTCTTCAGCGAGTTGACCAGTCCGCAATGTGGTTGCTCCGAGAATAGTCCTGATCCACTCTCAACAGTTGCTGAGTCTAATTTTCATTACGCGAATATCTGCGGGCGTTTTATAAACAGTGCAAACTCAAATTTATTATGTAGACAAAAGTTTTTTTCTCTTGTGCAACAACACGATGCATTTGCAAACGCCAATCTAGTTGTTCAATTATCAACAATGCCAAAAGTCACAAAAACTTGGGTTCGATGTTCTATATTGCAAACTATAGTATTGTCGGAACAGCTATACAGGGTGGCCCAAAAGTTAGCCCCTACTGAATAATCAAACCATCAAATAAAGCTTGATTTTTGAGTCAAATTTGCGAACACTATAATAGTTTGCACGTTGAGCCCACTGGAGGTCCTGCAGTCTAATGAGCTCTACAACTTTACAAATTGACAATGACTCTGACATTAAGTGTAAATTGCATCGATTTGGAGTGAGGGTATTTTATGACAAGCAACGTGATGGGATGGACACTCTACAATCCCAAAAACTGAGTCGACGTAAAGCTGGTTCGTGGATTCAGCGTAATGCGTAAAATATAGGCTATGATCAAATAGCAATAGCCCTTGAACGCTTGGAGTCTGTCCTAGTTCTCCTGTATCGTTCTGCAGAATGCGGCTTCCAACGGCGTTCTTCGCGGTGGCCGAACTAACGCTAACAAGTTGCCAAGAATAGACGCGATCAACGGGCACCACACAAGCTCTCTTCCCGCTGCCGCCTCCACCGCGCTGACGTCACAGCGACCGTATACGAATGCGCCACGTGACCGCCGCCAGCCAATCAGATCTTCCGACGTCGGATCAGCTGATGTCGACTGCTGGAAGGGGTAAACGACGTTGCTCGAAGTTTGGGGGATGCGAACCACGGTTGTGTGGGTTGTCAAGTGACGTGCGGCCGGGTATCTGACAAACTGCGCAGTCTGATATCTCGCTGTGTGCATTAATAAAAGTTTGCGAAGACTGGCCGACAACGCGCCGCCCACGAGGAGGAATGGACCCGGCCAAGGTGAGCGGATGGGTTACCTGCAACCGGAGGATTGGTTTTGCCTGCGTCTGCGCCTATCAGCAGCCGCCTCCCACCAACGGCGGCGGCAGCGGCAGTGCATCGTCGCAGTCGTGGTTGTCACGTCGAGCGGGCAAGCGCTCTGTAAGCTTCCCGTCGTCGCCGCCCGCGCTGAGCTCGCCGTTGGGCAAGCTCACGAGTTCACGCAGACCGTCGTTGCGGCGTCACTCTCGGTGACAGACCGACAGGCGACAGCATGGAGGACTCGTTCACGAAGCCGGTCGATGAGGTCGTCAACTACTTCAAGACCGACGAGAATACGGGCCTGACCGACGAACAGATTCAACGGTACCAGGAAAAATACGGTCCTAACGGTACGCACAACCTCGATCGCATTTTGTTATGCGGCAGCATATTTTGTTTCGAAAGTTAAACGGCGACAACAAAACCCATTACCATACCAAGGTGCAGGCTAGTTTTGAGTATTCATAGGGTGACAGTGGCGTCATTTTGTCCTCAATAGTTGCTGAAGCCATTTTGTATATGTTGAAACAGTGCAATGACGTAAACTTAACCATGCTCGAGAACAGTGCGAAATTACACCAGTCGAAATACAAGGTCTGAGAATGATCTTGGCATAAGAGTTTTCAGATTTCCCGTTTAAACTCACTCTTTGTTCACAATGAAGTAGGCCTATCCAGTCCACACGACGTGTAGGCGGTTTTTTATGATGCTTAATGTTCAATGCTGTCTCTGCACCTCATGCCTAGCTGAAAACGTGAAACGTGAAAGAAAACAGAGATAATTCAGCGTAGATTTTCTTTTTTGGCAAATAAACTCGGTTTACGGTCTTGATTTGATGTATCTTTGCAAATTGTTGAAAATCATTCAATAATTGTGAACGCTGTCTTGGACATAAGACCGAATTCATCATCGCTGTCCGAGTGCATTCACATTATCCATTATAGATCGAAACTTTGACCTAACTGGTTTTTCTTATTTTGTCATACAATCCAAGGAATTTATAAAGTACATGTAAGGGGCGCGAGGTGAAAATATACATAACTTAATCTTATGTGTTAGTGCAAAGAACTTCTGAGTTAAAACAACATATAGGAAACGTAAATCGACATGTTAAAATGGCAAAATCAATTTGGGAGCATCACGATTTGCTAAACTCCCATAGTCTCAGTCGCCTTCATTGTCTTATAAACGGCCAATCTGATTTGTTTCTTTTGCTGACGATGCTACTGATTTCCCTGTTGCCGTCATTCGAATCCCGTAAAGCCGTATGTATGTATTGTCAAATGAACGTCAGAATTTTAAAATACAAATAAATGCTGCTACTGCTTCGTTGACTTTCTCATATCGCCCAAACAGAACTTCATAGGCAGCTGTAGTGCATGGAAGTCAAAATAAATTTATGCCAATGTAATACCATTCTTTTGCAAATAATAATGTCATCCGTCGGTAACGGATTACGCTATCGACTACAAGCTTTGTGACATTTTCCCAAAGCAGTTGACTGCGTAATTCGTATGCTATAAATAGGCCTGTCAATGTAGATACACTGTCGCCGGCGTCGATAGAAGGTCAAATGAAAAAGCTGAAGTCGTTTCCCTTCAATCAAATTGAACGATTAACTTTCTCTGTTGCATGTCGCGCAACTGTTACGCTATTTGATAGATATAGCATTACATTGCAATACAATAACCGTAAAGCATTCGTTATCGGTATATATATATAGGTGAAAGTTATGTCTGTTTCAGTGTCATTAAATCTGCTCTAGTATAGCCGTTGTGTCGTGTTAGATACGTCGTATCTAAGAGTTAGATACGACGTAAAACATAAAAATTTAACGCAACGACTTCATGTCGTTAAAATTTTACCATATTTTTTCTAAAGGTTTCAGCAAAACTTTGATTAAATTGTTCGATGTTATTGAAATACCAAGTTTGTCGGTGCTGCGTAATTTAGATAAAACGTAGAATGAAACTATTTGTTTTGATAGATGATGGTAATCTAATAGATTCCCAACATCTATCAAAGCATCAATCTAATATTATAAGAATTAGATATGTGTTCTCTGTTATGGAATAAAAAAAGTTTCACTGCATGACGATACATTTATTACAGGACTACTAAGTAACGCAACGACTTATTACGATTTATTCCTGTGATATATATCTTGTGTTTTTTGTTTTATTTTGTAGAATTGCCTGTCGAAGAAGGTACGATGTTTTTCTTGTTATTGCAATACATTATTATAACTATGACTTACATACATGTTTAGTTAATTATCTTTAAATGTTGCAATGATGTGTATAGGCGACAAATGAACTGTAAAGCCTTGCATCTTGAATGTTCGTCCATACATATCCCCAATTCTGTAATTTTACTTATTTACAATTATCGCTTAAGCCTGAGATGATGATTCTGAACTTATCGACAACTGCTTAGTTTAGAGAAACGCCTAAGTCTTTTCCAACACGTTTAATCCACGTGGATTTCTTTCAACATACAGTTATCAGGTGCATCTGTTTTAAACACATTTTCGCATAACTTTCACATATATGATTGAATATCATTTACGGAAACCTATTCCGAACTGCGTAAGCAAGGAAATTTTTCAACTATAGCTTGGCAAGTCGGCAGCGATAGGAAGGCGAAAGATTCCGGCAGTATGGCAGCAGTACTGGTCAAGGTAACAGGAACTGTTACGCGCAGAACTCTCTGTTTCTTTCTACTTAACCTGGCTATCTCTGCGTCACGATAAGGTCTCCATCATGCATATTCCCGCGAACGGTCACTGATCTCACTACTAACCTAGCTCGACGTTGGCTAACTTTGTTGATATGTCCGCAGCCGTTGTCACCGACCACCGAAAAAGAGCGCCATCCCAAGTGTACATACACCCTTTTCAAAGACCACGTAGGTGAACCATAGTAGGAACACATTTTCTCTGATGCAGTGACGATGTGACTGCTTTCTGGGTGTTTCGAGTTCAACGTCGTGATGCTGATAATTGGTTTTACGGTGCATTGTTGTTGTTATTTGTAGGCAAGTCGTTATGGGAGCTCGTTCTAGAGCAATTCGACGATCTTCTAGTAAAAATTCTGCTTCTGGCCGCCATCATATCATTCGTGAGTACATTTATATGCACTGAATTTTTTTTAGTTTTCTATACAAGGTAGAAACGAATAATACTAATTTAAAAACAATAACAATAGGCCTGTTTTATAATAATACGTGGCCGAATGCGCGAATGCCTTATCGATAAAATCAACGGATGTCTCAAATTTTACCTTCTGTTTTTGTCTCGATAGTATTTCACGCATAAAGAGGACGCGTGAATATTGACTCAAACAAACGCGATACTGTTTACTGTGTGCTTCGTTTCCTCGACGAAGGTCCGTGAGGATCAGGATAGACTTTCTTTTGTTTCGTAATAGTTTTGCAGTGTTTTAAATACCAAACGTAACAACATTATGTCCTTTCTCCCAATGTTAAAAGATCGACTGAAATGTTAACAACGCGGAAAGGACATATGTTGTTAAGTAAAAATTTAACATGTTAAAATTTCAGTCGATCTTTTCTCGGAGTGACATACGTTACTGCGAAAATGAAATCGCTCGAGTCGGATCGGAGGAGGCCGTCCATTACTTGTAGCCGTTGTACGAAGCAAACATTCTGCTCTGGCTACATACGCTGCTGTACGCTGACAACACGGCGCAGCTGGCGCAGCTTGAGGTCACGAGAGGAAAACGCGCATCGCGGCGGCCGGCCGGTCACACGGCGGAGAAGCGTTTTCACTTGGTCGTCAGTATAGTTCTCATCGGCCAACGATTGACTGGCGCCCAGCAATGATGCACGGCATGCGTGATGATGCTCCATCGCTTCGTGCTGTTGCGGCTGAGATCGCTGCCCTGCCTCGCAGAGATGCCGCCCGGCCGTTACCATTTGGCCGGCAGATGATTTGTATCGTAGCATTTATCTATGCGAATTGATGAGTCGCGTCACGGCGCGCCGGGTGTCTGCGTTTGGTTGGCCGGTTGGTTTTCGGCCTTTGAACGTTTTTTTAAAGTTATCACAAATGTGCTCATTACGCCAACCGGCAAGATCTGTTTTGCGTTTTCGTCGAGTTGCCTGTTGTTGGTCTCCTACTCGCTGTGGTTACCGACAGTCACAGTTGGTGTGCGAAATTGATTCGGTAGGCTGCAGCAGGTGCGCCATGTAGCGCCGCCCACAAGCCCATAGACGCATCCATAGGGGGGGGAG
>Ga0056116_1000192_pt1 | contig 19560 bp, 7 predicted proteins | sample WorMetOlspDAHAB2_FD_67352 | JGI IMG/M metagenome (GOLD analysis project Ga0056116, IMG submission 67352) | Marine gutless worms symbiont microbial communities from Max Planck institute for Marine Microbiology, Germany - Olavius sp. DAHAB.2 ...
TGGAGAAGATAGCAGTTACTGTCGTCTGGCTGTTGTCGTAATCATGGCACGTAGTCGCAGAGGAATTCATGCTTCGTTTCTCACTATAGCTGACATTATATAGCAAAAGAGTAGTTATACCGCCTGTTTGCAATTTAACAAACGTAAATTAAAGCAAACCGCTGTGCGAACGAATTTTTTTACGCAAAAAATTCAAAGAAAACCAAACTACATTAGTGTCCAAACGGTCCATGGTACGAAAGGTCTATGGTACGAATAGTCCATGGTACGAATAGTCTACACGTGGTACGAAAAGTCCGTGGTACGAATAGTCAATGGTACGAATAGTCTAGTAATCAGCGAGATCGTTTGCTTGTTTCTACAGTGATGCAAAAAAGGGAAGGTATCGGGCATTCAATGCAGTTTTCGGAAAAGTTGGGAGAGTTGCATTCCCTGATGTAGTAGTCCAGCTTGTCAAAACCAAGTGTCTACCCGTACTGTATTATGCTATTGAAATGTGTCCAACTAATCAAGTCCGATGTTCTGTCACTTCAATACGTCATTGATACTTGCTTCAGAAAAATATTCAATGTGAAATCAAAGGATGTTGTGCACGAATGTGAAACTGAGTTCGGAGTGTATCGAGGAAAATTTCTCGTGAAATATGTCCTGTCAGATAACCTGCTATGCCAAGTGTGCAACAATTGTAATGATATTGTTTGTTATACTGTGTCAGCACTCTTAATTTAGTTAAGTTTAGTTTTTTTTTCATTGTCGTTTTTCTACCGGTTTCTGGTGAATAAAAGTTGTATGTGTGAAATCGCTGAAATAAGTCGCTATAGGAGGAAGCAAAAAACTAAAAGGAACAAGCTTCGAGACGGCATTTTATTTTTTTGCACTTTCCTTATGAAAATTTTCTCAGTAAAATTTTATGCGTTAATAATATTGTTACAAAATTATCAATATTCGTTTAGATTGAAGTATCAACAGATGTACGGTGTAGAGGCATTTCCCCGGACACTGTCTTATAACCTGCTTAGTTAGTGTTCACAACATTTAAAGTATTAACAAGTCAGATCTGAACTTAAGAAATTACAAAATTTAGGAAGCAATACTGCAGTGCAATGGGCGAGCAGGGTATATACTAAAAACTGAAGAAAAACGTCAACAAAGTGATGCATCGCCTAATCTATTCTACCATCGCTTCAAATACAACAATATAATTATAGGCGTAATCCGTGACACGTTTGTATAGTAGCGCAATAGTATATACATAGTGGCCCAAAAAGTAAGCCACTTCGGAACAAATTGTATTGAAAACTCGTCACTAAGGCTACATTTTTTATCACATTTGAGCGTAAAAGAAGAACCAGAATATTATTAGTTGGTAGTAAAATATTTTATATTACCTAATTTGTCGCGTCATCAATTATTGTGCTTCAAGCTTCGATATTTGTAAAATAAATGTTTAGGCCTATGATAAAATGGTAATATAAAAATTTGAAAAAGAGAAAAGATGGAGTGAGTGAGAATTTAACGCCCCACCCGACACAATATAGGTCATTTCAGAACGGATAGAAAATCAAAGATATTTTTACATGAATTTTCATCTAAAAAGTTTTAAGAGTGGAATTCATAAAGACGAACTGATGCAAGAGATGCTGACATCCTTTACTTGATAGGACCCATATCGCAACTTTGCGACTAACGCAAAATAACTGACGCGGAAAATTAGGTCACGCGTAGCATATTTAATACCAAGTGATAGCCTAATATTAAAGTACTTGTTTCAAGTTGTTTGACACTTAATCTTAGATAACTGGCAGGCTTTAATGCGGTTTATTTAATGATTAATTTATACTTCACTATTGGCTACTTTTTAGTCTGTTTATCCTATCTGTGTTTTGTGTGTGCACAAAATTGGACATTTATGGCAACAACAGTACGTTCTTCGATGTCGGCACGCCAGCCGCGCAGCTGAGAAGTTAGGCCTAATTTGACTACAGAATGATGCATATGCAAACTTTCCGTTCAACGGATAGATACTTAGAAAATGGACCATTGCCGAAGTTATTCCATATTTTTACTCACAGAGTGTTTATATAGACCTAACAATCCTCGATATAATAATCATAATCGCAAAAAGTGGTCTTAAATATTGTGAAGATTACAGTGCGAACACGTTTTAAATACGCTAATTTGTGAAATGGTGTTTCAACAGAAATAAAAAACATATATTGCTACAATTTTAAAAGTATACATGTGCGTTTCAAAATGGTTGATAAACACACCAGACAGTTTATGACAGTTTAGGCCAGTTTATGAGCACTTCTTGACGGTGGTTTCATCGCGACGCGGAAGGCAGGCAGTAAACATAGAGAGATTGTCAATAAAATGTTTATTCCAGGAAACAGCGTTCTGTTATTCAGTGCTTGTCGACTAACGCGCAAGGTTGGTGTATTCGTTACAGACTTCAGTGATACACACGGAGCAGCAGTGACAGAACAATGTTAGCGAGAAAACTATTCACAACAATTTACTCGAATAAACAATCGAATTTCTTACAGAAACAGATTTTCGCGAGTGCATTTCACGTCACGTGCGCTATATGCGTGTGCGACGCGAATGCATGGTGGATATATATAAATGGATGAAGTGAGGTGTCAAATAAGTCGTAATGAGTGACATTGTGACTGCAGTCAGCATGCTGCGCCATTGACGGGTGCGCGTTCCAGCACGGCGGACAGGCGTCGATGGTTCGTTCAGCTACTGTCATGCGAGCAAGCCAACTCGCGCTATCGTCATCGTCGTCTGTATGCAGCCGGGGAGAATTAAACGTTATAATTGCCCGGCTTTAACCGCCGACCTGAGTACACGCAGCAGAACACTTATCAGCGTGCCGCCAGTCAGTGACGTTTGTCACGCGGGCGACTGTGGGAATCAGACGCACACTTGATGGCGGAATAAAATCGCGTTCACGACGCTGTTGACCCTACACGTACGACGACATCTCCGTTTAACATTTAGACGACTATACAGAAAGCATGGAAAGTTCGTTGCATCTATACTGCTACAGCTATAGTTATCTGATAGCCTTAACTTGGCGTCCGTTTCGTATTTGCGACTGTCGAACTGTCCTCGATCGTCGCTCAGCCGTTGGTGCAATTAAATGTAATAAAGATACATAAAAACTCAGATAAACTTCACAGATCGTCGAAGAGTCAACATTCGACACACAAAATGGTCAAAACTCCTGTAAGAGAGATAGCCCAGCACGTGATATTGGGGATGGCGAGTTCATGTTCACATTGTGCCGGTTTAAGCCACATGTGGTGACATGAAGGCCACGTTACATTACATTGTTACCTACGATATTAGGCCTACTGCATAAGATACAGAAGATGTGTGACATCCGTGTCAAACGTAGCCTATAGTTTAATCTTTTCGTGAAACAAAACCAACCCGTGGCCCCAATAAATCAATTACAGGTTCACAAAGCGTATTTTGCCGCACTGTCAGTCAGACAAGCACACGTGAATAGGTCTACTGCGAGCTGAGAGTCGAAGTGACAAAACAAACTAGGTTAACATGATTTTAAATGGTGACGAACTTAAAACTATTGTTGTTGTTTTTTCTTCCATTTTTTAATGTCGTCCCGTTGTTAAGTCTCTGTTTGCTTCTTGGTACTGATACGATTGTAGTGGCGAATAAAGATCAATTTATATACGCCTGCGTTTAAAGCAGTGTTTCCCAACCTTTTTGACCAAAATCGCACCACGACGTTGGGTCGTCACGTCCCCCGATCGCGCATGAACAACAATATTGTTTTGCAAAAATGCCCATTTATTGCGGTTGCACATCAAATTAAAAGGAAACAAATGGCAAACTATAATCATTAATTGTCAATTAATGCGACGGTTGGGCTTGTTTTTCCTGTGCAGTTTCTCGATATGTTGTCGTTAAAACAATAATAGAAAAAAAACAGTTCATTACCCAAATCAAAAGGCCCTATTACCCAATTGGGTTATTTACCCCCAAGTTGGGAACCAGTGGTTTAAAGCTGCGACGTATGTTGACTGCTTCATATAGGGTTAACAGAATGAACTGCTAATCCTTGGTCTGGTGTACTGTATACCAAAATAATGATGACGTGAAGTCGACTTCATTCTGTCGAGCAGCACTGATCCCATTCATCGGCCTCAGTCGAGTCGATCGTTTAGCCGGCTTAGCGTACAATATACGGTCGATCTTGATAGAACCATAAGTTGAAGGGCGTTCACAGGTCACTGGGTGCATACATAGTCACTTCTACACAATACAGAAGGCGTTGCAAATGCTTAATCCTTCCTTCTGCAACATGCGCGATTGCACGCTATACGTTACAGTGTAATAATCCAACATGCAATGAGGCAACTGGCTGTGAATGAAGATTACTAATATCTGACGACGGGTCAACTATACGGAGAATACGTGAAGCACTCGGCACCAATGAAGTCGCATATAGTTCCATTCGGCAGTGGGAATAGGGTGGGGGCGTAAACCGCGAAAAATATGCGACTGAAAATGGGTGGCGTCTATGATTCAGCACGTGCTTCTGCAATGCTTTCCCAGAGTGAATAGAATATAGGATCGCCGTGTTGATGCACTTGTATTTAAGTGTTCTTTGGGCCAGTCATTCATAAGTTCATAACGCCAATGTATCTGGTCAACGGATTGTAAAATTGCCGCAACTGATGACGTCACACATTAGGTGGTCACATACAGAATATTTAATACAAACTCATAATATTATTGTGCTCATTTTATACTTAAAATTGATTAAGAAACCTAGCCTCACTGACGGATTTTAATACGATTTAATGTTGACTCTTGATAGTGGGTTGCTTTTTGGGCCCTCCTGTATGTCCCTTTATGTTGGACTTGGACAGCTCCTTTTATCAACTCTGATCTTCAGTCATAATAGTTAATAGTTCGTTTCGTGGTAACTTTATCATCCAACTGGTCTGTCAAACATTGTCAGTTTGTCACAACATTTATTGGGCCTATAGGCCTACCATATGCAATGTGGCTTGTGCTTATTTTGTAACAGTCAAACATGACGACTTTGTGTTACACTCCCCATTGTATTGTATCTAAGCATTATAAGACTTGCCATGACCTGTGACCTTTCATCTTGACGACCGCTCACACTGGCCTGGATTGGCCTGTGTATTAAGTTACAAACCATTTTTGTGTCTGAGCTCGATGTTGCCTTGTGACGTGACCTTTCACCGTTGGAGACCGCAAAACCGGTCACCGTCGTTGATCGAGTTACCTTCGACGCGACATTAAACCGCTTGTTTCGTACAGAATTATGATGTTGTGAACTTCATATTTTCTCCCGGTTTTATAATCATGTTTAATCTTCACGGTGGTAAAGTGCGTGGCTTTTAATACATGTTGCTTACATGTTGGAAGATGAACATCACATGCGTGCATGTACGCCTATTTGCATAATTATTTGCATAAATGCGGACATGGTCTATTAATATGAGGCTTTCTAATGCTGTTCGTTTCTGAGTTACAAGAGGAAAGCGACATTGGCGATAGTAGACTGCTTCGCTTCCTGGCCTCGCTGCGAGTATTTACGCGTCAAATGAATTGCTATTATTGATATATTTATAGGCGTTACATTATTTCAGAGCCTTCCCACGTTCCAACAGTAATATTCTTACCGTTAAAACTTACATTTACCGTCATTTCTCGGAACTTGAAGGTTTTGAGCGGCGCACATTAAATGCATGCACTTGCGCATCCAAAACTGACAAGCGAACGTGTGTGCAGAACGTGAGCGACACGACAACGACAGTTTGCGATGTGATTCCGTAACCTGAGCGTGCAATATTGTGTGAGCAGACACGCTGCGCTGGCACGTACAATATTGGCCGACGTTGGCGGCAGGACACATCAGCGCGGGAGGACGTCCGTCGACGGACAGCAGGTGATGTTCAGTCGACTGCAGGACAACGAACGACGAGCGCCAGGTCGCGTCGGTCAGTCGACTGTGAAACCAATGAAGCGTGAAGCATGGCACGATGCCGTGTTGCCACGCAAGCATGCGCAATGCGTCTAATTATCGGCCCGATCCCGAGATTTTACGCATGCGCGGTGCGAGCATGCACGACAAGTGCAAATATAGCGACGTGTAGCCGCGTAACGAGCCAGTGTGTGACGTCATCGTCGACGTCATCGCGGGACCGTTAGTTACGTAGAACACACTCGAATATGACGACATCATCAATCATTCGTCGTGTTTGCTCGAGTTACACGTTTACGCGCGATTTAGGACGTGTGAACGAACGAATCGCATATTCAAAATTAACTAGAAAGGGTATAAAAAATAATATAGAAGGTTATGTAAACGCGATGTTGTGGGTTTATATACTTCTTTTCGTCTGCATTGTCGTAGATTTAACGGCAAAACTTTCAACCCATTCAGTCGCAGATGCTTTCATCGCTTGGTAAACCACATACAGTACATGTACCTCGTTTCCTCGTCATGAACATCCTCGAAAAATTCCAATCGAGACCGTGACCGAAGATGGCACGGCTAACAGACGGAACTTCATTTTACCATAATTCGCTATTGTCGCTAATGTTACTATGTCTGAGAAACTATACAGGGTGCCCCCCCCCCAAAAAAAAACCACTACCAAATTACCGGTATCAAAAAAATTGTGTTAAATCGTATTAAAGTCTGCTAATGAGATTAGATTTCTTAGTCAAATTACAGAAATGATCAAGCACTATAATCTTATTTGTCGGTATTAAATATTCTCTTCGTGACCTACTTTTTAACGTCAATAACTATGACTGACCTACAAAGCATCCGCTCGCCTTAGCAAGCAGTGAATTCCATTCCTAAACCATCTTTTAGATGGAGATTTATGTAAAAATTTCTTTTATTTCCATATTTTCCATCTTTTTCTGGTTTTCGATCATGATTTTATCATACGTATAAATTTTACCCATGTCGCTGCTTCAACACTGATGACATCACAAATTAGGTCACACATAGAATATTTAATACAAACTCATAATATTCTTGTGCTCATTTTATACTCAAAATTGATGAGAAATGTAGTCGGAGTGGCGGTTTTTAATACGATTTAATGATGATTCTTGATAGTGGCTTACTTTTAAGGGCCGCCCTGTATATAGCCTATGCTGTACATACTGTAGCAGTTAATATTAAGTCGTGTAGGCTATGTGATATATCAAACATTCCGATGACCTCAGACCATTATTCAGACCCCCCTAGGGGGATGTAGACCCCCTGACTGATGCTAACACCCCTCATCCTGCCTTTTATGCAGACCCCCTCTAGGGGGTGTAGACACCCTGACTGACGTCGTGACGCTGCGACCGTCTCATGTCCCACCGCAAAATGCTGGCATTTTGGAATTGTGGCATACAGCCTGCTTCCATGATACCGGTAGAGGCCTATGGAATGTCTTTTTTTACAGCAAATGGTGTACAGGAACAAGGTTTATAGAGTCATAATATTACACATTAACTACAGCTTCTGGGGGCTTTGCCCCCAGACCCCCACCGGGGCTCTGTTCCTGGATTTCGCTGGGAGACTTCGGTCCCCCAGATCCCCTGGTCTGGCATTACACCCCCTGTCACTAAATTCTAGATAAAAGCCTGGATGACCTTGAATAACCTTTCAGATATTTACTCCATTTATTAGCATTTCTGTAGTGTAATATTTATGACATAATATAGCTACTGACAGTAAATAAACTGACAAGAAATGATAACTAGATGTAATCTATTGCTGGCTTGTGTTTTAATTTATTACGGTGACAGTGACAACAGGCAGTCATGCCTATGTCCGAAAGCTCCCAATTAACGACTACGCACTACGTTATACACGCATCGGCACTAGCTAATTAACTGATAAAATCCAAGCTTCAAAGATCAACTGAATTAACAAAGACTGATTCAACTTCTCAGCTGCACGCAGGCGGGCGTGTAGGCCGAATCAATTGAGATGACTGGTTAACTGTACGGCCTGCTTTGACTACGGCGTTCGTCGCCGCGGTTGTCATACATGGAACTAATGAGAAGCCGCTGCATGGTGGCGCTTTGTGTACTCCATCGACGCCCGGACTGTACAGTACATTCAGTAAGGCGATTACTTAGAGTCAGTGTGGCGAACATCATTTTGTTCTGCGCTCCGTGCATGCATGAGAGACTCAGTCGGCTGCAGGACACACACAGAATGTGTCCATCGAACCGTGTCGCATGCAGATCGACTCAACTAATCTGTTCGCTGACGTATTGACGCTACGGCACTGATCCACGTGAGAAACTGGGTGATAAGGAACGAGCATTTTTCAACTGCTGCCACCATGAGACCTATCCGCACCACATCAGCGATCGTAACGATTTCATAGGAATACGTACATGCATCCCATTCCCACCTCACTTATTAGGTAAGCTTACCCGACCTCTGTGGTGTCGGTGTCGGGCGTGGTGATGACGGTCGCCTGTACCGTCCAGCAAGAAGATTTTAATGATTCGAAGAAACTTATATCGAGCGCGCCACGAGTAAGTCATTTCATGCACCGCATGCATATGTCGCGGAAGCATTATCGTCTCGATCAGAGATGAGCTCATTCCGTCGTATCTATCTATACCATTGTGTAAGTCTTGCCCGTGCATACAGGCAACACTAAAGCAGTACGAGTACAGCATCCGAAAACCAGAATTCTTTTGCGTTGTCAGTATCATATCCCATATTTATGTGTTGATACGATTATTTTACTATAACCATGTAGCTGTTCTCTCTTGTTTTCCAGTTTTTGAAATCTTTCTTCCTTGTCCACTTCAGTCGTCAGTCCTATATTTGCACATTGATTGAACACTGTATAGTTCTAGTACAGTGTATGGCCATAATGTGAGCGAACATAAAATAAACGGCGAGTCTCATTAACTTATTACTAATGTTTTTTTAATGCAACAGTTATCCGACAATTTATATCGAACTCTCGTCACAGGAGTTACACAAATTGTTAAACACAGGCCTAATTTCAAACTTTCTTCCTTCTCCGGTTGAACTGCCTGATACAATCAGGCTATACGCACTGCAGTATCTATTTTTCTTATGATAAAACTGCGAAATTTACATGGTGCGAACTTGCATGAATGCTTTTAGACATTGTTTTCATATATGTATATGTACTTTTAATTGTGTCGTTGGCAATGGTTGCGGTCTGACGAACACGTAATAAACGAATATTGATTGATTGATTGATTGATTGATTGATTGATTGATTGATTGATTGATTGATTGATTGATTGATTGATTGTTATCTTGAATTGAAGTGTCAACGTACGTTTATTCGTCGTCATACGAGACCACTGGCGTACCCAGAGGGGAGTTAGGAAGGGGGTGGGGGTTCAAACCCCCATTGAATCTTCAGCATTTTTTTGATTATTGTGTGTTTGCAAAATATACTGTCCAAGCTCTGCTCCTATACTCATTAAATCCTAACTTTTATACAGAAAAACTTTAAAAATTGAACACTACTTTCACATTTTGCGTTTCTGGGGAGCTTTGCCCCTGGACCCTACTAAGGTACTTATGCCCTCAGACTCTCTGGCCCGGCCCCCACCGCGTGAATCTCAACCATTGTAAAATCCTGGGTACGCCTATGTACGAGACACAGACAACAACAACGAGCAAAAAAGCAAGACAAGCAATAAGAATAGAATTTCTTTTTAACCCTTACCCAGGCAACGACGGGGAGTAATTTACCCCCAGGGTGGTTTCTGCAAAATCTCACCTAGTTATCAGTGGAATGTGACAGTTGTTTTTTGTTACATTGTCACTGAATAACTTGGGCTTCAGAGACAAGTGACAGCATCTACTTCCGGTGTTTCGCAACGGGTCTATAAAGTAAACTTTTGTAAGTCGGAAAAACGGGTTTTACCGCTGCAGGCGTAAATGGTTATGAAACACGCACTCAACATTGACAAATGTAATAGCATTGAATGTTATTCGCCGCAGAGGAGTATAATAATAGTGTAGGCAATCATGTTCGAGCATTTTCAACATGACGGATGCGAACCGGAAGCAGTAATATCTCACCATCTACGTCACTTTGCAGGACAGTACAAAGAGCTATTTTATAGCATCCGCACACTATAAGTCCGGTGGTATGCATGTAAAAAATGTGCAACAACAGGTTACGTATCACAGTGATCACTAAGGGAGCAAACCGGAAGTAATTTTATTTAACGCTGGAAGTTGCTGTCGCCCATTGGCGATCTAAGCTTTATGCGTATGGCTTGGTGTACAGGCCTGCTCTGGATTTCGAACGACGACAATATTAGCAAAAAATAGTTCAGTGTTCACCACTTCCGGTCATTGTCCGCCATGTTATTTATTCAGCAGAAGATACTGTTGAACCGAAAGTAATAATATTTCACCATCTACGGCACTTAGTAGGAACGTGTAACAGCTGTATTATAGCTTCCGCACATGATAAATCCGATGGCATGTATGCCAACACTGTGCGACAACTCGTTACGCATGAAATTAAGCGTAATTGTTGCAGAACGGGAATAGTTTCACGGTAGAATTTGCAGTCGCCCATTGTCGATCTACGCCGCGCATGTATAGCGTTACGCATAAGCCTGTTTTTGTGTTAAAACGACGACAATGTTCGGACAAATAGCTGAGTTATCACCAAATACGGTTATTGCCCGCCATCTTGGATATTCAGCAGACGATGGTGTCACCCGCTGTCGGTCCAGGTCGCGTACATGCAGTTAGCTTTGTCATTCGATTGCGGCTTTGTAACGTCGTTACTATCTTTAATGATAGCGAAGTTATAAGTATTTCCGGTTTTGCCGCCATGTTGATTTAACGATATAAAATATGTTGCCCATTGTTGCACTGTAGGCCTATATGTCAGAGGTTGTTGTCTTGATATCGAGTCGATTTTTAGATTTGGAATGACGTTGTTATAGCTGTATCGTGCTAGGTTATTACTACTTCTGGTTCTTGTCCATACTGTCGCTCGAGCTAGGTACGTCTGTGCGGCTTGATTAGTAACGCCATTTCGGCTTTGGAACAACATCGGTATCTGTATAACTGTATAGGAAAGCTATTTGTACTTCCAGTTTACGACCTCCATCTTGGATGTTAGTCATGGTACACTAAATGATAGTTTTACAGTATTCCGTAAACAAAACAACGTTCGAACTTCGAAATGCTGTACAATGCACTGATGGTGACTAAATCGCAGCAAAGTCTGTAGGTTGTGTTATTTGTCACTAAGATCTTATCATATCTGTTGACTTCATAAATGACGCAGGGGTCACGTGATATTTACAGTAACATAAATGTATAGAACAATTATGCACGCATCAGGTGCAATTTTTTAATATATGCAACGTTTAGGCCAGCGGTGGAAGTATAGGCTATAGGGCAAGGGGCAAGGCCTAAAAGTCTTTAGACCAACAGTCTCCAACTATAGTTGCCTATAATAACATAGACTGTCCCATTCAATAGAGTTTCAAGCATTACCTAAAGACTCATCTTTTTAGTACTCCCTAGTCTGTCCGTTGCCAAGCGCCTCGATCTGTATTCAAGATCTGTATAGGCGTTACAAATGTTTTTAGCTTTTGCGTATAGGCCTATTAGGGGATAATTTACCCCTCCCCCGCCGTTGCCATGCGTACGTCGTCCCAATTCTGTTGCCGGTCAAAGGGCCTAAAGTGCAAGTCATTGGTGAGAAAAATGCAAAGATATCTTAGGGAGCTCCTTTTCCGCACCAGGTATAGAGCCCAAGTTCGTAACCTTTGAAAGTCGATAAAAAGCTCCCCGTTACCTCTATGATACAATTCAAATGTGCGATTTATTATTTTATTTATACAACTTTCATCATTCTATTAATTAATTAATTTATTAATTAATTTATTCTGAAATTGAGACAGAAATGGTCATACCACGGTGTAAGTGGTCATATATATAATGTTTATTAGAAAGCGGTGGGCATATCCATTCAATAATAGTCGTCGATTTCTATTTCACGATTTAGTCAACTTTCGATACATTTGCGACTAAACTTCCTGTTGTTTTTTTCTTCATGTTATTTGTTTGATTGTTAGCAGTTGTATTGGTAGTACGGTAGTTCATTGATGTTGCGCATCCGCAGACGATATGGTATGTTGGAAGACAACAGACGAAATACTGTACATGACCATCGAAATGATTCTTATGAGGAAGCTGTCACCAAGCATCTCGCGTGTAGACCATCCGCGCAAGAGCATACAAGCTCAAGCGTGACCAAAATGGCATCAGTTATGAAGGCTAGAGAACACCGAGTAACAGGAAAACGAAGCGTCAGAAATAAGAAAAAACTGTGTAATAGAAATATGCACAACAGTGACGATAATGAAGTTTCTGTAGGTACGGGTAAGGTGAAAACATATAACTCAGACGATAACTCAGTTGTTCAGCCAAGCGAGAATCTTTATCATGCTGCAAAGAGTGGTGCTGTGAAACATACTGGAAGAAAGAAGAGAAAACGAAAGTTTGATTCTGTTGATCAGTTAGAAGGTGATGTTTCATGCAAGAGTGGAACTGATTCTGTTGGTGAAGAAACTACTGAGTCGCCTGCTAAACATTCTCTGTGTGATTTGCAGCACTTGGAAGATTGCATTGTTGATGATTATGTGAGTACATGTGTAATAATATCCATATGGAGTTTGAAATATTGTTTTCGGAAAGACTACATAATTGGAGCGGCATCTCCTTTGTATTTGTCCTATTCCTTATTCCAGTCCTTGCTTATCTACATACCTATTGCCACGAGTCGGAAGTCGGAATGAGCTGGAATTGAACCTACGATGTTTGATCTGTCTACGCTAACGCGCACTCTGCAAAACTGCTGCTACCACCTAGGCTTATCAAGAGCGCTGATCTAGCGTATAAGTTCAAGACAAGTAATAAACTAGTGATAGCTGAATAAGCTGTGTTTTTCGTGTTTTGAGTTCCAAATTTTGCATGAAATGAAGTTACATGAAGTAATATCAAGTGTTTAGATTTTTAACAGTTTGGAAACGATAATGCACACCGTGAGAACTTGAAAAGTTATGTGACTGCATGTTAGTTACAGTATTGAGCGACAGATCAAGTTGCAGCTAATGAGTAATAAGTTAAGTTTTCTAACACTATAGTGACTTAGTAGAAAATGCTTATGTCGAAATATGATGCCGCTCCAATAGTGTAATCTTACGTTACTTTTATTATTATTATTCCACACATTTTTGCAGTATTTTTTTGGTGGGATAGCTCAATATAATGCGCAGTAATGTGCTAAACTTCATGTAGGAACATTTGGAATGATATAATTTATCAGTGGAGAACCACATGTACAATGTGTACATTGAATTTGGTAGTTTCATTAGCACCTGATTTTTAAAATTCCAAACTATCAGTGTATTAATGTGTTTTATGCATATTTTTCTCGTGATGCAATAAAACTTGAAATGTGTTTTGTTTTTTTGTAGGACTCAGTTCGGAATGGTAGGTTTGTCACGTTTTTCTGTGACAGTGAATTTTTTCTGATTGAATGAATGACTTAAATAATTTGTTGTAATCTTACCATCACTTTTGATATGCCTAAATATTTTATGTGCTGAAATAAATGCTCATAGTCCGTTTCTTGGCTGTTTCTTGGCAGTAGTCTTTCATTCAGTTCCACTGTACAGCTTATAAAAGAACTAAATGAACACAAAACAATGTAATAGAAACAGATTTAAAATTGCAATGAGATAGTGGATAAAATACTTTTTTTAAATTTTGCACATTGTGTGTTGTCAGCCATATTTATTTGTGAAGTGATGTATTCGGAGTGTGTTTCATGAATTCATACATTTATTTACTTGTACATCACAACTATCATAATATTATGACAATATGCGTAAATTATGTTAAAGGGAAACCATCCATGAGATAGGATTTCTTCCTCAGATCTCCTGCATTTTAGATGTGAGCTTGCATGTTACCTCCATGTTGTGACATTGTCATGATGTGAGGAGTTTGTATTTTTGCACTGCATTTGTTGAGTGAAATTTATTTTAGAGTTGTCAAGCATGCCAATTGCTGATCTTCTTCAACTGAAAGAGAAACTGGGTGCAAAGATGTTTGTATCCTGTATGCTTGCTCTTATTTTACTACAATTTAGGCAGATGAAGTAGCACTGTTGCTGTTCATAGTAAGTACAATTTATGTGCAGAGTTGTCGTATGCCTTTCATTCAGGTCAGTTTTGGAAACTGCATGTGTTGGTGGAATAAGATGGTTAATGGCAGTTTTGGTATGCCAGCATATTTGGCTTTCAACTATACTGGAACCAATATGTAAATAGCAATATAGCCATTTTCCTTAATGTTGTACACCACATGCCCTTCCACTGCAGGTGAGTGAGAGAATCGAGGCTTCATTGCTTAATACTTTTGCTTGGCCGGTGACCATGAAACAAATTCAAATTGCTACATTTTATTTTTGCTTGTACTATCAAGTTGTAGTGTGTACAGGAATATGATGATGATGATATATGTTTCGTTTCTTGCAGCTATGATGAGGTCATGTTTGGTAGTAACAGAAAAACTAGTGCTTCCCGGAAGAAATTTGCCCGAGAAAATAAGAACAGGTATGTAGGTTCATTTGTTAGGATGAAATGTTCATTTGTTTTGTATCACGTTATAATTGTCATGTTGAAATTACTTTCAGAGTTGTACCATGATGGCACACAATATATTTTTACAAGAACTTGATGGTGTGGTAGTTTTTACACTGGTCATTGGCTTATATTTACTTTATTTTTTTTGCACATTAGCCTTGCCGTCTTTGCTCTGTGCAATATTTGGATGGTAATATCCAGTGAGTACCAAGCATAGGCAGCTTAATTTTGCATGCTGTAATATTCCTGTATGTTAAAACAATGCATTTTCTTTATTGCGAAATATGGAATATAGCAGTGTGAGTTACATACATTAGCTTCTGTGGACAGCCATATTTGCTGGGTGCACTGTATTCTGGGAGTGAGTGGCTCATAGTTGATAATGATGTAGGCTCTGGAGGACATAGGTGCATAGTTATGAACTGGATTGGCTCTGCTTCTGAAGCATGCACTGGTTGTCAATCATGCATCGGTGGGCCAGACTGCAATGAGGGTCAAAGTAATCCATTCACCAACCAATAATGAGTTGCCACTGTTGATACTATTACTGTCATATTGTTATTTGTATGAAATATGCATGTATGTGTATATGTTGGCTGTTGTTGTCGTTGTTTAGGCCAATGGAAATGTCATCTAAACGACCTGTTGCTGCTCAGTATGAAGTTCAGTCCAAAAAGAATGTACTACTTGCTTCTTTCCATGCATTGTTGATAATCTCAAAATATTCTGCACAGCATACACACTGAACATGTTGAGTGTGTGCAGCAGTGCTTGTGTGGATGAATTTATCTGATAATGTATGGCATTATAGCATGTAACCATTATGAACAACAGTCAATTGATTCATGGTCATTAATATTTGACTGTGTGCTAATGGCAGCAATCATCCACCACTGTAGATTCATTCCTCAGAACTAGTTAATTGTAGTATTTTTGCCAGCTTTGAGCGTCAAGCAATAATTCTCTCCTGTTGTATCAATAACTCCTTACTGCCGTCTGTTGTTGCATGCAGAGTGGCATACAACATATTTATATCGCAGTTACAAATACGTGATCAATAATGATTCTTTTGTTTTTGTAGTTTTATTTATGGATATTTTGTTTGCTCATTGTGCAGGTTTTTGTATCTCGTGATCCACGCTTTGATGACTTGTCTGGTCAGTTCAATGAGTTGTACTTTAAGCAGTCGTACGGCTTCTTGTCAGACGTGAAATTAAGAGAAAAACAGGTACTTGTTCATTTTTTTGTTTTTAATTTTGTGATAAGTCGACTTCTCACAGTCTTTTGTCTTGAGCTCTGCAGCTGCTACCACTAATACTAATGTACGTGTATCAGCGTTTCTGAATCTAACACAACTGTCTGCATCAAATGTTCACAGCTGCTTAAATGACTTCCGTCGTCGTTTGTTGTTCTGTCCTCTGTTAGAAACTATTGAAAATGCTGAAGAAAACGAAAGACGCTAACAAGTCGGCACAGTTAAAACAGCTGATAACCAGGATGGCAAGTTCATGCTGTTCAGTTTATTTGTTGATTAGTTTGTGCAGAAATTTACAATAAACGTTGCGTGGTTACATCGTACGTGTTATATTTTGACAAATTATGCCTTTTTATTTTCAGAGTATTAGCCCATTTAAAATTAATTTTAATCTATTATCTGTTCATCTGTTGTTAATTTTCTCACTGGAACACGTGAAAGTTTTACAGTACGTTTATTTTGCCTTTGTGGCAGATTTTGGTGATTAGTTTAAAAAATAATCATTGCAGTATTTGTCAGAGGACATACAAAAGTCTTTTTTAAACAGTTTTTAGTACAAATTACCATGCATTTCAGTAGTATTACAGCTATTGGTTGTACATGCAAATTTACATGTCTTTTAACTTTCCTTGCATGTTATTGATCAGAACATGACATCATCACAACTGCTGTATATGTCATGTTTTGAAATGTAGATATGGCTTTTGTTTAAAAAAGTTAGCAGGACTAAATGTGATACACAGCACAGCATTTAGTGAAAGGATTTACTGATAAAAGCTAGATGAAAATTAGCAATATAACAAGTTTCTGAATAACTGAGAGACACCAGCACAAGTGTGTGTTTACAAACACAGCAGTGACGTCAACATGGATGTAATGTGGACACCGTAAATTGAAAATTACGTGATTATAATGTGTACTTGTGTACAGTGACATTTTAAAATAAAAATAATAAATCCTGAACTTTGTTGAGTAATCAGAATCTGAAATAAGATATATTCTAAATGTTAATAAAATAATGGCAAATATTTTGATGCTGTTGATAAATATGCCAATGACATTTTCATCACTCAGAATAGACAAAGAACCAGTAGAAGCAGTACTCTTAGTTAAGTCAACAGCATTATGCTGTCCGTTCTGAGCTTTGACATGATTTCTGCATTTGTTTGTAATTCAGTGTCATTTTTAGATGATTAACGTTTGTAATAAACCATCATTTCACTGTACACCACTGTTGGCAAAGTGCCGGTTATAAACTTTCACACTCGATCTGAACTTGCGTTAGTTCCAAACGAAAGCAGCCTATATCATTCAGCTCAAGTCCTCAGCAGTATAACACAAAGGGAATAGTTCTACTGAATTCCACTGGAATGACTGGATATAAGGAGAGCATTGTAGCTTTTCTGCGAATTAGATAAATTCTTTGTTAATTATTGCTGTCAGACACAACAAGAACACGCAGAAAGAGAACGTGAAGCAAAGCGTCAGAGAGAACGAGCTTGGAAGAAGAGAGAGAGAGAATGTGTGTCTGAAGGCAAACGACCATTCTTCCTCAAAAAGTGTATGTACTCATCTTTCTGGCTTTTTTGTGTCGAAAGTTCTTTAGTTATTCTGCTTTACAGCAGACACAGTTTCCGTCAGTGTTTTCACAAAATACCTGCATGTCGTTTTAGTTCACCATAGCTCTTTTTTTCATAAAATCGTCACCAAAAACTGATCATGCCTGTCTGATGTCGACCCACTGATGTTGTTCTTTTTTCAGAGTAGGTATGGATAATATGAATGGTAGGTTTAATGAATATTTTTCTTCAATGTTAGCCAGATATTCAGTGCAGCAGATAGTCTTGCATTGGAATCATTTGTAATGTTAGTGTCACTTTTTGCTGTGTCTGTTAAATGTGCATATATTTACAAAGTCACTGTCAAGATTGACTGTGCATGGATGCCATTTTTTTTCTAGCGGTTATGTGTTATCTCCTGCAAATCTTCAAGTCAGCGAAAAATTGTCAACTTGTAGTACGCACACACGTTATTTATAGTTACTGTTTTTGCTTCTTTTTTCAGTTTCTGGTTGTAAAATCGCAATAAGTTTGGTCTACAACTGCGAGGCTTACAGTAGTGCTTAGTTGTTAACAGCTTGTTTTTACAGCTGTTGTAAACGCTGTTTTAATATGAAAACATGATAATAATGCATTGCTGCTCGTTGTTCTGGGAAACCTGGGTGAGCTGGTATCAGAAACAACTTAGGTATTTTAGTGGAGCAGCGGAGGTGACAGAGCTATCAGCTGTGCCAGTACAGAGCCTGCTACAGTCTTTCCTGCCGGCCAACCAGCAGTGTCAGAGCACTAAAGGGGTTCAATCCAGAACAGTGTAAAGATCCAATTCTGTTGTTATGTTGCAGCTGAAAAAAGAAAACTCGAGCTTGCAGAGAAATTCAGAAAACTGGAGCAAAGTGGCAAACTGGAACAGTTTATTGCAAAGAAGAAGAAAAAGAATGTCAGAATGGAACAGAAAAGTCTTCCACGGATGTTGAAATAGGACATTTGTTTAAGTTTTGATTTTGCTAGAGTGGACATTTACTATAACACGTGCTGGTGCATGCTATTTGAGCTGATGTCAGCCCGATATATTAATGTGTTAAACTGTCATACTGATGAATGGAATAAGTGATGCATATAATAGCTCATACAAACAGTTGTCCCCAAGTTATGTTCTTTTTATACAGCACAACATTGTTCGGATATAGACCTTTAAGCTTGTACTAAATTACAAACTGTTAAAGGTGCGCTGTATATATAATCAATGAAGTTTAAAAGTATTGGTGTGCATTCACAGTGAATAAATTTCCTTTTTCTTCTGTCATTACTGGTATGGTGGACGAGTAACAGTTACAGGTATAACTCATTCCAGAATGCTGCTGAATGTCTTACAAGAAAGGAACTGGAAACGTGCTAATCTTAAAAACAAACTGCCCTTCCTGTTCCTGTTGTCAGCTATTGTTGTAAAAGCACTTGAAGTACAACATCTGAGTACATTTGTATGTAACTATAATTCAGTACACAAGCAGATAATGACAATGATTCAGAGTCATCTAGACTTTTTAACACAAACATATACTTCGCGATTTGCTTCAAATGCAACAGTCAGTAACTAGCATACATGATAGTTACATGTGTTTTAAAAATACACATTCTCTGTATATGCAACAAACATACATCGATGCATTAGTCCAACAACTGGACATTCCACATTCCTACACAGCTGCTATGAATCTAAAATGCCGCAAGAAGTTGAAGTACTTGGTAGGACACCTCTAATAGCACCCTACAATGAGGGTATCCTGCATTACACAAAAATGATCGATTCAGCACAATTCTCTTCACACGACATGACCATAGGACCTTTGAAACTTATGTAGAAGGTCATTGCAACCTTCACATGCTGACAATGCAGCAGCCATATCCAACTATAAAAATTTGTCCAGGTATATGGCTCTGCAAATGGATTTTAAAAGGACAAAAAAGTACTAGTTTGAAGAAACCACCCACAATATTAGCAATTGCCAAGTACAACCTTATCAGTGG
>Ga0056116_1000203_pt1 | contig 19087 bp, 16 predicted proteins | sample WorMetOlspDAHAB2_FD_67352 | JGI IMG/M metagenome (GOLD analysis project Ga0056116, IMG submission 67352) | Marine gutless worms symbiont microbial communities from Max Planck institute for Marine Microbiology, Germany - Olavius sp. DAHAB.2 ...
AACTTCAAACACAACAACTGATGACGTCACAAATTAGGTCACACAGAATATTTAATGCGAACTTATAATATTCTTATGCTCATTTTATACTCAAACTTGATAAAAAATGTAGCCTAACTGACAGTTTTTAATACGATTAATGATGATTCTTGATAGTGGCTTGCTTTTTTGGGCCACCCTGGAGGCGTTGAACTCTACTCACTTACTCTCGCTGCCAACTTGTGCCAAGTACTGTTGGACATAAGTTGTGTAAAAAAATCCCGGGACAACTTTGCTTGGACCGAGTGGCTATTGTGGCAAGAAGATCTCCTACCCGTCGATCGCCATACAGGTGGTCCAAAAAACTGACACCCTTTGTATTGTACGCCTTAATTTTATCAAATATTGACCGATTTTCAAACGTATTTCACTGTCAGAATCAGCATAACATTTACGTAACATTTGTAATAATACTGTCACTAAAGATCCCACCACACCTCAAGTGTGAAATGTGAAATATCAGTGTTTTAAACGCTACAATTGAAAACAAGACGACTTCTGTAACAACACATCTTAAGAGTGCGTCGTACGGCAGCAAGGTGGATACATTGAACATTTGAACTATAACTGCGGGATGTGTCAGTTACTTTACAGTGTGTAGATAATAACTGAGACAATAAACACGTCGTTTCCTGTTGTTAATTTCTTAAACTTTGTTGTTACACAACTCGTCTTCTTTTGAGTTGTTGCTTTTAAGACACTGACATTTCACAAGGTAGTGTAGCGACACACTTGAGGTGTGGTGGGATCTTCAGCAACAGTATTACTACAAATGTTCTCCTGATTCAGACAGTGAAATAAGTTTGAAAATCGGTAAATATTTGATGAAATTAAGGCGTAGAAAAAGGCGTACAAAACAAAGGGTGTCAGTTTTTTGGACCACCCTGTAGAGTTGGCCATCAGTCGTCAACGTGAATCGTGCCAGTCAAAAGTTCTGTGGGACATGACGTATGTGAAGTAACATTATCAGACGTGCACACACGGCGTCATTTTTTGTGTCTTAGGCGTCGGAGACGGTGCCGGTTTTGAGGTGGCCCGCCCGGCTTGGCTGTGGATTGTCAGTCATTTGCATGCACCCTGTGGATTGGCGCACGCCACAGCACACATTATCGCTCACTGTTTTTGCAGCCATATAGGCCGACACCGGCGATAGAACTGTCAAGATTAACGTTACGCTGTGCTCAGCAGTTGACATCATTAGACTCGAGAGTCTCACTGTATAAAAATCAATCAATTAAGCCTAAATTCCACTTGGCTCGTCACGTCACGTCTCGACACGACACGACACGGCACGTACGACGTGTCGAGCATGCTGAGCCGTACTTGTTCCAAAATGGCGGACAACGAAGAAGCAGTAGGTGCTCGCATGTACAAGTTTAGTCATTTGTGCTCTGGATTTGCGTCAGTCTCAGGAACAACTTCTGGAAACAGTGAGGTTGACATGTCCACCCCAGTCCACGCTGTGGCAACGCCCCTGAACACGTGTCGTGCGAGTCGCGCTTGTTGTGACGAGCGTGTCGTGCCGTGCTGCCGAGAAACGCGACACGCCTCGACACGTCCTGTCACGTTTCGACACGACTTTTCCTATGCCAAATGCATGGGCTAGGTAACGTGTCGCTTCGAGACATGAAGTGACGAACCATGTGGAATTTGGGCTTAACAGGCGATGAAAAAGCTGGTGTGCGCAGAATAGTTTCAGAATGAAAATATACCATCACCAGGAACTTCGTACAAAAAGCACGACTTAAGTGTATTAACGGTCTTGTTTTATATGAATCTTAACCCATTTTCGACGCTGATTATAAATAACTCCCTTTTCCATTTGTTAAATTGTTAATACCGTATTACTATTATCATTGGATGCACGTTTTAGCTATTGACTTTCAGTACATTTTTGTTGGCGATTTTCGTTTTTTTTCTGAAATTATTTCGTATTTAAAGTGCATGTCTGTTTTCCTTTTCTCTCAGGTGAAAATAGCGGATTTCTTATAGTCTGACGGCATTTTCCGAACACGTGCAGCGTCGTATACTTTATATATATACAGGGTGGCCCAAGAAGTAAGCCACTTACCGAATTATCATCAAATCTGATTAAAAACTGTTAACGAGGCTAGATGTTTTCGCATCAAATTTGAGTGTAACGGAAGCACTACAATATTATAAGTTGATAGTAACTATTCTAAGCGCGACCTAATTTGTGACATCGTCAGTTACTATGTTTGAAGCTGCGATATGTGTAAGGTAAAATAAAATCATAATTGAAAACTCGAAAAAAAGATAATATATGTAAAGAAAAGAAATTTTACATGAATTTCCATCTAGAGGATGGTTTTGGAGAGGAATTCACAGAGTACGAAGGTGCTATGTTGACAGAAGAAGCGCTGACATCATTGACGTTATATTGACGCATATCGCAGTATTGCGCCTCACGCACAATAAATAACGTCACATATTTGATCACGCATAGAATATTTAATAGCAACTGATAACATTATTGACAGAGATAGAGAACTTAACAGTGTTGAAGTTTTCAGGTGCAACAGAACGTAAGCCTGATCACATTGTATTGCATCGTATAGATGAGTTGCTCAGTGTGCATCATCACATAGAGCATTAAATCATCACAGTATAATAAAAAAAACCAGCGACATACAAGTGTTCCCGGAATGTTGTTGACGGAACCACAACCGATTAAGCAGTATGTGGTTGTATGTATACATTCCAGCATTCCTGCTCATTATTAGCGCATTATGATCCGATTGTTTTGCACTGCCGCCATTTTGGTAACGTATATATTGTCCTTCGCCAGATGCGCAGTGTACAGCCACATTCAGTGGAATAATTTGTAACTTTTATCGCGGTGGAATTCGCCAGCGCGCGCAGCCTATTTAGCAACGCAAAGAGGGCGCCCAGCATTCATTACGCCATTGCTCATTTGCCGGATCTGACAACCATGAGTTTGGGGCATTTCTGTCCTGCATTACGAAAAAGTGTGGAAAAATGCACTCGAATTGATTATGATTGTGAATCGCCTCTTAATAGTTCGTAGCATGACTGCTGCTGACGTGGATATTTTTGTTATAGCATTAGGTTACTGCATGGTGGCTGCCTTTTTTACTGCTGCCGTTCAAAGCCTGTGTGTATTTATGTTTGCATTTGTGAGTAACATTCTACTTCTTTTGTGTACTGCGTTATTTTTTATTTTATTTTTGCTGCAGCAATTTTATGTGTGTTAGAGATTTTTGTGTTTCGATGCTTATTGTTTGCACTGTTTACTTTTTTTGCTTCTTCAGTGATTGTATTATTTTTAATCAGTAGCGTAGCAAGGTTGGAGCGGGCCCGTGTGTAAGGATCCCAAAAGGCCCCCCTCCTCTTTACCACACAGAGTTCATCTGGGCCACCCCACAGCGATGGGCCCGCGTGCACTGCACGCCTTTCACACCCTATTGCTACGACACTGTTTTTAATATTAGTTTTTAGGCTTTTATGTAGGGTGTAGCATGTGTACTATCATGATGTTTATAACAACTAAATAGATACTGTACAGGCAGAAAATTTGGTCCAAACCACAACCCCGTGTAAAGAGTTCAGCTGTTGACGAATATTTTATGCGGCCTTCGCGTGTGCGGGATTTAATAATATTAACAAGTGGATGGTGAATGCAACTTGCCCAGTGTGTTCAGAAACCCGGCCGACACCATGAGTGTCCAGAAAATAGGACTGTTTGTGCTGGATTTTTGACAACAACGTGCTCCGTTTGGAGTTGTAACACTGGAAGATAATAAAGGGTATAGTTTTCCCGGTTTGTGTCCGGCGGGAGAACGCGCGAGGAGGCGATTGTCACGTGCTTCATCGATACTTGTACGATGGGCGAATCAATCATTCATTTCGCAACTGCGTCAAGGACAGACGGCTGGCCGGCGGCTGGCTGCAGAGTTTGCACCGATGCATAGGTGATTGAGTTCCTCAGGTGAGCGCTCACGCCCGCCTACGCACTTGGCTGTCACGTGACTTCCATTCATAACATTGGAGCCGCAGTTCTGCGCTCATCACTCACCTCAGTCAGCTGTCGACCATCAGACTCGCGTGGACTGCGGATCGGTCTTTTCGTGGACTGAAGTCCCCAACCGTACTCAACTCGTTGCCGAAAAAGGTCAAATCTGGCGTTGGCGAAAGTAACAAGATGCGATCTAGCCTACTCCGCCCCGAACAAGCAGTACGAGTAAGACACCCGTTTGCGAATGACTTTAGCAAAAGATTTCCACTGGATTTCCACATCTTGCCTTACTACTTGTTTACACTAAGGTTCCCACAGCGTGCGACGTGATGTCACGCTGACTTCACTAACATATAACTGCACCCATGTAAGTATAAGTAAAGTAAATAAATGTTGATTTGTATAGCGCGATTCGGCAACACCTCTAATGCGCTTATGTCTCTAATTTCCGGCAGAGAGATGCGTTTTAAGTCCAGCCTAAAGCGTTCGAACTCGACGGCCGGATCACGCAACGAATCAGGCAGTGAGTTCCAAATCGTCAGACAGTCGAAATGCCAGTTTGAGTAACGCAACGACTAATACATACTCTCATTGACGTCATAACGCGAAGTTCTGTACTCAAAATGGTGAAATTCCACACACAGCAGTTGGCAGGCATAGTTTTCGTCACACTGCAACAGCGCACCTGCCGCTCAAGATGGCCGTGCACTGCAACTACAGGGTGTCCAATAAAAATGACCCCTATGCTGTTTTGCCAAAATTTCTATAATCAATAGCACTTTTGCAGCCAAATTTTACACACACATATGTACTCAACAAAGATACACATGTTGACCATTTTTGGTGTTTAATTTCAAAGTATACAGAGTATGATAACATTTATCAACTAGAGAAACATATTGTGCAATAAAAAATTTTAACCTAATGCATATCAAGTGAAGTTTTCTAGAAAACTGCTAGGGAAACGGATTCGAAGACAAAGGCATAGGAACACTTGTATAGTGCGCATTAACATAAAGTCACTCACACCAAATCTTCAAGTGTCCACAAGCCTTATCCATGCATGTTTGCAGTCGCTTACGAAAGTTCTGGACAGCCCTTGACACAGGTTTCTAAGGAAGATCATTCCAGATCATCACCAGTCTTGTGTGAAGCTCCTCAGTTGTTGATGGTTTACTTGTCCAGGTTGTGATAGGCGTTCATCATGGCACCCCACACATGATAATCAAGAAGATTAAGATCTGGCGAGTTTGGTGGCCCATTCATGCTTGGCAATAAAGTCATTGCAGTGGCGTGTAACCAGTCTTGCGTCGCATGCGCGGTGAGCTGGAGCGCCATCCTGTTGAAAGAAAAACCAGCGGGCATCAGTGAGGTAGCGTCTTCTACAAGTTTCGGAATTAAATTGGTAACTTACGTAGTCAGCATTACAATTTTTGCGCTCTCGTAGACAAAATGAAGACGACAGTAAGCCATCAACAATCGAGGAGCGTCGCACAAGACTGGAGATGATATGGAATGACTTTCCTCAGAAACCTGTGGTAAGGGCTGTCCAGAACTTTCGTAAGCGACTGCAAGCATTCATGTTCAAGGCTGACGGACACTTTGAACTTTGAACATTTAATGTGTCCGACTTTATTTTAATGTGCCTTCGAACCAGGTTCCCAAGCAGTTTTCAAGAAAACTTCACTTGATATGCAGTAGGGTGAAAATTTTTATTGCAAAATTTGAGACTCTAGTTGATAAAAATGTTATCATACTCTGTATACTTTGAATTATATACCAAAAATGGTCAACATGTGTATCTTTGTTGATTACATGTGTGTGTAAAATTTGGCTGAAAAGTGCCATTGGTTATAGAAATTTTGGCAAAACAGCATAGGGGGTCATTTTATGGGACACCTGTGTACCGTGGACAGAGTGACACACAGGTACAGGCTGACTTTTCAGGAACAGGGGAGTATAACTTATCACTGATGAGCATTCTCATACCACTTTCCCACTCATGCAGTTGACCGTTCAAGCCGCAGTTCTCTGCAGTTCTGTAACGGCAGAGAATCGAAGGAAACCCCAAATATATCGATAAGACCGTGAAGGAACCGCAGTCAAAACGTAAACCTTCGGCGACCTTGCGCAAGACAACTGCAGCTTTCTGCTGACAAAAATATTTGTAGAACCGCAGAGAACCGCGGCGTGAACCGCATAAGCGGGAAAGTGGTATCAGAGTTGGCCAGTACCGGGTTTTGAGGATTTTCCAGGTAAACTTTATTTTGATTTTAGGGGGCGAAATAGTCCAATGTGGGGTCAATAAATGAGCAATCTTATAGGCGATTATAAAATCTTCTGCCAACTGTGTTAATAATACGCCCATGAGGGTGTATTATTAACGCAGTTGGTACTTTTCGCAAGGCAGCACGTTGGCTCGGATTTGAGCAGTCTATCGCTACTGCGTGGTACTAGCGGAGTTGTGGCCGAACTCTGATTGTGGACCGAAGTTTTCAATCTCGCTTGCCAGATCGGCACATTAGAACGACCGACATCTACCGGTTCGCCCACACCTTCCCGCAGATCGCTGTCTCTAGAAGCATAAGCTTTCATTTCCGCGAGGAAACACTACGCTCCGTCATCAGCCGACGGCGCGAAAGTGATTTCCGCGAATTGATGTACGTCTGCCGCTTTCAGCGGCCGACACGCTTCGGACCTTTGACTGCCGCATTATAATGCACTGACGTTGGCGAATCTATGTGTCTAATAATAGCAAGTCTGGTCGATCAAGTCCATTTAGTCGTTACGCCGTGAACGCTCGTAAACGGCAAAAAGTGGTTCCAGAAATAACGTCGCTGCTTCATAACTCATCGCCACGACCACTTGTAGTTATTACCACGCGCGCCGCCATCGCTATCGACCGCGATCGTAAAAGCGCCGCCGAGTTTTTTTTTAATTCGCAGAACAATCGGATGCACTCTCGGAACTATTTATGTGCGGCGGCGTGTCGTATGAAATAGTCTGTTTTGGATAAACGCCCACGCTGAAAGTGAAAAGAATCGATAGGCATAGGCCTGCACAGTGACGCCTATGCCGGCATCATCGAACTCAACTGTCGTCGGATGAACCTTATAAGGACTGGAATTTAACCGTCAACATATCGCGCATGAACTGATGAGAATTGCTGTTGAATAGAATACAGTCTTTGTAATAATTATTAATTCGTTCATTGGATCGCCTAGACAGCGGTGGGCCGGTGCAGCGACTTGTGTGCAGCGTTACTTGTCTGTTCGTCCGTATCCGTTTCCGAAAACCATTTACGTAATCGTGTACTGTCCGCTCTGCCGTTCTGTAGCGATCTTGCCGTTTCCATGCCGTGAATATCGAACGGGAACGGAAAAAATAGAATTCGATCCAATTTAAACGGATGAACGGAAACGGCAAACTTTACGGAAACGGAGAACGTTATTTTACGTAAGCTACGGAAGTCTTACGGATAAACGTAATTCTTACGTATTTTTTAAACGGAACACGGAGATACGGTTACGGATGAACGGAAACGTAACGCTGGAGACCAGGCATTACCGACCTTGACCATTCGACCCTGATGCCGTGCGATGTGCCGTGTCCGATATGACGTAGCTGTGTCTGGGCTAGCCGTGGTCCACGATTGTAATTAGCAACTCATTTATTTATTCTTTCATTATGGAGTGTAGTGGCCCTGACAACTTCACTCCAAATTTCCGCGTCATCTGTCCTGCGAAACGCCGAGACTAATATTCAACTTTGTGAAGTCCGAAAGCGTTCCCAGCTGTCCTGAACTATAGTATGTGCTGCTCTGCAGTCAGGAAGAAGGTTCCGTATTGCATTCATCAAGCCCGATTGCCCTTTAACCAACTTTGTTTCGCAGCAAACGATAAACACACAAAATACCAAAAATACTTAACCATTACAATTGTAGTTTTAGTTTGTTATTTTTTATTTTGTGTCTTTATGCTGACATATTTTATTTTTCCATGATTAATGTTAGGCCCCCTAGTACTTTTTCCCTTTTAAGTATTTGATTTCGTATGCACGTTTGTGTTTTGTACAATTTTTATAATAACTACAAATACGTAGGATGACAGTGACGTCATACTGTTTACAGTAGTAAACGCCGCCATGTTGGAGGTATAATACCATAGTGTAACGTCGTTAACTAAGGCATGCTTGAACACTGTTGTGCGTGGAATTATGCATCGTTCAAAATACACGGTCTAAAATAACTTTGGCAAAAGAATTCTCAGATTTCCTAAATTTTAACCAAGACTTTGTTCACAATAAGTATACCTCCAACTTGGCGGCGTGTTACGATAAAGACGTCATTGACGTCACTGCACCTAATGTATAGCCAATTTATACAAAACTAACAGACCAACATACTGCGTGATGCTGCCAACTTGCAATATCTCTTACGGTCTTCACCTTTTCTTCGGGTTAATGCCGTTCACATCTGAGTTACTCTCATCAGCGTCTTGTCATATTTATTATGCGACAATGTATTTGACAAATAACACACGAAACAGGCCTAATTTTACAAAAAAGATAAACGAACGAATCGAGATATTTGGTCGATGGTTGTGCAGGCAACCACATGAACTGCGACAAACCATTCGACGGTCTGGGCGGCGAACTGGCGCATTCGTGGGCAGCCGGTGACATCCACTTCGACGACGACGAAGACTACCGCAGCGACCAGCAGCTGGTGGACTCTGGATGGACCGCGGCCACCGGCGGCGACAACGAAGATGTTGGAATCAGCCTTCAGAAGTTGGCCGTGCACGAGGTGGGCCACGTGCTTGGACTGCTGCACAACGACATCCTGCACTCCATCATGTACCCGATCTACGTGACGCCTTCGTCACCCGGCGACTTTGAACTCGTGCGTGAAGACAGACAGGCCGTGCAGCAGATCTACGGAGTCTGCAAGGTTGGCCTATTTTGCAGTCCACTTCACACCGCAATTCTTCTTTTAATAATAATAATATTAAGGCGGCCATTTGTAAGGCGATATGAGGCGGGAGTCACTACAATGGCGCGGATATACCAGATGACGATATACACATTGAGTGAAATGAAACGATGAAACAGTGGAATGCTAAAGTAGCTAAAAATTCGTCTACAGAAAGGCATTGTGTTGGATTATGGATACTGAGACGTAAAGTGAGTGTTTATGTGTTATTCGGTATTTTTCAAAGCGTTGTAAGCTATAATGTTTTTTTGTTTCAATTTTGATCTGATTTGAAAAAAAACGCGCGTTATTGAGTAACCGCTTGCCCGTTCGTTGTATATGTAACAGGGTAGATTTGACGAGACGTTCGATTGGCTGCGGAAAACGACGGTTTCGTCTGCCGATAGTCCTTCTTCGTCGACAGCTGCCAACCCTCCCGTATACATCTACAACACGCACTTTTTCCGCGGTTCGCACTACTGGATGTACGAAAACCGGTTCAATCGAACGCGCTATGGCGACCCGAGGGTGATTGCCGACGAGTGGCAAGGTCTTCCGGCAAACATCGACGCTTTCACCCAGGTCATCTCAACCGCCGGATCAGACTACGTCATCGACACCTACTTCTTCAAAGGTTTGTGATGTCAGTTTCCCGTGTTATGCTGAAACCGTTTCCGGTACCTTTCAGCGACGTCGGAAAGGCTACTCTGTTTTAAGAGGAGATATAAATTTCGGTTGACGTGAACTTTCACAGAGTGCATGCCGTAGAGTTAACGAAGTTGTCACAAAAGTAAGTTTCGAACAGTAAAGTGCATTGCGCCATATAGTGACTACTGCATTTCGGGTGGATATATCTACGCCATGCATGAAACTGGCTGGGCGCTACTGGACAAATTCACCGTCCAACCATAATCTTGTTCTAAGCCGTGATCATTATCCTCATTCTTTGCTAATAAATCACTGCTCTCCCTAAAGCTGAATGATGTTAGGGTTAGGGTTAGCGTTAGGGTGAGCGTTACACGAGCTCGAAGTTGAGATGACATCGACTTCGAGCTCGTGTAACGCTAACCCTAATGCTAACCCTAACCCTAAGGCTAACCCTAACCCTAACCCTAATCCTAACCCTAACCCTAACTTCTCTTTCCTGAAGTAACTGAAAATCGCTAAGTGAAGAACGTCTGTGAGACTTGACGACTCAAGCCTTTTCGCTTCCGGTGCACCATAGGCCACAAACCACTCTTCTCAATCCAGCTGTGTTCTTAGCTGCCGCCTCTATCACCCTCCGGCTGTAACTTGTATCCTGCTGTCTACATCTCCTTCATTCGATTTCTTTTCCACAAGTTCTGTCAGCTAGAGCGTCTTGTAATGTCGGTGTAGTAGACTACTGAGCACTGATGTATCTGTATGGACTCCTAAACTTTATTTGCATGGACCCCCACTGGTTTTAATCTTCGTACATTTAGCCCTCTAAATGCTGGTTTGACGTAGTGTTGACGGCGTTGCTCACGCCAACAAAGTTAAGCTTCTTCGACCCTGGTTAGTACTGGGATTGATGACCACCTTTGGCGGGTGTACATCCCGGTATTTCCCAGGCCACTCAGCCTGGCCATCCCTCCGAGTAGGTACAATGAGTGTTGATGATGTTTTCGGTAACCGCTGCGGAAGAAACGGCGAGTTATGCGTAGTAGTGTGTCCTGCGACCATGATTGCTGGCGTACTGACTTAAATCGGTTACAAGCCACTGGGCAAGTGGCTGTTAATGATCCGGCCGACATGGGTTGTATGCTAGCTTAATTGGGTATAACCCTCGCCGGCCCAAAGGTGATAAAGGGATGTGCACCCTCGCAACGGGACTTCACTGTTAACGCGGAATCTGCTCTTCCAGAGACTGGTCTTAATCCAGCCGGTAGTCGGAGAAGGGACACACCGGCGATTGGCGACGGCCTCTTCAAAGGAACTGCCCAAGTTGTCTGTCTACTATAGAATGTTTGCTGTTTCGCACGACATCATATAATTGGCCTTTCTGCGTTGTTTACGTCGTGCAGGGAACGTCTATTACAAGTACAATGACGAAATCAATGGCGTCGCGGTCGGATATCCCCATCGCATCTCAGAAGACTTCGGACCTCGCTCGGACTCCATCGATGTCGTTCCAGACAACCTGGATGCCGTCTGGTTCGACAGCGGGTCGTCACTCATGTACTTCTTCAAGGGCGAATGGGTAAGAATCCGAATGCGAAGGGTATGCATTGCATAATACTGGGACGATTGCGTCATGGGCGTAGACCGAACACATTACAGTTCCGTCGGGCCACAGGCGAGTTAGCGCGCTCTCGTGACTGAATCGGCCGTCGGAAACGCTGCACGTTGTGAATCTCCGAACTGAAACGAACTGAAGGAGACAATTACCGGTTGATTAACGGCCGAGACGGACACCCATAAAACTTCTAATAATAGCTGCTTCGTTAACGAAATGCTGGTCTCTAATCAGTGCGGCAGTTTAGCAGTTTTTGTTCAAACAAACGCCGGCTGCTAATGAAACTCCGCAGCGTGATTGATAGATAATAATAATTCGAGAGCAACGTTAATTCCAAGAGTGTGCAGTTCGGCAACACGGTACCGCACAAACAGTAACAGTTACGAAAATAAGCAAGTAAATAATAAATTTATATAGCGCTTAGTCATCGTGTCTCTAATTCGCTCGGTACGTTGTGCCTGATAATGTGCGAACAAGAATGTCTGACTAACGCCTGAAACTGTTAAGTTCAAAAGAGGCGGTGACCACAACTAGAGAGAAAAAGAAAGAGAGAGAAAATTAAATTAACTGACGATGACGATGATGACGATGATGACGGTGATGACGACAGGTTTGGGTGTACGATTCGGTGGAGATTGGTCGTAATGCGTGCTGCATGGCTAAACACCGGTTCACCGATCTGTTTCCGACACTCGACGTGGAAGACCGCTCTTCTTCGTCGTCGTCGGCGGCGGCGGCGGCGGCGCCGCTCGTCGGCAACGTGGACAGCGTTCACTACTCGTACCATTCCCGAGCCGTCTTCATCTTCGCCGGCGAGACGGTCTACGAGCTGGTCGCGGCCGCAGCGGTGGCCGCCGGCGGCGACGACGCGGCGCCGGCCGGGGCTGCGGCGGCAGGGCGATGGTGGTCTGGCATCGTCGAGGTGGGACCGTGGTACGATATCTGGTACGACATCTGCGACGTCGAGTAGCCGTGGCGACGACGCTATCATCCACATCTTCTTCATGTTGTTAACTTTGCGGAACTTTACTACTTCGACAGTGATTCTACATATAGTTGCGGGCGACTACTATATACACATTGATGTGTGCTGCTGCGTTTACAGTGTATGCTATAGGTGCGTCGGACGAACGTTAACGGGCATGTATAAAAGCATAATAAGCGTAGTTTGTAACAGAGTTAGAGCAGGCGCTCCGGGAAAACTTCGTCACTTAACGCTAACCCAAACCATACCTGTACCCTATAGACAAAAACCAATGTTTCCTTTCAATTACAAACAACACTGTCTATTACTTAATACCGTCACCCATAACTTCAACCCAAAATGGTGTCAGTGTGGTTGCTATGCGTATAGAAATTTTGCCTTTTGGTGGCGAATTACGCGGCTGCTATAGCTTAAGTTATGACTTTTGTTTGTTATTATTATATTATCGTTATTGTTGGTTATTAAACTTAACGACGATTGGTAACAGTTGAAGATTTGTTGACGGATCTGTGATGAAGAGGAATGGAAAGTGACAAGGCGTCGATAACACTTTTCAGTAGAAGAAATAAATATGTCGCGTCGTTACTGGTCTACTGGCGAACGTAAACGCTAAAAAACGTTCAGATCAGTGTTGTAGTTCATAAATACAGTCGGATTTGCATGTCTCGTCATTGTGTAGTTGTTATAGTTATTATTGTACTAACCGGCGACGCGCGTATTTTGACATTGTCATCAACGTTATGACGTTCGACTGACTAATCATGGACCTGCAAGCGACACAGTCCTGTTTGCATTTCAGTTATTCTAAAACTGTCCGCACAACGAAACGAAACTGAAACAAGACAGTTTCAAAACAGTTTTGAAACAGTTTTGAAATGTTTTGTTTCAGCCAAAACAAAACGCTCCGGTCGTCGCAGTTTCGAAACTGTTTAAAAACTGTTTCGAAACTGTTTCGTTTCTGTTTCATTTCGTTGTGCGGACAGTTTAACAGTGACGCATGTGCCTGAGTCCAGGCTGTCCAACTGTTTTAACATCTTTTTTATGTCCCTCTTGTTGGAATGTCCTCGGAGTTGAATGTTGTATGTATTCTCAAAACCTTTTGGAATGCGAACCACTGCAAAACACTATAAACTGTGAATTATATGTGTAAATATCTGTAGCTTGGTACGGCTCTAGCCAACTTCAAATTGCGCGAGGTCCATGATAATCATGTTCAATAGGTTCAACATTCTTCTTTGTATAAACCGCATTTCGCGACTTGTCTACAGTTTGCAGCCGCAAAAAAGAAGAGATGCTCTAGTGTACACTGTACAGTCACTGCCGTGTTAGTGTTCCGGGGCGTCCAAAGGACAAAATGCTTTAAAACTCACCTAGCATCTTTAGTTACAAAATTTCCATGGGGTGATACCCCAGACTCCCGTTAAAAGGGGGGGGCAGAAGGGGAAACGTCATGGCTGTTGGGGGGACGGACGCCCCTGTTAGTGTTGTATAAACTCTGCGGCAACCAAGCAGTTCGCTTCCACCTCTGTCACTCACCATTATCGGATATTGACAAGGTGAAATGAATGCATTATTTTGTATTTGTAGTCCGCAAGCTTTAGCTAGCATGAAGTTTGCGAAGAGTCGAAACACTCGCCGGACTTTACAGAGTGTGTTCGGGTAGAAGCTATTGTCAATATTGTCCGCATTTGTGTGATGTTACGCTACGATGTGTCTGGCACAGGTCGAGTTGTAGACGTACAGGGTGACCCCAAAAGCAAGCCACGTGCCGAATTGTCATTAAATATTATTAAAAACCGTTAATAATGGTACATTTTTCATCAAATTTGAGGGTAAAACAAACTCAAGAACAGTATAGGTTCGTATTAAATATTCTATGCGTGACCTAAATTTCGATGTCGGCCTTAATTACTGTGTGGGCAAGGGAAGTTTATATGATAAAATCGTGATGGAAAACTTGAAAAGGGGATGGTTACAAATAAAATTTTTTTAAATTAATTTCCACCTGAAAGATGGTTTATTAGTGGAATTCACAGATCACGAAAACGAAGTGACGAAAGAAGGAGCGCTGACGTTATAGACGTTATATGACGCATGTCGCCTCACGCACAATGATTGACTTCATAAATTAGGTCACGCATAGAATATCTAATACCAACTGATTACATTACAATTCTTGATTTTCTTGACTGACACTTTAATTTGAGTGAAAAAAATCTAATATCATTGGCATGGTTTAATATGCTTTATTGATGTTTCTGTAGCGGTTTTTTATTGGGCCATCCTGTATTTGCGATTACTCCTGAGCCACTTTTGTTGCCGCCGTGATGTTTCGTCATCGTTTAGTCGTTTGTATGTGTTTATGAACAACATTACCGATGTTAATAAACATAGGCGTACCCAGAGGGGCTCAAATCTTCTATTTCCACATTTGTTCTATAAACGTGTGCGTCACGTGGTACTCTTGAAGTCGCTCGCCACGTAGCAACATTTTGAATGGTGTTGATGTGGTCCCAAAATCCATTGTGTGTATTCATTCATTCACTTATTTGAAGGTATGTTTCAGCTTTTGGTGAGAGACTCCCCATTCTGAAATCCTCTGGGTACGCATATGTTCATGTAGTTGTGAAACTGTTCGAAAAAAGGATGTTTTGCAACAAAAAGTAAATAACCGATCGCGTTTGAGTATAGCTGGACGATCTCTATGCAGGGGATAAGCGGCTCGTGATAAGCCACTTCGGCCATATACCGTCGGTGATCTTTGAAGGGCGCTTCTGCCGTTGAGCCTTTTAAACCCTTTTTACTGGCTTTAACTGCGCCATAATTATGCTGTAATTATTCCTGTAAGATACGATTTTTTTAAAACAAGATTGGTCTTGATAATTGGGTATCTTTTTCTTGCAGACTGACGAAGCGCGTCGCTTTCTTGCTCTTTCGTCGCCTCATTCTTGCCAGGTCATATTTTGTTGAAAAAGAATCCTAGAAAAGACTAGAATTCACTTTCTTGATGTATGGGGGCGCGTGCTTGTCGAGCGATTTGCCAGAGCTACGCAACGTTGAACTCGCAAACACCGTGTATATTGTGACGTGCGCAAACGTATCGCATATGCGTCGGTTTCGTGCGATACCTACAATTATTGTTGAGCAGTTGTTGCTACATTTCAGTTGTGAGTTTTCTAATGATGGCCTCCAGTCTTTCTCGTCGACGTGAATCGATGTTGTTAATGTCTGCTTCAGTGAAGTTTTCGAGCTCTCCGACTATGCACTCTGTTGCACCTACATGCACTATGATCCTTGCGATCAGCTGTAGTAAGTTGTAAACTGTATATGTGTCTCAGAGTATACACTTGATTAAATCTTCACGGCCTCCTGGAGTTCACAATACTTACTGCGCCCAAGATAAACCGTTTTCGGCCATTTGTCGTCTGGTTGGTTCCCTAGATTGGTTTGCGTTGGGCCTACTGCGTGAAGTGAACAGATCACCGACGACGTACCATCCTGCTGTGGAATGGAAATAGAAAAACGCTTAAAAAATTCGTTTATTAACACCTACCATGGTGGCTTTCTCGCTGCCCATCTCCGCCTCCGAAATGACCTATGTTGTGTCGGGTGGGCCGTTAAACTTTACTCACTCTCTCACACTCTCTTCTCGCTGTCCATGTTCTTCGCAGGAGTCGTCAGCTTCTGCAAAACATTCTTGAGTTCATGTTTTATAGATTTCGTCGAGTTCTTAATTGCCATTTCTCTCTAAAAAAACTCTTATCGTTTTAACTCTATCTTGTTTGGTCGTGTCGTACGTCGTGCGTTCAAAGTGCTTATTCTGAAAACGTGTAGCGCACTTGAATTTAAAGGTTTATCCCATTAAAGATGCTCGAGTTACAGTGTACATCTGGACTGCTATCGTTGGGAAACAAATAGGCTCCTTCAACCGTTGCGTTGAGGTCATTCAAATAAACTGTTTTTGTCGTGTTTTTCGATCCTGAGAAAAATCTGGATTTGTTCACGACGTTACGCGTGGAGGGGAAAATGCTGCTGAATGTTTCTGCATGTCGTATGCGACCCTCCCTCATGAGGTTGTGCAACACGCTGTACAGCATCTGTCTGGTGGTCTGTCCCATTCTGCATGTCTGACACGTACGGAGAGTCGAAAAAAACTAATTTGAGATGATATAAGCCGTCGCGATAAGCCGTAAGGTACTGTAGTGCATTGTCAAAGAATAGCGCGTATGTTTCAGGATTGCACATAGAACAGGTAATTACATATAAAAACAATTGCGTATTTGAGAGGGACCACTGGGCTATGCCTCCTTTTGGCGTGATACGAAAAGTGTTTGCCTTTACTCTTTAAACAACACGAAATTTGATCAGTTGATTCTCAGTAAAATCGTTAGAATTGTTGCCACCATATGCTTTATTTTAAGGCAAAAATGTACCAAATTCGATTAAGGCTTGGGCTCCGCCGCAGACTCCGCTGGGAGAGCTCCCCATACCTCCTAGCTGGATTTAAGGAGGCCTACATCTAAGTGGAAATTGGAGGGAGAGTATGGAAAGAGGGAATGAAGAGGAAGAGAGGACAGGAGAAAAACCAGGGGATTGGCCCTCCAATTTCTGAAATCCTGAATACGTTATACTGTATACAAACGGCACGTGCCATAAATTCATAAGTAGGCCCAATACTATAGGCCCCTAAGTTCCAATTAAAGTTCGATTAGGCCTAATTCGTTGTTTTCTGATTTTTCGATATAAAGTTTATTTGTATCTGCGTACCACTGTTAGTAGGTCACAGCTAGTGTAGGCCTATGACTTGAAAATAGAAGTTCCGAAAAAACTGATAAAAATGTACAAATTCATACCAGATGCACAAGTATTTGTTGCATTGTACCGTGCTGTACTACGGAGGTCAATGTCAACTACTTTGCAACCTTTCTGAATTCAAACCGGAGGTGTATAGTAGAGCTTGAGGTTCCTGGGAGGGCCGCATGTTGTATCGTATAGCGGAGCTGTCTATCTTGTTAACAATATTGTTCGTTTAACGGGTAACATAACGAATATCAACTAACCTACGATAAACATCTCACATTTTTGTACTCCATATACGACAGGCAAATTGTGATTTGAGACTATTTAATTAGATATTATTGTGTCTTAATGAGTTGACCGAGTGTGATTGAATGATGCGGGTATGAACTATAAAATATATAGTTATATATAATAAAGCTGCATTTTAGTGCTTTTTCTGTAAATAATCGCATATACGTGTTCCAAGCGTGAAGCTTTTCTCTCACTGTGTCGTGTTTATATTAACGTCGCATGCGTTATTAATTGTTTGTGGATGCAAAAGCATAAAGAAACTTGTCGTCACAACAGAATGCGGAGAAAGAAGTCAATCCATTCGTGTTTGTGAACAGAGTAACAGACCCTGTTGTAACTCAGGCAACACTTAGAAACTGGATAGCCTAATTTAGAAACTTGAGACTGCAAATGCACAAAGACTAACAGAAACGATGTGTGAATGTCATCTCTTGAATTTTAATGGCATAATTTCCAGTGATAGGCCTATTGAGCGATTTTGAAGTTATCTCTATTAATCGTGATACCGTTTCAAAATGTGACGAAGCGGTATCAAGCATCCTGTCACAGATACATTAGGTTTTGTTTTTGTTGATACTTCATTGTATGGTTCTAAACAACTTCATCGAGGTTCATCGTCATCATCATCATCGTCATCATCTTATTAGCCATAAAAACATACCAGAACGGCAACATACCAGAGAGCAAGAAACGGCAGGGACGGCCAACAAGGCAGTATCTGCATTTATAGCATGTCGCAAATAAAACAGCATAACTGTACACAGTGAATACAATTACGACAACAGTATACACTGTAGGCCTATCTCTGCGGCGCTGCTTGATTTCACACTCTGAATTTGTGACGTGGCTGCTGCCTGTAGCAACGTGACGAAACTGAAGGACGCACAGCGTAGGCCATGAGTATTTGTGGGAACCGGATGCTTTATTCTGGAGATTTTTTCATTGTAGTTCGGACTGTTGACCAGTCGTGATACCGTATATATTTCCGACACCATCCATGCGGCTGCAGTGCTTCATTAGTGTTCTCGAGATACGACGCGAACTCACAAAGTACAGCACAGAGTCTAAATAGAACGATATAGCTTCGGTTATTCGTTAGTAACATCGCTGTAAGTTCTCATAGTCACACGTAGCATTCACGATTCAAGACTACGGTAAGTGTACATCGGAGCGGCAGTTGGTGCCGGTGCCGGTCTGGCTTTCAAGTTGTAAATTCTGGTCAGTTTTACACGACACGCTGTAAAGCATCGCTCTTCTGTTTGGAAACATAATTTTATCACTAGCGAAAATTGCAAATACTTGATCTACAGACCTAGTGAAAAGATAATCATACGTCAAAGTAGTCATAAGGTTGTAATACATCACCGATAGAAATCTAACGGTCGATCAATAGTTCCATTGTACGTAGGCCCTATGTTGCTAATGCTGTCTAATAACAATGCATAACTTACTGTACTGCTATCGCCTACAAGCCAAACTATTCACCCATACACGATCTTCCACGAGGTCCCTTTATTATAAAGATAAGACTGACGTTCTAACTCCTGAACGTCTTTTTCTTGTATCAGCTGCTGAAACATGGAACGCTGGGTAGCTTATATAGGCCTACTGTATGTACGTGCACACGGGCGACTGAAAACGCGAGACCTGACATCGCGAGACCATCGAAATTGTGGAGGCTGACATCGCGAGACTGGACAACTCGGCACCATATCGCAAGGGTGGACATCGCGAGACTTGTTTCAT
>Ga0056116_1000216_pt1 | contig 18661 bp, 13 predicted proteins | sample WorMetOlspDAHAB2_FD_67352 | JGI IMG/M metagenome (GOLD analysis project Ga0056116, IMG submission 67352) | Marine gutless worms symbiont microbial communities from Max Planck institute for Marine Microbiology, Germany - Olavius sp. DAHAB.2 ...
ATATAGGCCTGTAAAAATGATTAATTTAATATTATTACGGTAGGTTATAGAAAAATTAAAATTGTGGAGTAAAACCAAATTTTTTTGAGATGGCAGCGGATTACAATTTTTGACAAAAGATTGACAGTAATTGTCGCATATGACCAGCCGCCTAAAATCCGGGCTTTCCGGATACGATTATTTCATTGACGCAAACCATCCCCGCACCCTTTTGGCATCGGCATCAAAGGCTTTATTTATGATTTTTTGAATACCCCAACCGCTTGCGGCGGGGAGCTTCATTCACCGGTTACCGGATTCGTTTGATATTCTACACTGATAGCCGCTCGCCGACGCATTAAATATTTCTGTTGTCGACGGTGATCGTCCTGTATGCATTTATATTGGGTTGAATGGTTGACAGAAAATATCCTGAAGGATAAATGAAACTGGTCTGCAACCGAATATGCGTAGCCCTAAAACCCCGATGACGAAAAATCATTAATCATACCGATATGAAAAGGTTGCAACCGACATATTTCGATTTAGAGAGGAAAAACACCTATGAAAACAATTTCGTTAGGTTTCGATGGAATGACCCTTGATAATCTGGTGGCGATTGCCCGCGAAGGGATTCAGGTCAAAATAACAGAAGGTTCCAAAAAAAGATTACGCCAAACCCGGCAATTGATTGAAAAATGGGTTGAAAAGGAAAAGACGATATACGGTATCACCACCGGCTTCGGTGCATTAAGTGATGTGGCCATATCTAAAAAGGACACCCGCAAGCTGCAGGACAATATCCTGATGAGCCATGCGGCCGGGGTCGGGGATCCGCTGGACGAGCAATCGGTGCGCGCCATCATGGCACTGCGGATCAAAGATTTTGCCCGCGGACATTCCGGCGTTTGCCTTGAAACGGTGGAACATCTGATTGCCCTGCTTAACTGGGGTGTCAGTCCGGTGGTTCCGGAAAAAGGATCGGTGGGTGCCAGCGGAGACCTGGCACCGTTGGCCCATCTCGCACTGGTTCTGGTCGGTCTGGGGGAGGCGATTTATAAAGGGCAGAGGATGTCCGGTCGGCAGGTGTTGAGCAAGTGCGGCTTGAAGCCGATTCAACTCGAAGCCGGGGAGGGACTGGCCCTGGTCAACGGAACCCAGGTGATGACCGCTATTGGTGGACTGGCGCTCTATGATGCCGTCAATCTTTCCAAAATGACCGATATTGCGGCTGCCATGAGCCTTGAAGTGCTGATGGGCAGCCGAACCGAGTTCGATGAGAGAATCCATCAAATTCGGCCCCACCCGGGGCAGGCCGATGCCGCCGACAACATGGAGCGTCTGGTTCAAAACAGCGAAATTATCACCTCCCACCAAGACTGTTCCCGTATTCAGGATGCCTACACGTTGCGATGTTCACCCCAGGTTCATGGGGCCACCAAAGATGCCCTTAGCTATTGCCGCGAGGTGATTGAAACCGAAATGAATTCCTCGACCAACAACCCGCTTATCTATGCCGCCAAACAGGATTTTTTGCTGGGCGGCAACTTTCACGGTCAACCGGTGGCCCTGGCGCTGGATTTTCTCAGCATGGCTGTTGCGGAATTGGCCAATATTTCCGAACGACGTATTGAACGGCTGGTAAATCCCATGTTGAGCGGATTGCCGGCCTTTCTGGTCGATGATGGCGGGCTCAATTCCGGGTTTATGATTGCCCAGTATACGGCGGCGGCGCTAGTTTCCGAAAACAAGGTGCTCTGCCATCCGGCCAGCGTGGACTCCATCCCTACATCGGCCAATAAGGAAGATCACGTTTCCATGGGTACTATCGCAGCGCGCCAATCGCGCCAAGTTATTGCGAATGCCGCAGACGTGATTGCTATCGAGCTATTGTGCGGCGCCCAGGCGCTGGATTTGTTTACCAACCTGAAGCCCGGCGAAGGAACCCTGGCAGCTTATCGGGTCATCCGCGAAACGATTCCCCATCTGGCAAGCGACCGCATCCTGGCAAGCGATATCGTCGCCATGAAAGAACTGATGCTAAGCGAGAAAATACTCAGGGCGGTGGAAAAAAAGATTGGTAAGCTGAAATAAACAAACATTACTTGTGGCTTGAATATCGTACAAAATCCCAAACACCAAATATCAAATATCAAATAATTCCCAATAACCAAAATTCAAAATTCCAATCAACAAATTCACCTACAGCTGTGCCTGTTGACCTCAATACCGGTAAACCTAAGCATGTTAAACGAGACGATATAATTGTGAAGGATATTTAGGCCATTGGATTTTGGTGCTTGAGATTTGAGATTTTTCCTAATTAAATTTTATCATGATGCTAAAGATCTATATTTTTTGACCTTCCCTTGAACACTCACAAGCTCCTTGACACCCCCGACAAGTTCCCTTAGAATACATCGTTTACGATTAAATAAAGCTCGAGAGATGTAAGCCTCTCGAGCTTTTAAGGAATATCATATCTATGACGATTACGTCGAAAATTCTCGATATAAATCTTAACACTTCAACTTGGAAAATCCTGTCCTTACCCCGAAAATTAGCCCGGCAGTATCTCGGCGGTCGGGGCTACAATGCTCAATTCCTGTTTCAGAACTTGTCGGCTGCTGTTGAACCGCTGAGCCCTGAAAATATTCTCCTTTTTTCTGGTGGCTTGCTGACCGGAACCGCCGCACCCTCTTCGGCCAGGTTGCATATCAACGCACGGTCACCGCTGACGGGTATCCTGGGCAGTTCCAATGTGGGTGGCGGTTTTGGCGCCACATTGCGATCTTGCGGCTTTCAAACTTTAATTGTACGTGGAAAAGCACCGGCGCCGGTTTACTTGTGGATTGACAGCGATACCGTTGAAATCCGCAATGCCAAATCTATCTGGGGACTGGACACCTGGCAAACCCAGGAGCATCTCGAAAACAAATTAGGCAGCCAAAAGATAAAAATCATGTCCATCGGCCCCGGGGGGGAAAACGGCAGCCTGTTTGGTTGTATTATGACGGACAAAGACCATGCCGCCGGCCGAACCGGAATGGGCACCGTCATGGGGTCTAAAAACCTGAAAGCCATTGTTATCAAAGCCGATAAACGAAAAGCCGCCTTCCGTGCCCGGGCCAATGGGCATGAATCCATCAAGCGCTATGTCTGGCAAATAAAGAATTCGCCGCATTTTAAAACATTTAAGAAGCACGGCGGGGCCGGATACGTCAAATGGGCCGATGATCTGGGGATTATGGGAACCCGCAATTTTCGATCGAATACGTTTGAGGCAGTCGACCAAGTAGACGGTAAAAAACTGACCGAAAATATTACCCGGGCCCACGGGTGTTTTCGTTGTCCGGTCCAATGCAAAGCTGAACTTAAACTGGATGCCGACCGGTTAAAGGGCAAAACCAGCTATCGACCTGAATTTGAACCCATGTTGGCATTGGGCCCCAAATGCGGTTTGAGCGATCTGGACACCCTGGTATATCTCGACAACCTGTGTTCCCGTTTGGGTCTTGACAGCATTTCGGCCGGAAATTCAATGGCCTTTGCGATGGATCTGTTTGAAAGAAAAATTCTAAACCATGAAAATACCGGTGGGCTGGATCTATCCTGGGGCAATGGGAATTCCATGGAGGCCCTGATCAGGCAGATGGCATCAGGCGAGGGATTTGGGGCTATCCTGGGTAAAGGCGTCCGCCGGGCCGCTAAAATAATCGGCCGTGGCGCCGACTATTATGCCGCCCATGTCAAAGGTCTGGAAATGTCAGGCTATCACCCGGATAACATGATGGGCACCGCCCTGGGATATGCCGTTGCCAGCCGTGGCGCGGATTTTAACGATGTATATTCCGCCATCGAACATAAATGGTTGCCGGATGAAGAATCCGAGGAATTTGGCGCACCCAAAGCCTCCGACTTGACATCGATCCATGGAAAAGCGGAGTTGGTCAGACGTGCGATGATTGTCGGAACCGTTGTCGACAGCCTGGGGTTGTGTAAAGTACCGACTTTGTCGCTGATCAGCGCCTACGACCTGGTCGCGGAGGTTGAACTGGCAACCGATCTGACGGAGGAGACCTTTGAGGTAGCTGATCTGTTTGCGGCCGGCGAGCGAATCGTCAATACAGAAAGGCTCATTAATCTACGTTGCGGGATCAGTGATGCGGATGATCGCCTGCCGGATATGTTTTTTGACAAAGATTATAAGGCCGGTCGAAAGCCGTCCAAACCATCGGAGTGGATGGAACCCATGAAAAAAGAATTTTACCGCGTCATGGGCTGGGACGAACAGGGGCGGCCGACTGCCGAAAAAATGGCTGAACTTGGGATTAAGCGTTATTAATTACAATTGAGGAAATACGATGTTACCTGTTGATGAGATAGCAATGAGGCCAACGATATCTTTTCTTTCGCGGGAAGATAAGGATAAAATTCATAATGCGGCATTTCAGATCCTGGGTGAAATCGGAATGAAGATTTTGCAGGATGAGGCCCTGGAGCTGTTAAAAGAGGCCGGCTGCAGTGTGGCCGATGACCGGATGGTGAAAATTTCCGGAGATCTGTTGCAGCAATGCATTGAAAGCGCGCCCAGCCATATTCCCATGTACGACCGTGAAGGAAACCAGGTCATGGATCTTGGCGGCCACAACTCCTATTTTGGCACCGGCTCCGATCTGATCTATTCGCTGGATTCAAAAACCGGGCAGCGGCACGCTTGCGTTCTTGAGGATGTGAACCTGGCCGCCAGAGTGGCCGATGCCCTGCCCAACATCGATTTTATCATGTCATTTGCGCATCCATCGGATTTCCCGGCTCGACGGGCCTATCTGTTGAGTTTTCAAAGCATGGCCGCCAATTCCACCAAACCCATCGTATGCACGGCTGCCGGCCGCGAAGATTTGAGTGAAATGTGGCAGGTCAGCCGGATCTTGCGCAATGGTGAAAGTGAACTGCGATCGAAACCCTATTTTATCTATTACGGAGAACCCATCAGTCCGTTAAAATATCCGGTTGAAAGTGTCGATAAGCTGCTCTTTTGTGCTGAGAAGGCCATCCCCGCGATTTTTTCTCCGGCCCCGATTGCCGGCTCGACGGCCCCCATGACGATTGCCGGGCATGTGGCTCAGGGACTGGCAGAAAGCTTTTGCGGCCTGGTCATTCACCAGCTCAAAGCCAAGGGCGCCCCCTTTATCATGGGCATGGGACCGGCCGTGCTGGATATGATGACCAGCCAGTGCTCCTACAATGCGCCGGAATACCTGCTCGCCTATATGGCCATTATCGAGATGAGCCACTATTATGATTTGCCCAACTGGGGCTACGCCGGCACCAGTGACTCTCAGATACCGGATGGGCAGGCCACTTTCGAAGCCGGATTGCTGAGCTTTTTATCTACCATGGCTGGATCCAATTTAAATCATGACGTGGGATATCTGGATTTCGGCCGTACCGGCAGCCTCGAGATGATTGTTGTTCTGGATGAGATCATCGATCAGGTGCGCCGGCTTTACCGGGGCATCCCGGTCAATGATGAAATGCTGGCCGTCGATGTCGTAAAAGCAGTCGGGGCCGACGGCAATTTTCTAACCCAGGAGCATACCTTAAACCACCTGCGCTCAACCCAGTGGCAGCCCAAGCTGATCAGCCGCACGGGCTATGAAAAGTGGCAGTCATCCGGCAGTACGAGCTTGCTGGACCGCGCTTGGGAAAAACTGCAACAGATTTTAAGCGATCACCAGCCGGTGCCGATTCCGGATGATCGGGCCAGACAGATTCAGGAGTTGGTTGATCAATATAAGTGATCTGAAAGGAACAAAATATGACTTCCGATAAAAAATCTCTTACTCTCGGTGCAATATTGTATGACAGTTTCGAACTACTTGACCTCTATGGACCCCTGGAAATGTTTGGCAACCTCAAGTCCGAACTTAAATTAATTACCGTGGCTGAAAATGTCGGGCCGGTGCCTTCCTTTCAAGGCCCGCAAACAATGGCCGAATTTGATTATCAAAATTGTCCGCAGCTCGACCTTATACTATTGCCGGGTGGCTTTGGAACCATTCAAGAACTGGACAATCAGGCCATTTTATCTTTTTTAAAGGAACGGGTTCCGTCGGCCCAAGTGACCATGTCCGTTTGCTCGGGCTCCTGGATTCTGGCCAAAGCCGGCCTTTTGGATGGTCGCCGGGCCACTTCCAATAAGGTCTATTTCAAAATGGCAACTCAGCAAAGCGATCAGGTGGATTGGGTGTCGGAAGCCCGCTGGGTAGAAGACGGCCCGGTCTTCACCTCTTCCGGGGTGTCGGCCGGAATCGATATGTCGCTGGCAGTTATTGCATCGCTGTATGGCGAAAAGAAAGCCATGGACATTGCCAATTATACAGAATATGTCTGGAATAAAAATCCTGCCGAAGATCCGTTCAACAAATATCTGAATATGCTTGTTCCTGAATGAAAACAGACAAGGTACTCAAGTTCATCGGGAAAGTATCCGGATTTGTATTCCAGGCCAGCGGGGAGCCAACCGTTTATTGGGTGGGCGACAGCATCTGGTGTGAACCGGTTAAAATACGATCGAAAAGTTTCAGCCCGATATTATCATCACGCATTCAGGCGGCGCAAAAATTCCAGGCTACGAATATATTATTATGGATGCCGAGCAGACCCTTGCTACGCTGAGTGCCTCTCCCGAAGCGGCGATGGTGGCAATTCATATGGAGGCTTTGGACCACTGCAATGTAAGCCGTGAAATGCTCCCTCAAATGGCCGATGCCGCAGCCATAACGGCACCCCGGCTGATTATCCCCAGAGATGGAGAAACTTTATCTTTTGGAGAAAATTATGGGCAGTAATCAAGGAGGCCATTGAACAATTTTTTCAAACTATTAACCCGGTATTTTATTACGTCATTCCGGTTCACCAAGCGCCTCTAAGTCTGCTAAATCCTTTTTCCTTCCAACAGCCCTCTTGTTTTGGATAAATTGCGCTCGGCCGAGATAGTGTACATCGATATCTCCATATCTTCCGGCAACTCGTTCCTCCGGCGGCTTGCTTAGCCAATAGGCTAAATCCTCCTTGATCGAGGATAGTTCATCCATAGTTTTTTAGTCTCAATCCGTGATGCATCTAGTCCTCTCGCTTAATTCCCAGAACTTCCCGGCAATATCGAATACTGCGTTTGATGGTTTCTTTTTCCAGGCGCAGGGCCTGCTCCATGTTGTCCAGTGGGATTTCCATCTCTGTTTCAATATTGATGCGGTCCATCGATGACTGGGATTTTATGATTTCATAGGCGCGCTGCATGTCGATGTCGCCCTCACCGACCGCGGCGCCGGTCAGTTTAAAGCCGTAGCGCTGCATTTCGATGCGGTCATCCCGGAAGTGATTGGTGAATGCCCGCGGCGCCAGGTTGGCAATGGCCTGCATAGGGTCTTCCATGACCATCAGGGCGTTGACGGTGTCGACACAGGCGCCGACCGCCGGATGACCGACCCGATCCAGCAGCCAGAGGATTTCTTCCGAGAAGCTGTCGCAATGATTTTCGACCGCGATTTTGATCCCCGCTGCTTCGGCTGCCGGGGCCGAGGTTTTTAACTGGCCGGCAAAGGCTTTCATCTGGTCCTTGACTCTGGGGTGAAACCGGCTGCCCGCCAGTGGGCGCGGGCGGACTAAATCCATGCTGACTTTAACGATATCGGCTCCCAAACTTTCGGCTGTGGCAATCGCCTCATCGAGATCGTGCTGGATGCCGATTCCCATACCACCCAGATCCATCGAAAAGTTGTATTCTAAGTAAAGTCCGTGTTCAAGTGCGGCGGTCTTTACTTCCTGCAGGTAGGCAGGATCCAGGGTTTCCAGGACGCCGTCATCCAGATGGAGTCCATCAAGGCCCATCCGGACAGCTTCCTCGAAAAGTTGAAATGTGCTCATCTGCCTGGGCCAGGGCAGTTTATAATTAGCCCAGGCCTGGCCGATGCCGTGCAGATAGAAACTGTAGGTGTGCAGTCCCAGCAGCATATTTTCACTTCCTTTTTAGTATTCATATAATTTCATCTGAATTTAGTTCCAATAGAATCAAAAGTATATTAGTATCGTCTATAATTGTTTAGTGGTTTACGATCAACAAGTTTTATCAGTTTTCAAAGAACAACTGGATGCCGGCCGGCTGGGACGGGTGGCGGGAATCAGCATCAACCTGCATGTGTCACAATGGCCGAGAGCCTTACAGGCGTCGGCCGGCTGGCTAAAGGGGAGGGCCCAGGGGGGCTATTGCCGTGAAGTATTTTCCTGATTATTTAAGACCAATTATTATTGACTTGGCATTTGATTGATACTATCGAGCATTGAGTAACCGGCAATCAGCATCCAGTATCCAGTATCGAGCATCCAGCATCGAGAATTTAGCAAACCAGCATCCAGGAGGGGGAGTCCACCATGCCACTAAAAGGTCTTGCAGGCGGTCTTTATAAACCGCTTTCGACAAATGATATCGCTACCATTCATGAGGGGTCGCTGATGATCCTCGAAAATATTGGAATGACCTATGAAAGCGGCCTTGATGAGACGCTCGCTATGCTTGAAGGCAAGGGCCTGAAAGTTGACCGCGGAAAAGCCAGAATCTATTTTGACCGGGACCTGGTTGAAGCACAGACCGCGGCGGCACCTGAACAGGTCATCCTTTACAATCGGGATGGAAGCGACGCCCTAGATCTGACCCAACATCACGTTTATCTCGGTACCGGCGGGGCAGCGGTTATCATCCTGGATCTTGAAACCGGTAAAGCCCGTTCGACGACCTTAAACGATATGTATCAGATTGCCAGGCTGACCAATCGTCTGGATAACATTCACTTTTTTGTGAGACCCTGCGCCCCCACGGACATCGCCGTGAGCGATCATGACGCCAATGCCATCTTTGCCTGCCTGAAGGGCACCGCCAAACATGTGATGTCCGGCCTCACCAACGAAGCGGGCGTGCACAAGATGCTTGACATCGCCGCCATGGTCGCCGGCAGTATGGATGCATTGATCGAAAAACCGTTTATCTCGGTGATCGCCTCATTTGCTATCAGTCCTTTGAAGTTGTGCACCCAATCGACACTGATCATGTTGGAGGCCGGGCGAAACCGGATTCCGGTGGCCCTTTCCGCCGCCCCCATGGCCGGCACATTGGCACAGCTGCATGCCGAGCAACTGGCCGGAATCACGATTTGCCAACTGACCAATCCCGGTGCGCCGCTGCTGTATGGCGGCATTCCCGGCCGGGCCAACATGCGCAGCCTGGCCTATATGGGCGGTGCGGTCGAGTGCGGCATGATGAATGCCGCGATTCATCAGTTGGCCCACTACATCAAGGTGCCCAATTATAACTCGTCCGGATTGACGGATTCAAAAATACCGGACGCGCAGGCCAGTTGGGAAAAAGCTCTATCCACGGTCCTGGCCGCCATGGGGGGGTCGAATTACATTCATCATGCGGCCGGAATGCTTGAGTCCATGCTGGCCGTGGCCTATGAGCAATATGTGATCGACGATGAGATCATCGGCATGAGCTGCAAGGTCCTGGAAGGGATCCCGGTGGATGCCGAGCATCTGGCCCTCGAGGCGATCGAAGAAGTCGGTCCTGGCGGATCATTTATCATGTCACCGCACACCATGACCCACATGCGGCAGGAATATTTTGGTGGCAATGGCGTTTCAGACCAGGAAAGCCGGGAAAAATGGGCTGAAAAGGGTTCGCTGGACGCCCGCACACGGGCACGAGATATCGCCAAAAAAATACTTGCTGAAGAAGAAACGCCTCACATTTCGAAAGATGCGGAAATAACAATTCGAGAGAAGTATAAAATTTTGCTATAGGCAATAGGTGAAACGGCTTTATAAGCATGGTGGAAACAGGTTTTGTTTGATAAGCGCTGGTTGGGGGTTTTTCAACCCGGAACCTTGAACCCTGAACCGCTCAACCTAGGTCAGATAGTTATCTATGGAAGTAATTCAATTCATCCATGAAACCACCTGGAAGGATCTGCCGCAAAACGTTCGTCATCAAGCCCGCCGCTGTCTTTTGGATACATTGGGTGCCGGCATCAGCGGCCGGGCGACGGATTTATCCCGGATCGTATATGAGTTCGCTGCCGCGGTCTTCGGGGGGCAGGGCGCCCAGTTGTGGCTGGACGGCCGCGAGATCTCTCCGCCGGGGGCGGCTTTGGCCACCGGCATGACCATCGATGCGCTGGATATTCATGACGGACACCCCTTAACCAAAGGCCATGCCGGGGCGGCGGTGGTCCCCGGTTTGTTTGCTACCATATCTTCGCCGGAGGCGGCCGGGCCATCCGGAAAAGAGTTTTTAACGGCATTGGTCATTGGCTATGAGATTGCCCTGCGCGCCGGTTTGGCCCTGCATGACACCGCCTGTGATTATCACACCTCGGGTGCCTGGAATGCGATTGGCGTTGCAGCCCTGGCAGCCCGGCGGATCGGTTTGACCAGTGGGCAAACCAAGCATGCCCTTGGGATTTCCGAATACCACGGCCCGCGTTCCCAGATGATGCGCTGCATCGACCACCCCACGATGCTAAAAGACGGATCCGGCTGGGGCGCCATGACCGGAATCAGTTCTGCCTTGTTGGCACAGGCCGATTTCACCGGGGCGCCGGCTCTGACCGTGGAATCCAATGAGGTTACGAAAATCTGGCAAGACCTGGGAAGCTGCTGGCACATCACCAATCAGTATTTTAAACCCCATGCCGTTTGCCGCTGGGCCCAGCCTGCTATAGAAGCCGCCCTGCAGTTGCAGCATAACCATGATATAGCCCCGGTCCATGTGAAACGCGTCCGGGTGACGACCTTTCATGAAGCGGTCAGGTTAAACTGCCGGTTTCCCCAATCCACCGAGCAGGCCCAGTACAGTTTGCCCTTTCCACTGGCTGCGGCGTTGGTGCACGGTCGCATAGGAGTTGCCGAGCTGACCGGAGCCGCCCTGACAGATCCGGCGGTTGTGCAACTGGTAGAGCAGGTGGAAATGATTGAAGACCCTGAATTCAATCAGCGTTTTCCAGCGAAGCGATTGGCGCAGGTTGAAATTGAGACGGCAGACGGTGGCATATTTAACTCCGGTGACTTCGAGGCCGATTGGGAAGCCAGCAGCCCGCCTTCGGATCGGGCGCTAAGAGAAAAATTTCGCCGGTTAGCCGGCGAACAGTTGCCGGATGAAAGAGCAGAAAAATTGGAACAAGCTGTCTGGCATTGTGAAGAACTTCCTGAATTAAGCAAACTCCTGACTTTGCTGACGCTGCCGACAACTAATGATTGAAAAACCGTTCAATAGTGTATAAGTATCATAGAAATGGAGCCAAAGTTCAGCTATCCGGACCGGAAGATTCAAACCAATAACTCTCAATTGGTTTTTATTCGATTGAGGTCCTGGTGGCATTTTAATACGATTTAGCTAAAGGAGGACAGCATGAAGATTCTCGTGGGGTACGAAGAGTCCCGAGTCGCTGATGAGGCCTTGAAGTTGGCCCAAATGCATGCAAGGGCTTTCGGTGCAGAGGTTATTGTTTTGAACTCGTTAGTACAGAGTGCAACGCTGAAAAAAGAAGATATCGATAAGGCTGAAAGCAAGCTTGAGAAAATTAAAAACACTTTTGCGAGAGAAGGAATTACCTGCGAGGCGCATGCCTCCGTCAGCTACCAGTCACCTGGAGAAGACCTGGTCAATTCTGCGAAAGAAAACCAAGTTGATGAAATCATTATCGGAGTCAGAAGACGTTCCAAGGTCGGCAAATTGGTGTTTGGCTCTACTGCTCAGTATGTCATCCTTGAGGCGCCCTGTCCGGTGCTTTCGGTTAAATAATTGAAGTTGGGTTGGTTTCATGGTTGTTGGAGAGTTGGATTTGGCCCGTAACATCATTTCGTTGATCGACACCGTTAAAAGATTTCTTGAACATCTTGATGATGATCATATAAATTCATTTCTGGCGGATTGGCCTCCGGCTGACAACCACCGGATGCGGTCCAATACCCCCCATGCGCTTCCCGTTTTAGCCTGGCTGCCGATGGCCGTCAAGGCAGCCGGTCCTGATGGTGAGGTGCTTGTCAGGAAACTCGCATCGCTGGCGGACCAAATTGCTTGGGCACAAACTTATACAGCGGAAGACTTCGGCTCGGGATTTCTTGAAAAGTATGGTTGGACGGAGTTGATCGGGCAGCGTGGACCCATTGTCAGCAGCCGTATCGCCTGCGGATTTTTGATTCTAGGACCTCGAATCGAATATCCGCGGCACAGTCATGAGGCTGAAGAAGTTTATGTGCCCTTAACCGGGCAGACGCTTTGGCAGCAGGACCATCAAAAGTGGGCCTGTCACAAATCCTGCCGGCCGATATATCACGCCCCCCGGGTAACGCATGCCATGCGAACAGAAGATGTGCCGCTGCTGAGCCTCTATCTCTGGCGCGGCGCTGATCTGACCGAGAAGTCTCATATTGAATGAAGGGGGGCTTTTAAAATCTACACCTGCCTGCGTCATCGTGGATTTAAATTCATGTCTCAAACGGGTTGCATGAATGATAATCGGCATTCTTCCTAATGTTGCGCCCGGATTCGTTCCGATTCATCCGGCACATTGATAACAGGCGCCACCTGCTTTAACTCTGCCAGCGGAATATGGCATTTGATGACATGGCGGTCAGACACGATCTGCTCCGGCGGCGATTCATTGTCGCAGATGTCGCCGATTTTGCGATGGCAGCGGGTGCAAAACGGGCAGCCTTTAGGCGGGTCCATGGCACTGGGCAGGTTGCCTTCCAGCACGATTTCACGCTTGGTCACCTCCGGGTCGGCGATTGGTACCGCCGACAACAGCGCCTCGGTGTAGGGCGAATAGGGCGGCTCAAAAATTTGTTCCGTGGTCCCCCTTTCAAGGATATGACCGAGATACATGACGACAATTCGATCCGAAAGGTAGCGCACCACGCTCAGATCATGACTGATAAAAAGCAGGGTGGTTTTATGCTCGCGCTGAATGTCCATCAACAGCTCGGTCACCGCCGCGGCGACCGATACGTCCAGGGCCGAAACCGGCTCATCGGCAATGACCATGCTCGGATTGCCGGCAAAGGCCCGGGCAATGCCAATACGCTGTTTCTGGCCGCCCGACAACTGCCTGGGCTTTCTGAAATAAAAATCCCGGGGCAGTTTGACGGTATCCAGCAGATTCATTACGCGGTTGAAAATTTTCGTTTTATCTTTTTCAACGCCGAATTTTTTGATTACACGGGATATCTGGCTGCCGATGCTGTGGCTGGGATTCAGGGTATCAAACGGATTTTGAAACACCATCTGCAGGGAACTGATCTGTTCGGCGCTGCGCTCCCGCACCGATGTATCCGATATATCCTCGCCGTGATGCCGCACTTTGCCGTTCGTACCTTTTTCCAGACCCATCAGCACTTTGGCAAAAGTGGATTTGCCGCAGCCGGATTCACCAACAATAGCGACGGTTTCCCCTTCGCGGGCCGTAAAGTTCAACTCTTCATTGGCTTTGACGTATCGGATCCTTTTGCCGGAGATCAGGGCCCGCAGGGATTTGTCGCGAACTTCGTAGTACTTTTTCATGCTGTCGACTTCAAGGACCTGATCGCCGAGAGCCGCCGCTTCGCGGGCTTCGCCGCCCAGCGTCTCCTTGGTGTGGTCGATTTCCTTGTAACGCAGACATCGCACCCGATGGTCGGCCGCACTGCCCTCAACGTGTTCCATGGCAATATGCTCCTGGTCACACAGCCCGGGTTTGAAATGATCGCAGCGAGGGTGATAATAGCAGCCCTGGGGCCGTTCGAAGGGCAGCGGAAGCTGGCCCCGGATGGGTTTAAGCGGGGCCGCGTTTTTGTCGGTGGTCGGCAATGCAATACATGCAAAAAGGCCGTGGGTATAAGGATGCTTGGGCCAGGTAAACAGTGAATCGATCGTTCCCTCCTCGACCACCTCACCGGAATACATCACGAATACCCGGTCACAGGTTTCCAGAATCAGCCCGAGGTTATGGGAGATATAGATCTGGGAGGTGCCGAACTTCTTGCTGATGTCGGCCACCAGCTTGACGATGCCGGCTTCGACCGTGACATCCAGCGCCGTCGTCGGCTCATCCAGCAGCAGCAAAGACGGGTTCGACAAAAGGCCCATGGCGATTACGACCCGCTGCTGCTGTCCGCCCGAAAGCTGGTGCGGGTACGAGTCCATCAGCCGTTCGGGGTCGGGCAGTTTGACGTCGGTCAGCATCTGCAGCGCCCGTTGGCGCGCCTCTTCCGTGGATATATCTTCATGGGCCAGGGGCACCTCCATCAGCTGGGTGCTGATTTTGAGGCTCGGATTCAGAGAGGCGAACGGTTCCTGATAAATCATGGCGATTTCCGAGCCGCGAATGCGGCGCAGCTCAGGCTCCGACATCTGATTCAAATCGCGGCCTTTAAACGTAATACTGCCGCTTTTGATGCCGCCGTTGGCGCCCATGTACTGCATGATTGCCATGGCCACGGTGGATTTGCCGCAGCCCGATTCGCCGACAATGCCGATGGTTTCCCCGGGCTTGACCGTCAGCGCAAAATCCACCACCGCCGGAATTTCGCCGGCCCGGGTGTAGTAAGAGATACAGAGATCCTTGCAGACCAGTACCGGTGCTTGCTCCTCATTCATTTGCTGATTACCTCCTACCCTGGTTGATCGTAAATAAAATGGGATAGTTATTTATCTTCTTGATTTAACAACCCATATTCACAATATTGAAAAAATGTTATAGTTACTTTGAAGGTGAGTTGTAAATATCCGTTTTAATTCCCATTTTATTTACCCTGCGGGAAAGCCGATGCCGCCCCATCTTCTGCGTTACCAAGGGATTGCGGTAAGCTATTACAGCTTCAACCTTGGACGCCTTGAAGCTGGTGCACCCTCGACTTTCGCTCATTCAAGGGTTTCAGTCCCGCAATGAGATTTCGCGCAGGCCGTCCGCCAGTAAATTAAATCCCAGGATAAGCGAAGATATCGCAATACAGGGAAAGAGCGTCATGTGCGGAAACGCCATTGCCATCTGTCGGGTTTCATTGACCATGCCACCCCAATCCGGATCCGGCGGCGGCAGCCCCAGTCCCAGAAAACCGAGTACACCGATGGTGATAATAACGTAACCCAGTCGCAGACAGGCATCGACAATCAGCGGTCCGCGCGCGTTCGGCAAAATCTCGACCAGCATAACTTTCCAGTCCGATTCGCCCCGGGTCTGAGCTGCTGCCACATAGTCACGATTGCGCAGATCCAGCACCAAGCCGCGCACTATTCGCATGATGCCGGGCGATGATGCAAATGTGATGGCAATAATGATGTTTATTCCGGAGGCGCCGATCGTGGCAATAATGATAATATACAGCACCAGCACCGGAAATGAGAGAATGATGTCTGCGATGCGCGACAGGATATCGTCCACCCAACCGCCGCGATACCCGGCCGCAAGGCCCATCATAATTCCCACCAAATAAGCCGAAATGGTCGCCAGGGGCGCATAGATCAGCACCGTGCGCGAACCCCAGATAATCCGTGACATGATATCCCGTCCGATATGGTCGGTGCCAAGCCAGAATGTGCCGCCGCCTTTGGCGGCCACCACCCCCGGTTTGGCAAAGGGCTGAATAGACGAGTTGGGATCAAAGGGCACAATTAACGGTGCCAGAACCGCCACCGCCACCCAGAATATAACCAGGAAGGCCCCCACCATGCCGACCCAGCTTTCCCGCAGAAGCCCAAAAGATTTCAATCCGCGCCATAACGCCGCACCGTATCCGGCTGAAGGCATTTGGGTTTTAGCTGCCGTCGTATTCATCGTTCGTCTCCTTATTTGAATCGGATGCGGGGATTGAGAAACGTGTAGCCGATATCGGCGATGGTCTGGGTGGTAACTGCGACGCAAACCGCCACCATGGCGCAGGCTTCCAGCAGAGCGATATCGTTATTCAGGGAAGCCTCCAGGATCAGCGCGCCAAATCCCTTGTAGGCAAAATAGAACTCAACCACAATAACCCCGGACAACAGCCAGTTGATTTGCAGCATGATGACCGTGAACGGAGCGATGAGGGCATTGCGCAAGGCATGCTTGACGATCACCGACTTATACGGCAGTCCCTTCAACACAGCCGTCCTGATGTACTGTGAGGTCATGACTTCAGCCATGGATGCGCGGGTCATGCGGGCGACATATCCAAAATCATAGACGACTAGCACCATGGCGGGCAGAATCAACTGCTTGAATTCGAATCCGCCCGACATGCTGCTGGTGCCCGGCAGCCATTGCAGGCCGAACACAAAGAGAGCCGAGAAAATTACCGCACTGGCAAATTCCGGCACGGAAGTCGTCAAAATCCCGAACACCGAAATCGATCTGTCCAGCAATGACCCTTCTTTCATCCCCGACAAGACGCCTAAGGTCAATGACAGTGGGATCATAATCGCAAATGTCCAAAATCCCAATATGGCGGTGTTCCATAATCGCGGCAACATGACATCGGCGACCGGGCCCTTGAAACGGATGGACTCCCCCAGGTTGCCGGTTGCAAAATTGCCCAGCCACTTTACATAACGCCACATGACGGGTTGATTATACCCGTGCTGTTCGCGCCAGAGCTCCCGCTGTTCTTCGTTTGAAAATTGGCCCAGCACCCGGATTGCCGGATCACCTGTAAGCTCGGTCTCCAGCAGCAGGAAAAGAATCAGCGATACGACAATCATGGTAAAAATCATGAATCCGATGCGCTTTAGCACCAGGGTGACCATTTTGACGCCTCCAGATTTTATGTATAATTTTCGGGGAGAATCCAGGGCAGGGAGTGCCCCGCAGCGCTCCCTGCGCCCTAAAAACGCACGCAGTTGTCAACTACGCCAGGGAGACCTTGTGGAAGCGGTAGTACCGGGTTGGATGCATTTCAAAACCGACGACATTATCCCGCACCGCGGTGAATACAGCCCGGAAAAATGGCTGAACCATGACGGCATCATCCTGCAGAATTTTCTCAACCTTTTCCATCTTGGCCCGGCGTGACTCGACATCCAGGGTCGACTCCGCTTCGGTCAGGGCCTTGTCCCACTCGGCGTTAGCATAGCTGGATTCATTCCAGGGTACCCCGGTGCGGTACGCCAGGCCCAAGACCATTACGGCCAGGGGACGGTGGGTCCAGGAGGTCAGGCTCAAGGGTGCCTTGGTCCAGACATCCCAGTATTGCGCCTGCGGCATCACGTTCATTTTGATGTTGATCCCGGCCTTGGCCGCATCTTCTTTGAGCACGGCCACGGAATCCTGCTCCCAAACGCCTTCCGTATTGCCCACATTGCAGGATAATTCGATGCCATCGGGGTAGCCGGCTTCAGCAAGCAGCTTTTTGGCGCCCTCGATGTCCTGCTCGAACGGGGGCAGGGCAAAGTATTCGGGGTGTATCTTGGCGACATGATGGTGTTCCGCGACGATGCCAAGGCCGCGGTGGGCGATGTCGAGCTGTCTTTTGGCATCGCAGGTTTTCTGGACTGCTTGGCGGACGCGGATATCGTCAAACGGCTTCTCGGTGACCTTCATGCGAATCACGCCGGTCTGGGTCGATGGGATTTCTACAACCTTGATTCCCGGAATATTTTTGGCCGCTTCCAGGGTGGTCAAATCTAGACCATAGATTCCATCCACTTGCTTTGAAGCAATGGCGGCCAGATAGGCCCCTGGATCTTCGCCCAGGTCAACAAAGCGAATCTCATCCAAAAAGACCTCGCCCCCCCAATAGGGCTCTTTGCGTTTTTTCAAGACGGCCAGCTCACCGACTCTGAATTCGGTCAGAGTATAGGGGCCGGTGCCCACCGGGTTTTTAGAGAGATCGCCGCCTTCTTTTTCGAAATTGCGGTGCACGATTCCGGTGGGATAGTTGTAAAGGTTTTCGGGAATCGACAGTACCGGCGAATTCAGGTTGAGCCTGACCGTATGATCGTCCACTTTCTGCACCGCATTTTTGGTCATGCGCTTGATCGGGTTGCCTTTCTTATCTTTTTCACCAGTCTCTTCGAGCATGGCATCGAACAGACCCAAGTTGGATGATCCGGTTTTTGGATCGAGCCAGCGGGTAAAGTTAAACACCACATCGTCGGCATTGAATTCATCGCCGTTTGACCACTTGACGCCTTTGCGCAGATGGAAGGTCCAGGTTTTCAGATCGTCGGATGCTTCCCAGCTCTCCGCCAGGGCGGGCCGCGTAATGTTATCCGGCCCGGTCTCGACCAGGTACTCGGTGATGTGACGGGAAACGATGGATTTTTGAGTCCAAGAATAGGTTGCCGGATCGGCCATTTCCTGTACCTGCATGCCGAATTTTAAAACGCCACCTTTTTTGTGGCTGGCGGCCTGGACCGATGAAATAAAGTCCGGCAATCCGGCCATGCTGTATGCCGCCGTCGCTGACACGCCCAATAAGGTGACGGTGCGTAAAAATTCTCTTCTTGAACACTTGCCGTCGGCAAGTGATTTTCGCATTTGTTCAACACCGGGGTGCTCTTTTTTTGTCGTCATGATAATATTTCCTCCTTTCGGAATTAATAGGTTGTCAAGAAAGCCAAAAATTCCCCAAATCCAATGACCGGCTGCATGAAATATTGGGATTCAGA
>Ga0056116_1000223_pt1 | contig 18439 bp, 31 predicted proteins | sample WorMetOlspDAHAB2_FD_67352 | JGI IMG/M metagenome (GOLD analysis project Ga0056116, IMG submission 67352) | Marine gutless worms symbiont microbial communities from Max Planck institute for Marine Microbiology, Germany - Olavius sp. DAHAB.2 ...
GTGTATAAATTTGCTTTCAACAAAATGGAGGTAAATTATGCGTCACTCTTATCCAAGCGATATTAGTCGTAAACAATTTGATAAAATTAAACCTGAACTTGAAGGTTTGCGTAAGAAAACTTATTAATTTCTTCCGATAAAGAAGGATATTATGGACTATCCAAGTGATTTAACAGACGAAAAATAGGAGATTGTATAAAGAAGCAGCAATTTCCGCTAACCAACTTAACCTATCAGCATGTTGTGAACACATGTTTTCGCAAACGTTTAGAGATTTTATTGTTGATAATCAATTGGTTATGCTTGTTTTTAGCGGGAATTATTGGGTTTCATATCAAGGACAACCCAGGCTATTACTCCCTGAATAGTTGCGAAAAATTTTAAGCGCAAAAAAAGGATGTTTTTGTAGAACAGTTTTATAAATAAGTAATATAAACATCAGATTTTACCCTCTTTCATTAAAATGTAAAAAGTGGTGAGGAATGGCAGTTGAAAAATGAAAAATCTTCCTTCTACTAAAGTGTTGTTTGGATTACAATGCTTTTGTTTTGCAATTTGTGTTTATAAATATGATGATAGAAAAAAATGATTTGCTATACAACAAACACCGTGCACCTGTTTTATTAAGTAAAGTGGTTACGAATTCTTTTCGCTTTAAAAATGTTGATACCGCTATGTTATCTTGGCATAACATTCATGACAATCAAGATCCTGAAAAAGTTTGTTGCCAAATTTCTACTTTTCTAGATCTCTTATCTTATGGTTCGCTCGATGCATCGGTAAGATTGCAAAATACCCTCTTCATCAATATGTGGAATGCTTTTTATCATAAGAGATTATGCAACAACCACTATGTGCAAAAAAAATATAGGAAAATCATTTTAATTTTTGTTGCGCTCGCTGGAATATTACAAATTCTTACTTCTTTTGCGGAAGAGGGAAGCTTGGAGCAAGGTCTACGGATTATAATGTATCGATCATGTTTGGATAGGTGGCCAATTTTTGTGCTTTTTCTTTTTATCGTTTTGGTATATAATGCAACAAGCACTTTTCCCTGCGTGGTAATATCATGAAAAAAACTAAAGGTAGGAAATTATGACTTCAGTAACATCTCATTTAATTAATACAGAACTGCCTGGATCAAATGGAGCCAAGCTGTTGGAATGCGTTAGCAGCCTTCTGCACGATAGCGGCGTATATCGTATTAGTTTTTGTGGCAAGCATTATGTGGACGTAAATAATTTGCACAAAATGAGTAGCACCCTGAAAGATGCGTACTCTTTCCCTGCATTAGTGGCGAGTGTTGGCAAAACCAAGAAAGCGGTTATGCAGGTAGCGCAGGCAGTTACTTCTTGTGGGGGATGCTGTTCCAATTTTACAACGAGTATGCACGTGCAACAAGTTGCTTATTATGCATTGCTTTGTTCTAAAGAATTTATGAATGGTTTGAAGCAAATTTTTAGTGTATTAAAGTTTTTAGGCATATTGAGCATCGTTCCTGTTTTAAGCGCCAAAGTGTATGTTTTCAGAGTAGCAAAAAGTGTATGTGCCATTTATTGTGCCGTAATTGATGGGGGTTTGGCAATATGTCATCTTTGCACTCTTCCCAGTTCTGATAAGAAAAAGCAGACAGAAGAAGGTTTGAACACATTCAAGTCTATGTGTATAATAATTTTGAGTACAGCTGGGATCTCTTCTTTTATGCACTGGAGTGTGTTAAAAATATCTATCCCTACAAAACATCTCTGTAATTTTAGCATATTGTTTTCTAGCGTCACCGTCAATACTATCAGAGCAACTAACTAAAAATACATGAATGCATTAAAAGATCGTGAATGGATAATAATTTTATTTTTTCTTGCATTGTTGTTGAGCTTATTGGTTATTGCAAAAGTTTCCAATATTAAGGTGGATAAAGAGATCAAACATCTTCTTAGTAATGAGCGGCCATTTGCGATAACAAATCTTAAAAACATGCTTTTATGATGAGTAGAGATTTGCTAAATTGTTTTTGTTAAAGCGTTTAGGTTATGTGTGTTGCCCCCTTTTTTAGAGATTGGCACTGAATTTTTTCCCAACCCCAATTTTGATAGCACCAGCCTCTTTCATAATGGGATCAAGGCATGTTGGGAGAACTTTTTTGAAAATGAGGTTGTATCTTTGCCATTGAATTGACAATTCGTTGATCTGACAAGATCCTTTAGGTTTTAAAATGGGCTAGCCTATGTTTTTACGCTTTTTAGGTTTGTCTGTTTCGTTGGTTGCGTCTTATTCATTTCCAAAATAGGACCTTAAGATGCGATATTGTCACATTATGCTGATGCATTGCAGATTTTAGTTGTACAAAATGAAGTAAATTTGATAGATTTTTTCTTAAGTTGCCGACTCAATGTTAAGCATTCTGGTGTAAATTGCAAATCCCATATGCTTCTTGTTTGTTGTAGGATTTGTTTTCATGAAGTTTTAAGGAAAGTGATTATGTCGCTAAATCTGATAGGGAAAAAAAAGGGTATGACCCATGTTTTTGACGACAAGGGAAATGTAGTGGTTTGTACGATCATTTGGGCAGAGCCCAATGTGGTGGTGCAGATAAAAAGTAAGGAAAAAGATGCATATGTAGCTCTTCAAATAGGGGCATGTAAGGTTTCTGAGTCAAAGAAGAAGGGCATAAAGAAACCTCTTTTGGGGCACTTTTCTCGTGCACAAGTGGAGCCAAGGCGTTATCTTGTAGAATCGCGAATTGAAAATAGCGAGGGATATCGGGTAGGGCAAGAGATCGGTGTGAAATATTTTGTGGATTGTCAATATGTAGATGTAAGTGGTGTTTCAAAGGGGAAAGGTTTTCAAGGTGTTATGAAACGACATGGGTTTTCTGGGGGGCCTAAATCTCATGGTTCGAAATTTCATCGTAGTGCAGGTTCTACGGGGATGTGTTCCTTTCCGGGAAGAGATTTTCCTGGTGGAAAAAAAGCTGGACAAATGGGATGTAAGAGGGTGACTGTAGAAAACTTGCAAATCGTACATATCGATGATGAAAGGCAAGTTATGTTAGTTAGAGGAGGGGTGCCAGGGTCAAACAATGGCCTTGTTTATATTAGAAAGTCGACAAAAAAGCGATGTGTGCAAAAGTAAGGACGTAAATTTTATGGCCAAGCTCAAAAAATTTGATTTGCAGGGAGTGGAAATTTCGGAGATTGACTTAGATGAACAATTGTTCAAAACCTCTGTCAACACTCAGCTAGTTAAAGATTATTTAATAGTGATGCGAAACAATAGTAGGCAATGGAGTGCTCATACGAAGGGGCGTCGTGAGGTTATGCATTCCAATGCAAAGCCACATCCCCAAAAGGGAACAGGTCGTGCTAGGCAGGGATGTATTGTCGCTCCACAATATCGAGGAGGAGGTGTTGTCTTTGGCCCCAAGCCCAAGTTTAATCAACATGTTCGTATGAACAAAAAAGAGCGACGTGCAGCCACGCGATATTTGCTTATGAAAAAAATTTGTGATGGGAATCTCTGTTTTTTACAATTTGAGAATCTTACAATACCACAGACAAAATCTGTGTGTAAATTTTTGATAGGCGCGGGAATGAAAGATAGAAAAGTTCTTTTTTTAGGCGATACAATAGTAGAGAAAAGGGAGGAGAGAGAGCTCTTCTATTTGAGTATGCGAAATATTCCTAAAACATATTTCTTGCCGATTACGGCTTTTAATGGCTATGATATAGCCGCTAGTCAAGAAGTGGTGGTATTTGATCGCGCTAGAGATGCATTGATGAATTTATTAAGATAAAATGAAAGAAAAAAATCCCTATCATATTATTAAATCGCGCTATGTTACAGAAAAAACAACTCTTCTTAGCAAATTGCAGCATTTGACCAGTAATCGCTGTTTGAGTAAATGTGATAAACCTAAGTATGTTTTTCTTGTAGATAGGGCGGCTAATAAGGCAGAGATTGCTCGTGCTGTCGAGGCTATTTATTCCGAAAAAGGGGTAAAAGTGACGGGTGTTAATGTGATTAACGTGAAACCAAAAAAGCGGTGTGTAAGAAGGCGTAAGGGGTTTCGCAGTGCTTTTAAAAAGGCGATGGTGACACTAGAAAGCGGAGATTCGATCGATGAATCGGTTTAGAGGTTGTATAGATGGTTAAGAAGTTTCGTCCAACAACGCCAGGACAAAGAAAGTTGGTTCTTTCTGATTGTAATCAACTCACTTGTATTGCTGGAACGCGCAAAAAGGTTAAGCCCTTGAAATCCCTTCTTGTAAGTAAGAGGGGTATACATGGGAGAAATCATCATGGAAGAATTACTTGTCGTCATCGTGGTGGTGGGCATAAACGTTTTTATCGGGAAATCGATTTTAAAAGAGAGAAGGATGGGGTTGCGGCGAAAATAGCTTCGGTTGAATATGATCCAAATCGTTCCGCGCACATTGCTCTTGTGCACTATCTTGATGGAGAAAAACGTTATATTTTAGCTCCAGAAGGGTGTAAGAAAGGAGATGTTATAATGTCTGGAGATCAAGCTCCATTTAAACCTGGATGTGCTATGCCTTTGCGAAAAATGCCCTTGGGTTCTGTAGTGCATAACGTAGAGATGTATCCTGGGCGTGGAGGTAAGATAGTGCGTTCGGCAGGGTTGTTTGCACAGCTGATGGCGCGTAGTGGTGGGTATGCTACGATTAAGATGCCTTCTGGAGAGGTGCGCATGGTGTGTGAAAATTGTCGTGCAACTTTTGGTGTTGTGTCCAATGCCGAAAATGCTCTTCGAGTTGATGGGAAGGCCGGAAGGAATCGGTGGAAGGGGATTCGTCCCACCGTTCGTGGCACTGCGATGAATCCTGTAGATCATCCTCATGGGGGGGGTGAAGGACGACATAATGGATATATTCCATGTACTCCTTGGGGGATGCAGACAAAGGGGTTGCGTACTCGTCCTAAGAAAAAATCTAATGCATTAATCGTGAAAGATCGAAGGAAAAAATAAATGGGAAGATCGTTAAGAAAGGGACCTTTTGTGGATCATCATTTAATGGATAAGGTATTAAAGCAAAATCGTGATGGATCAAAACGTTCGATCAAAACATGGTCTAGACGTTCCATGGTTGTGCCCGATATGGTTGGACATACGATTGAAGTGCATAATGGAAAGAAATTTATCTCGGTATTTATCACCGAGAATATGGTGGGGCATCGATTGGGAGAGTTTTCACCAACGCGACTTTTTAAGGGGCATCCTATTAAAAAATAGAGGAATATAAAGAATGCCAAAAGCTTTTGCACAGACGAAATATGTACGAATTAGCCCTAGAAAAGCACGGTTAGCTGCAGCATTGATACGTGGAATACATGTACAAGATGCCATGGTGCAACTACATTTTAGTGGTTTAAAGGGAGGGGCTCTTCTTAAAAAAACTTTAATGAGTGCTGTTGCGAATGCAGAGAATCTTTACGACGTGCAAAGGCGAGATCTTAAGGTGCGAGAGGTTCGTGTTGATGCAGGGCCAACCATTAAAAGATTCAAATCAAAATGTCGAGGTAGGCGTGTGCCTATTTTGAAGCGAACAAGCCATTTTTTGGTTGTTGTTGAAGTGTAGGAAAGAATATGGGACAAAAAACATCTCCAATTGGCTTTAGGCTTGTATTAAATAAAGGTTGGAAGTCATTTTGGTTTGCAAATAAACTCGAATTTGGCACCTATCTCTTTGAAGATAGAAAAATTCGTAATTTTCTTATGAAAAAGCCCTGTTGTGTTGGAACGGCTTACATTGTTATTAAGCGTATGGGTGAAAAGCTTGAAGTGCTTTTACATACTGCGCGCCCTGGTCTTGTGATTGGAAAAAGGGGTGTAGAGATTGAAACGATAAAACAGGAGCTCAAAAAACTGACAAATAAAGACGTCTGGATTGAAGTTGTTGAGCTCAAACGGCCAGATCTCAACGCTAAGCTGGTAGCGGAGGGCATTGCGAAGCAGCTTGAGCGACGCGTTGCCTTTAGAAGAGTTTTGAAAAAAGCGCTTTTAGCGACTATGGATGCTGGAGCAGCAGGAATTAAAGTGCAGATTTCAGGGCGTATTGGTGGGGCTGAGATTGCGCGTACAGAGTGGTATAAGGAGGGGCGCATTCCCCTACATACCCTTCGTGAAAATATCGATTATGCATCTGTACGTGCTGAAACAACCTATGGTTCTATCGGAGTAAAGGTGTGGATTAATAAAGGAGAGCATTGTGAATAGGGTGGATGGATTATGGTGTTAATGCCCGCTCGGACTAAATTTAGAAAACAGCAGAAGGGCTCTCTTCGTGGGCAAGCAAAAGGAGGGCAGTTTGTTGTTTTTGGAGACTATGGAATGCAGGTTCTCGACAGAGGGAAGATTACGAGTCAACAAATTGAAGCTTGTCGTATAGCTGTTACTCGGTTTTTTAGTCGAAAAGGGAAGGTTTGGATTCGTATTTTCCCCGATAAGCCTATTACGAAAAAGCCAATAGAGACTCGCATGGGTAAGGGAAAGGGTAGCGTGGATCATTGGGTAGCTGCAGTTCGTCCAGGAAGAGTGCTCTTTGAAGTGGCCAATGTTTCAAGGGATGAAGCTCGGCAGGCATTGCTTAAGGCAGCAGCAAAACTGCCTTGTCGCACAAGATTTGTTGAGCGTGTTGAAAGGGTATAATGGGATGTTAAAAGCACGAGATTTGTTGAATTGTTCTGTGGAAGAACTGGAGTTGCATTATAAAGATATATGTCGAGATATTTTTGAGTTAACCAATGAGTTGCGTCAATCTCGCCACTTGGATAAACCTCATAAATTAAAAGAAAAAAGAAAAGATCGTGCGCGTGTGCTTACTGTTTTGCGCCAAAAAAAAATAGGTAAAGAGATGGTATGAATCTACAAAAAAGGAAAAAAATTAAAGAGGGAATTGTTGTATCCAACAAAATGAATAAAACCCTTACTGTTAATGTTGCGAGAACTATTTCTCACCCTCGTTATAAAAGGGTGGTTACTAGAGCGAAAAAGTACTATGCACATTACGATAAAGGAATTCTTCAAGTGGGGCAAAGGGTTCGTATTCAGGAAACACGTCCTTTATCTAAACTAAAACGTTGGTTAGTAATCGACGTATTAACGTAAATAAAGTGAGAAGTGATGATTCAACAAGAAACAGAATTAGAAGTTGCCGATAATAGTGGAGCTAAGCGTGTTAAGTGCTTTAAAGTGTTGGGCGGGACAAAGAGGCGTTATGCTCACGTTGGAGATGTCATTGTTTGTGCTGTTAAAGAGGTGGACCCCAAAGGGTCGGTGAAAAAGGGAGATGTAGCTAAAGCGGTCATTGTGAGAACAAAAAATTATGTACGTAGAAAAGATGGGTCTATGTTACGATTTTATGACAATAGTTGCGTGTTAATTGATGAAAAGAAGAATCCTAGAGGTACTCGTATCTTTGGCCCTGTAGCAAGAGAGGTAAGAGAATCGGGATTTCTTAAAATTGGTTCCCTTGCATCTGAGGTGATTTAAAATGAAGAGCAAATGGATAAAAACTGGGGATAGAGTTGTCATTACTTGTGGAAATGACTTAGGGACTATTGGAACGGTTTTAGCGAAAAAGGGAGATCGTATTCTTGTTCAAGGGGTTAACGTGAGGCGGCGTCATATGAAAAGTCGCAAACAGGAACAGCGTTCTGAAATTATCAATATCGAAAGACCTATTCATGTGTCCAATGTGGCTCTTTGTAATATGGAAGGCAAAATTCTCAAGCTCAGATCTGAAGTTAAAGAGGATGGGAGTAAAGAGCTTGTGTATGTTGACAATGGTAAAAAAACAAATTATCGAACCTTAAGGAAGGGTAATGTCTAGGTTGAGGAAGAGATATTACTCTGAAGTGAGGGAAACACTATATAAAATGTTTTCCTATAAAAATGTGATGCAAGTTCCTGTGTTAGAAAAGATAGTAATTAGCATGGGTGTTGCTGAAGCGATTAAAGATAAAAATGTGATGCAAGATTGCATTCAGGCGCTCTTATTGCTTTCAGGACAAAAGCCTATTGTCACAAAGTCAAAAAAATCAATTTCCAACTTTAAACTTCGTAAAGGGCAAGAAATTGGTCTTAAAGTGACTTTGCGGAAAAAGAGAATGTTTGATTTTTTTGATAGATTTTGCAATATTGTTTGCCCAAGAATTCGGGATTTTCGTGGGTTTAAGAAAGGGGGAGATCAGAGAGGAAGTTATTCTTTAGGTTTGTCGGATCAACAAATGTTTCCCGAAATTGATCTAGATAAAGTTACGCGAGATCAGGGGATGAATATTACCTTTATTACTTCGGCAAAGAGTGAAAAAGAATGTTTAGAATTATTAGCTCAATTAGGACTTCCTTTTAGGCGATAATTGGAGAATATAGATGATAAGTGATACAATTGCAGATTTATTAACTCGCATTCGAAATGGCAAGAATGCTCGTCATAAATATGTAGATGTGAACAATAGCAAAATGAACAGAGCGATTATCGATGTTTTAAAGGATCGAGGTTATGTTTTAAATTATCTTGTTAATGATAAAAAGCGTCAAATTCGTGTGTTTTTAAAATATGTTGGCAATATTCGCAAAAAAAGTGTGCTGCATTTTTTGAAAAGAGTTTCAAGGCCAGGGCTTCGAAAATATGTTGGATATAAGGGTATCCCCTATGTTTGTAGTGGTCTTGGTATTATTATTCTTGCTACTCCTGCAGGGATAATGGATGGAGAAAGAGCTCGAGAATGTAAAGTGGGAGGGGAGCTTCTTTGTATGGTATGGTGAAAATAAAGGTATAGATTTATGTCACGGTTAAGTAAAATGCCTATCCCCATCCCAGTAGGAACTGAAGTGAGAACTGTGGGGGAGAAACTTGAAGTAAAGGGCCCAAAAGGTGTTATTACAAAATCTTTTCCCAAAGGGGTTGAGATTCATGTTCAGGAGAGGCAACTTGTCCTTGAATTTGAAGAGAAAAAAGGGTTGACCTCCTCATTATATGGGCTTTATCGTTCACTGATCAATAATGCGGTTATTGGAGTGAGCGCAGGTTTTAAAAAAGAGTTACAGTTAGTTGGAGTGGGATATCGTGCTTCTGTAAAGGGCGATGTATTAGATCTACAAGTAGGTTATTCCCATCCAATGCAATGGAAAATTCCTCCAGAGCTTACCGTGATTGTGGAAAAGTCCACTCTTATTAAAGTTTCTGGAATAGATAAGCAGCGTGTAGGGCAATTTGCCGCTAATGTTCGTTCTAGTAGGGTTTCAGAGCCATATAAGGGAAAGGGTATACGCTATGTGGGTGAATATGTTCGTAGAAAAGCAGGCAAATCGGCTAAGGGAAAGTAAACAATGAGTTGCAAGCTATTAAACCGCAAAAAAACAAGAAGAAATCGTGCAATGCGTGTGCGCAAAAGGTTGCGAGGGACGGCCTCAAAACCTCGTCTATCTGTTACAAAGAGTCTCCGGCACATTGGTGTGCAAATCATTGATGATGAGTTGGGAGTGACCCTTGTAAGCTTTAGCACATTTTCTAAAGAGGCAAAGGGACATAAAAAGTCCAAGGAGGGGGCGCGCTTTGTTGGAGAAAAAATTGCAGAACTCGCAAAAAAGAAAAATATAAGTACAGTTGTTTTCGATCGCGGAAGGTTTAAATATCATGGGCTTATCGCGGAGCTTGCCGATGCAGCAAGAGAAAATGGACTCAAGTTTTAGAGATATTATGGGAACAAAGTATAAAGCAAAAGAAAATTTCGATTCCGAATTTGAAGAAAAGGTTCTTTATATTAATCGTTGTTCGAAAGTTGTAAAAGGGGGTCGTAAGTTTAGTTTTTCTGCGCTTGTTGTCGTAGGTAATGGAAGTGGGTGTATTGGCATAGGGTTTGCAAAGGCCAATGAAGTATCCGATGCTATTCGTAAAAGTGGAGAATCTGCGCGAAAAAACATTGTAACTTTCGAATTATGTGACACAACTATTCCCCATGAAATTATTACCTGTTGGGATGGTGCCCAGGTTTTGCTTAAGCCTGCTCGTGAAGGAACGGGCATTATTGCTGGATCAAAGATACGCGCTCTTCTTGAAATTAGTGGTGTGAAAGATATTGTCACAAAAAGTTTGGGGTCGAACAATCCACTTAATCAAGTTCGGGCGACATTTAAAGCTCTTTCTGATTTGCGTAATAGAGAGGAAATAATGGAGATGAGGGAGGATATGTAAGAATGAAGTTATGCGAGTTAAAAAATACACGTCGAATAGTCAAGAGAGGAAAACGTATTGGACGGGGTCCGGGTTCTCACAGAGGGAAAACTTCTTGTCGTGGTCATAAAGGAGATAAATCGCGTTCGGGGTATAAACGGCGTGCAGGGAATGAAGGAGGGGCATTGCCCCTTTTCCAAAAAATTCCTGGCCGTGGATTTTCCAATTTTCGTTTTAGAAAGCTCATCTATGCAATCAACCTTGCTCGTTTGGAAGAATGTTTTGAAGATGGTGATATCATTAATAAACAGACACTAGTAAAAAAAGGATTCCCAAGTTATTGCATGAAAAGGGGATTTAAAGTGCTTGCTCAGGGAGATCTGACAAAAAAGGTTGTGATTGAAGCCAATGGTTTTTCAAAAAATAGCGTACGAAAATTAGAGAAAAATCAAATTGAGTTTAGAAGAATTACTTCTTAAAAATCAAAGGCTTTATGTTAAAGGCAGTAAAAAAAATCTTTTTTATAGAAGAGATTAGGACGAAGGTATTGTTTACCCTCTTGATGCTCGTTATTTGCCGAATTGGGGCTTATATTCCTGTCCCTGGGATTAATGGAGATGAGGTTGTACAAATCTTTCGTCAGCTTACAGGCGGTAGTCAAAATCTTTTTCAACTTGTCGATATTTTTTCTGGAGGCGCTTTTGCTCATATGACCGTGATTGCCTTGGGGGTTATGCCCTATATTTCTGCTTCTATCATTATGCAAATTCTCATTGCAGTTATCCCATCTTTTCAAAGAGATATTCGAGAAAATGGAGAAGCGGGGAGAAGAAAAATGGGGAAAGGCATCCGATTTCTTACCATTATCTTAGCACTTTTTCAGTCAGCACTTCTCGGGAAATATGCCTTGGGGTTTAACCTTTCCCATCCTGGAATTATCGTTTCTGAATTGTTACGTCATCAGATCTTAGGATTTCCTTGGCTTTTTTATCTTATTATTATGTTGACGATGAGTACAGGGACCCTTTTTTTGATGTGGATTGGAGAGCAAATTAGTGAAAGGGGGATAGGTAATGGTGTTAGTTTGATCATTTCTATTGGTATTTTAGCCTCCTTTCCTTCGACACTTGGAACGATTATAAGACAACTAAACTTAGATTCACAGGAGCCTGGTCAAATTACTTTTTCTTCTTTAGTCGTTTTGTCTATTGTCTTTGTGTTAATTATATTGGGAACGATTTTAGTCATTCAAGGAACGCGTAAGGTGCCCATTCAATATGCGAGACGTATGGTGGGGCGTCGTGAGGGACAAGGTGGCACTTCCCATATTCCTTTGAAGGTAAATTATGCTGGTGTGATTCCTGTGATTTTTGCCTCTTCTCTTTTGATGTTTCCCGCTACGATAGCGCAATTTTTAAGTACGGGTACTTGGTTTGCAACTATTGTGAACTGGCTTTCTCCAGGTAGTTGGGTATATACTGCACTCTTTGTGCTTTTGATTATATTTTTTACCTATTTTTGGACTGCTACGCAATTTCATCCTGAACAGATTGCATCTGATATGAAGAGAAATGGGGCCTTTATTCCTGGAATTCGTCAGGGAAAATTTACTCAAGAATTTTTAGAGTCTACTATGAACTATATTACGCTTGCTGGAGCTGTTTTTTTGGCGGTGATTGCTATTTTGCCTATGTTAGTTGGTAAAATTTTGAATGTAGATGCTACGATTAGTCATTTTTTTGGAGGGACATCTCTTTTGATTTTGGTTGGAGTTATTCTCGATACGACTAAACAGATTGAATCTCACATGCTTATGAAACAGTATGATGGATTTATGAAGAGAGGGCGAGTAACGGGAAGAATTTGATTGAAATGTATAAAAAGGTAGGTTATGATTTTGTCACTTGTGAAAGAAATGTGAAGAAGAGATTTTTATGCCACGTATAATTGGAGTTGACATACCGGGTAATAAGCGCCTTGTGATTAGTTTAACCTATATTTATGGAATTGGTAGGGCAACTTCTGAGGAGATTATTAAAAAGTTATGTTTAGATCCCAGTATGCGTGCTTACAACCTAACGGATGACAATATATCTAAACTCAATGCTATTTTACAATCTGAATATGTAGTTGAGGGGAATTTGCGAAGAACGTTGCAAAATAATATCAAAAGATTGATTAGTATTGGTTCTTATCGTGGATTGAGACATCGTTTATCCCTGCCGGTTCGTGGGCAAAGGACGCGTTGTAATGCCCGTACTCGTAAAGGAAAGAAAAAAACTGTAGCTGGTAAGAAAAAAGCTGTTTAATAGGAGAGGATATTGGCTAAACTTAAGAAAGCAAAAAAGACAGTAGTTATTAAAAAGCCCGTTGCTAAGGCAAAGAAGAAGTTTTCTTACACTATTCCTAGTGGTATTGCTCATGTTAAAGCAACTTTTAATAATACTATTGTTTCTATTACAGATCCGGCAGGGAAAGTTATAGCTTGGTCTTCTGCGGGAAAGGTGAACTTTTCTGGGTCTAGGAAATCCTCTGCATTTGCGGCGTCCGTTGTAGCACAAGATGTTGGGAAGGTTGCTATGAGCCATGGTATGAAAGAGATCGAAGTATATTTAAAGGGACCTGGTGCTGGTAGAGAGTCTGCTGTGCGAGGTTTGCAAAGTATTGGGTTAACCATCACTTTGATTAAGGATCATACTCCTATCCCTCATAATGGATGTCGCCCAAGAAAAAGACGCCGTGTATAAGAGATTAAGGATAATAATATGACAGTACAATATGCCAAGTTTGAATTGCCGACAAATATTAAAATTGAGGAGGAAAGTAAAACGACAACTTTTACTCGTTTTATTGCAGAGCCTTTTGAGAGAGGTTTTGGTTACACTATAGGAAATGCTCTAAGAAGGATTATGTTAACCTCATTAGATTCCCCTGCAATTATTTCCATACAGATTGAGGGGGTGCCTCATGAATATATAGCTGTTGAGGGGATTATCGAAGATATGGTGCATATTGTTTTGAACTTTAAGGGAGCGCTTCTTAGAAAGCTTCCTGAAAAAAGTCAAGATATGCGTGAACCTAAAGTTTTATCCAAAATTTTGGATGTAACGCAAGATATGCTTGATATGAATGCTGGTCAATACGAAGTAAAATTCAAAGATGTTATAGACAGTTCTGATTTTGAAATCATCAATCCTGATCACTATCTTTTTACCGTAACGAAACCGATGACAAAGCGCATAACCCTTAGAGTAGCCATTGGTCGTGGATATGTCCCATCCGAACGCCATCAAATTGTGGACAAAATGGTTGATGAAATTATCATTGACTCTGCCTTTTCTCCTGTACGTGTTATAAATTATTTTGTTGAAAACACGCGTGTAGGACAAGATACTGATTATGATCGATTGATTTTAGAGGTTACAACAGATCAACGTATTACTCCGCAAGAAGCGCTCACTTTTGCGACGCAAATAGCGATTCATCATTTTAGTGTATTTGATGCTTTAAAATATTTAGAGCTTTCGTTTGATATGGAAGAGGTGGAATGTGATACAGATCGCGATAATCTTTTTGCTAAACTTATATTACGTATCGGAGAAATTGAGCTCTCTGTTCGCTCAACCAACTGTCTTGTGCAAGCCAATATCGATACGATTGGAGAGCTTGTAATTATGCCTGAATCTGAGATGTTAAGGTTTCGTAATTTTGGGAAAAAATCTCTTAATGAAATTAAAGCTAAGTTGGAAGATATGGGTCTCTATCTTGGAATGGATCTTTCAAAATATGGAATTAGTCGCGATAACGTCAGGCAAGTCATGGAAGAGTATTTGGAAGAAAAATTGAAGCAGGAATCTCCATGAGGCATCGAAAACGCACTGTAAAGCTCAATAAAAAGTCCGCACATCGTCGTTGTATGTTTGCCAATTTGCTTAAATCGCTTGTTGAACATGGTCGCATTGAAACGACTCTTGCTAAGGCAAAGGAGTTGCGGCGCCATGCAGAGCGCCTTATTACTTTAGCCAAGGCAAATAGTTTGTCGAGTAAAAGACGAGTCGTTGCAAAATTGATGGTACGTTTTAACCATCTTTCATCTAAAAAGATGCGTAAGGTAAAAAAGGGAAATTATGCTCCGTACAATACGGATCGTAAAATAATTGATCTTTTGTTTGAAACCCTTGTGCACCGATATGTTGATCGTGATGGTGGTTATACCCGCATTATACGTAAAGAAACCCGAAGAGGTGATAATTCTCCTCTTTGTATTATTGAATATGTCCATTAAAAAAGAATATCCCGTTTGTTATAATTCTCAAATTGTTCAACTTTTTTCGAAGCGTTATGTGTCAAGGATATTCGTGTTACATCTTCTTGTGCAGAGCAAAGTTCTCGAGAAGAATGTGAGGAATTTATGCAAACTTTAAAGAAGGCTTGAGAATATGGCAAAAGCAATTAGGTGCATGTATTTTTATAAATTGGTTGGATATGTAAAGTAATTGATGGTGTAGTGCTTTACAACCTACTTTTACTTGATTACAATGAAAAGAAAATGCAATAGGAGGATTTATTTATGAAAATACGGATTGGAATTAATGGATTTGGACGTGTTGGAAGGGCTTTTTTTCGTTTAATTCATACAATGTTTTCTGGTATTGAAGTCGTTGCGATCAATGATTTGGTTAATGCAGATACATTAGGATATCTATTGAAATATGATTCGGTTCATGGTCGTTTTCCAAAAAAGATAAAGATTACCAATGATGCTTTTATTGTTGATAACCAAAAAACGCATATTTTTTCTGAAAAGGATCCTTCAAAGTTGCCTTGGAAAAATCTCAATGTTGATTATGTAATTGAATCGACAGGATTTTTTACTAGCAAGGAGAGAGCACGACTACATTTGCAAGGGGGTGCAAAGCGAGTTATTATCTCTGCGCCAGCTAAGGGTGATGTTCCCACATTTGTGATGGGAGTGAACCACGAAAAATATAATTCTAAGACAGATACTGTCCTCTCCAATGCCTCTTGTACTACCAATTGCTTGGCTCCTGTTGCAAAGGTTCTTTTAGATAATTTTGGAATTGAAGAAGGGTTAATGACCACTGTTCATGCGATGACAGCAACTCAACCGGTCCTCGATAGTCCTTCTAAAAAAGATTTAAGAGGAGGGCGCTCTGCTTGTTTAAACATTATTCCTGCTTCAACGGGAGCTGCAAAAGCTGTTGGACTCTGTCTTCCAGAGATTCGAGGAAAACTTACAGGAATGGCTTTTCGCGTTCCCGTTGCCGATGTTTCTGTTGTTGATTTAACTGTAAGGCTGACTAAATCAACAGATTATGCTACGATATGCGAAAAAATGAAATTGGCAGCAAACGCAGAATTAAAGGGAATACTGGGCTATACTGAAGAGGCGGTTGTCTCTTCCGATTTCATAGGAGATACCCACTCTTCCTATTTTGATGCCAAAGCTGGGATTGGTATGAGCGATACCTTTTTCAAAATCATTTCTTGGTATGATAATGAAATTGGATATGCTTGTCGCTTAGGTGATTTGATAAAATTTATAGCAACAAAGGAATAAACCTTAAACTTTTTAAGTGGATGATAAATCGGTGAATTTTACACGTGAACCATTAGTTGAAACAGTTATTGCCTCCAGAGAAGGGCATAAATTAGTTGTGCGTTCTGCTACTAAGCATGATCAGGAGGATTTCTCTGTAGATTCTGTAGAAGTTGTTTCCTTTGGCCATTGTTTCTTTTTTAGGTGCCTGGAAAAGCCCAAGGTGTTTTTGATCCCAATGGCAAATTATGAAATCATAGAAGTCCGGGAGGTGCGTCCAACCTTAAAAAAGCCGCAGGTGGAGAAGGGCAGTAAAAATAGTGAGAACAAGAAAGCTGTAGAAGTGACAGATAATAAAGAAGAGGGAGGGGAAGGAGAGACGCACAAGCGTGAAAAAAAACGTATGCGCAAACATTGCACTAAAGTAGAAAAAAAAGAGGGGGTAGGTGAGCCTATTCGTCGTATGCTTTTGCCTCCTCCAACAAGTCTTATTTCTGAACAGATCGAACGGTATAAACATTATCTTGTAGAGCATGGAGCCCTTCTTCCTGAAGAGATGGAAGGTAAAAAAGGGGGGGAGGCTAACGATGTGAAAACAGACAAAAATTCTTCCCTTGCTCTTGATAAACAGCCCTCTGTTTCAGAGGAAAATCTCGTAATTAATGGGGATAAAACTCTTGAAAAACCCCAGGTTTCAGTAAAAGATAAGGGATCCTAATTTTATGAGAGGTAGCTTTTGCTCGGGTGGTGGAATCGGTAGACACAAGGGACTTAAAATCCCTTGGGAGAATATCCCGTGCGGGTTCAAGTCCCGCCTCGAGCATGTATTTGTGCAAAAAATGATTTAATACCATCTGGATAAAGAATTTTTGTCACGTAGAGGTTTATTGAGATTTGAATCTAACGCGAATTCTGGATTAAAATTTTTCTATCTTTCAATATATGTTTTGTGTTAAAATTAGTTATGCGTATTTAAACATTTTAGAACTTGTCCTTACAGTTTAAATAAATAAATAAATAACTACTTCTAAAATGTTTTCGGATAAAAACCTATAATAAAAATATAGTTTAACGAATGAAAGAGAGGTTAAGTTTGTGATCCCGGTTACTTTTGATAGTTCCGCAGTAACTTCTACTGCAGGAGATGAAAAAAATGTGGTAAGCCTAGAGAAAGAAGTAAATCAATTGGCGGCTCAAGTTTTAGGGATGTTTGATTTTAAGAAAAATGAGGAAAATGTTCAGCAAATTGCTTTACGGTTGAATGATCCTGATTTTTTTATATCTTTTTTAAAAAATCATGATGTGACTCCTGATTTTCAAAACATTTTAGGGCAAATATTTAAATGTTTCCCTACCATTCCATGGTTGATTTGGCAACAATATATAGAAGGGTTGGTTTGGGAACAATGTATACAAGACCCTACCAATGTTGACACTGGTAAACTACCGTATAATATGTTGTATATTCTGAAGAGTTTTTCTTCTTCGGAACTTGAACAGGTTTCACATTGTGTTGATATTATTTCTGGTTGTATGAATGTTCTATGTCCTATTACTTGGTCTACAAAAAAAGATATTATACGGATGTTAGTTGAATTAGAACAAAATGGTAAAGGGAAGGAGGCTGAGAAAGCAAAGCAGCTACTACTAAATGTGCAAAGCACAAAGGAAAGGTTATATGGTATGTATCTGAAGGTAATACATGTTTTAACTACTGTGTTGTTTTTTTTATATAAATGCATTAAAACCAAACCTGTAAAGGTGGATAGATTGGCTGTTTAACGCAACGAACTTTTGAGGGTTAAGTTGTATTGCGTATACTAAAATTGAAAACAGCGCATCGTAATTATTAGTATGCACAACCGACATTGAGCAGTTTCTAAAATCACATTTTTATTTTATATTAAACCTCTTTCAAACAAGGAGGATTATATATGATTGTAGAGGTAGAAAGAATCGATCACTAAATTGCTGTAAAAAATGACAATAACGCGAATTCTGGATTAGCTCATAGAGAAAATTGCAACTTTTTAACTGAAGAAAGATTTAGTGAAGGTTTGTTAGACAATAGTTGATATGCAACCAAACCTCCGAATAAGTTAGCCAGAAAATTCCTTGGTGATCGATGGCGATGATGTTCTATTTGACACCCATTTTTAAGTCGATTTATAGTGTTCCCCCTCTGTACTGGACAAAAGCAGAAAAGGGTTTGCAAAATCTGGACAAGACAATGAATTCGGGTCTTGTGCCAATTAAAAAATCCAGATAAAATGTTTTCCATCTCGCTGATATGCTTCATAATTCCTCCAGGTTGTTTGTAAAGGAATTATTGTTAATTATCGGCGAGATTTTTTCACGAGATTATTTTTGTCCAGTACAGAGGTGCTCCCCTTAAAAGTTGGACAGTGCATAGCAATATAACAACCTATGAAAAAGAGGAATCTATGAAACCTGATGAAACAGAAGGAAGGCAGGTCGAAATTTATAAAGTTCTTGGGTTTTTTTATTTCGATATGTAATAATTTAAGCCCTCAATTGGGATATGTTTAATTGCTAAATCTTGCATGTATTTATGTATAAATCAGATCATTTTCCCTCGGCATAGAAGAAGGAGAGCTCTATATTTTAATTTTAGTTTGATTTTTTTAAAAATTTAGATTGCAATCAATTCTAGGCAATTATT
>Ga0056116_1000225_pt1 | contig 18342 bp, 15 predicted proteins | sample WorMetOlspDAHAB2_FD_67352 | JGI IMG/M metagenome (GOLD analysis project Ga0056116, IMG submission 67352) | Marine gutless worms symbiont microbial communities from Max Planck institute for Marine Microbiology, Germany - Olavius sp. DAHAB.2 ...
TTTACGACTAATATCGCTTGGATAAGAGTGACGCATAATTTACCTCCATTTTGTTGAAAGCAAATTTATACACCATTATCCAGATTTTAAACAGGTTCTTAGAAAAATATATGAATTGGGAAACAGCAATTCTCGCTAATCAGGTTGTTGATTATCAAAACATTATGAACACGTAATTAAAGACTTTGTTTTTAGCGGGAATTGCTGATTGGGACAGGATATTTGCAAAACCATCCATTTTTCAAAAATTGTATATCGAAAACAGTTTGAGCAGCCCCCCAAAATTTGCACTATGCTAACCTTGTTTTCCTGTTTTTTACGGAAGTTGAAAGTATTTTTTGCCATTTTCTTGTGTTGCCGTAGCTACCTCTTCAAGAGAAATTCCCTTAATGGTAGCAATAGTTTGAGCAGTCTCCTGGATAAAGCTAGGCTCATTGACCTGTCCTCGCTTGGACTGAGGAGCAAGATACGGGGTATCTGTTTCAATTAAAATATGCTCTAGAGGGATTGTTTTTACCACTTGGCGCAGTTTGTCTGATTTTTTAAAGGTGATAATGCCACTAAAAGAGATCAGCCAACCTCTTTCAATCGCTCTTTCTGCCTCTGGCAAGGAGCCTGTAAAGCAGTGTAACACTGCTTTACCTTCTGAAAACTCTTTCTTTGCAAAGAGAAAAAGATCTGCAAAAGCCTCGCGACAGTGGATCACAATGGGAAGACCATATTTTCGTGCTAAGACAAAGTTACGAACTAATAACTCTTGTTGTGCTGCTTTAGGGGAGTGTGTATAATAATAATCGAGCCCGGTCTCCCCAATGGCAATGAGAAGGCTTTTTTGTGCAGCCTGTTCAAAAAGGGTAAAGTACCGTTCTCCCTCTTCCTTTGCATCATGTGGAGGGGTTGCACCAATGTGATATATCCAATTATATTTTTCAATAAGATCGATGCCTCGCTTCAGCGTTATTTTGTCTGTGCACACATTGATAATCTTCGTGACATGGTTTTTTTTTGCGCGATCTATCATTGCATCTATATTTTCAAAAACGGGATCGCAAGTTAAATGAGCATGTGAATCTAAAAACATTTCCTATCCTTGACAAATAGTTCTTTGTCGCACTACTTTACATAACATGAGTTCTGTTGCAAAGTACCTTTTTACAACCTAGTGTAAAATTAAATAGAAGGAAAAGACAATGGGAACATTTTTCCAATCTTATACACAAGCCGACTTTTTTGGGAAATTGATTTTTTTTGTCCTGTTTTTGCTCTCATCTCTTTGTTGGGTTTTTCTCATTCAAAAAATTATTACAGTAAAAAGAATGAAGCGAGAGTCTAAAAAATTTCAACACTTTGCAAAAATGCATAAGGAAAAATTGCTGAATCTTACTACACATTCTCGTGCTCCTTTTGCCCTTCTTTATCAGGCTTTTAAGGAAAAAGCTCTTCAGATTCTTGAAAAAAACCATTATTTTACTTTGAACAAAGAAGATCATCAAAACTATCTCTCCCATGCGGATATGGAGTTTCTTGCCTCTCATATCCATATAGCTATTGTAAAGCAAAGAGGAAATGTTGAAAAAAACCTTTTTATTTTGGCTACCATCGTTACCCTTGCCCCTTTTCTCGGCCTTTTAGGTACAGTATGGGGAATTTTGATTACCTTCGGTGAGCTGCAAATGGGTCATTCTATTTCCTCTAGCTCTGTTATCTTAGGAGGGCTTTCTACAGCATTAACCACAACGGTCTTAGGTCTGTTAATTGCTATTCCAGCTCTTATTTCTTATAGTTATCTTAAAAATCTTAGTCGTTATTTTACAATGGAGATGCAAGGTTTCAGCCATTTTCTTCTTTCAACAATAGAATTACAATATCGTAAGGCAGATATTTCATGAAGGTGAAACATAATTTTTATCCCCATGATACTTTTTTAGATGAAGGAAACATCAACCTAACTCCCCTTATCGATGTTGTCTTTGTGGTACTTATTGTGTTTATTCTAGTAGCGCCATTAGTAGAACATGATAAAGTAGTTCTCGCTCCAACATCTACAGCAAAAAGAGAAAGTCTGGTGGCATTACAAGAGCCATCATCAATAAAAATCTCCGTCTATGCTGACAATACCCTTTCCTTTAATGGAGCGCCTGTTACCATGGAAGAGTTAAAAGTTTTTTTAAAAGATGCGCAGAAAAATTTTCCACTTATCTCTCCTCAATTGTATCATGATAAGAGAGCGTGTTTTGGAACGTATCAGCTAGTTAAGAATGCTGTAGAATCCGCAGGGTTTGAATCTTTAGATGTCATATTGTCAAAATGAGGCATACATATCATCGCCTTATCATCCTTACCCTATGTGTTGTTTTAATCCATTTAGCATTTTTTCTAGGTAACTTTTCTAAGAGCAACAAACCTTCTTCTAAAAAGGCTCTTGTCATTAACACTTACTATGTGCAGCCCAAATCTACCCATTTGCAACCAAGTGTTAAAAAACAAAATAGCGTGCAGCAAAAACACTCTTCCCCTATTGCACAGAAGAGAACAACTCTTAACAAGAAAAGAAATAGCGTACAGCAAAAACCTCTCTCTAAAAAATCTTCCCTCCCTCTTGTGCAACACAAAGCTTTACTTAAGGAGATTGGGAAAAACTTTGCGAAAATGGAGTATAAAAGGGGAGAATTACACAACACCCCTCTTCTATTGCCCAAGTCTATCGATACACTTCAAGTGAATTGTATAGAGAAAAAACATGAGGAGATGGGTTATTTTGCCCTCCTTGTCTCTTTATTGAAAGAAAGGCTTGAACTTCCTGAGTGGGGTAGGGTAAAGTTGGAGTTAGTTCTTTTGAGCACAGGAGGGGTACAAACGATACGTATCCTTCAAGCGGAGAGTGAAAAAAATAGAAGATACCTAGAACAACAGTTGATCTCTTTATTATTTCCTCCGTTTACTGAAGAGTTAAAAGAGGAAAAAACCCATTCTTTTGTTCTTACCTTTTGCAATGAAAAATAAGTGGATTGTAGTATTTTTTTTCTTTGTCTTTTTCTCAAGAGGAGAGGGAGAAACGGTTGTCCCTCTACCTACACAAGAATCCTTTTCTTTGGTCCATGTCTCTTCTGTTGTTTCTACGACCTCTTCTTTCTCTCCATCCTATCTTGAAAAGGTTCGTGCTGTTTTGGTCGATGACATAAACTGTAATGGAAGCTGCACTATTGTACAAGAGGTTGCACAATCTGATTTTGTGATCAAAATTCAACTTCTTAAACAAAAAATACAGGTGTCTGTAATTGCAAAAAGAGAGGGGTTCACTCGATCGTTGCCCTATGAAAAGCTTTCTGGAGCCTATTACTCAGATAGGTCTGTCATGCATAGGATTAGTGATAAATTAACAAAAATCATGACAGGGAAGGAGGGCATCGCTAACAGCCGTATTTTATATGCTATGCAACGGACAGATGCAAGTAAAGGAACTGTAAAAACTTCTGCTTGGAAATCTGAGATTTGGGAGGCTGATTATGATGGATATAACCCTAAACAGATCACCCATGAAAATAGTTACTGCATTACTCCTATATTTTTCCCAATAAAGGGGGACTTTACGAACAATAAATTTTTATATGTAAATTACAAACTCGGTCAACCCAAAATCTATCTAGGCTCTTTTGATCAAACCACGGGGAAACCTTGTATTGACTTAAGAGGAAATCAGTTGCTTCCAGCCATTTCAAAAAAGGGAGATATGATTGCGTTCATCTCTGATGCTAGCGGCAGAGCAGATCTCTTTGTGCAACCTTTTAGTCCACATCGTGGGCCTATTGGTAAGCCTATACAAACCTTTTCCTTTCCACGATCTGTACAAGCCTCTCCCACTTTTTGCCCCAATGGGCGAAAAATTGCATTTGTTTCCGATAAAGAGGGGACCCCCCGTATCTTTATAATTGATACTCCATCTCCCGGAAAAATTTTTCGTCCTATTGTTGTCCCTTTAACGCATGCATTGCAACAAAATATCTGTCCAAGTTGGTCTCCCGATGGAACAAAATTAGCATATAGTGCTATGATTGACGGAAGTAGGCAGATTATGTTATATGACTTTTGTTTGCAAAAAGAGATTCAGCTTACTAAAGGGAAAGAACATAAAGAAAATCCTGCTTGGGCAGGTAATAGTATGCATATTGTTTACAACACAGTGGGAGCCTCTTCTTCAGAGCTGTTTTTAATCGATATAAAAAAGAAAGAGCCTAAACAAATCACCGGAGGGCCTGGGAAGAAACATTATCCTTCGTGGAAAACAGGTCAAATGTGAGGATGTTATGAAGAAATATAGTTGTGTGTTCATTGGTATTTTCCTTTTAATAATGGGGTGTCAAAGCAGTTCAAATACCGTTTGGGAAGACACCAAAACAATGGGAAGATACCTACACAGAAAGGGACAGCTCTTGTGGAAGCAAGATGTCGATTCTCGTATGGTGGAATCTACTGATGATTTTGTTGGGCCTCAAGAAGATGAGTATATCGCCTTAGAAGATGAGGATTTGAAAACGCAGTTTGCCGATTTTGCCATCCCCCAAGCTAAAGAGGTGCCGGGATCTGCCGGCAGTTCTATCCCTAGTATCGATCATTTTGTTCAACCAACAGCTCTTCTTGCCAATCTTTTTAAGACCATTCATTTTAATACGGATGAACACATCTTGCGCTCTAAAGAATCTTATCAAGTAGTATTTAACATCGCTGAATACATGAAAAAACATCCTGATCTCTACCTATTTATTTCTGGACATTGTGATGAAAGGGGTTCAGAAGGATATAATCTTGCACTTGGTTCTCGTCGATCTAATGCTATACGTCATTTATTGGTTGAAAAGGGCGTGAATTCTAATAATATTTACACTGTTTCTTGTGGCAAAGAAATGCCGAAAGCTTTGGGACATAGTCCAGAAGATTGGGCACAAAACAGGCGTGTTGAATTTAAAATTTATGAAAAAAAGGTTGTTAAATGAAAAATATTTTTTTGGGTTTTTTAATTGCTTTAACAGGGTGTGCCTCTTTGAGTTCTTCAAAGAGTGAAAGGCATCAAATGGAACTGAATATGCATAAGGTGCGCACGGAGCTAGAAGATCTCAAGCATGATTTAAATACCTGTGAAATCGAATACCATGTCCTTGAAGGAAAACTAACAGATCAAGAGCAGATGTTGGCCTCTTTAAGAAAACAAATCAATGAATTAAAAGTAAATAATTTGGATTCTTTCCCACAAAAATTGCAGGTGTTTGAGAAAAGTTTACAGCAATTTGCAAAAAAACAAGATAAAATTATCTCCGACATTAGACAATTAAGCTCTCATGCCAATGATACTACTATTGCTCTTTCACAATATAAGGATAAGATGGCGCAGTTTGAGAAAGTTATTGCCTCCCAAAATCAACAAGTCAATGAGTTTGTCAAGTTAAAGGAAAACATTGCAAAGCTCACGCAACTTGAAACGAAAATGTACGTAGTAAAATCGGGAGATTCTTTAGAAAAGATCGCACGTGAACATGGTACAAGTGTAGAAGAGTTGAAAAAGATCAACCATATGAGCTCTGATTTAATCGTTGTCGATCAAACACTCAATCTTCCATAATGCGCACTATAGTATTGTAATTTTTTTATGTTCGGTTATTTTATAATTCCAAAAGGGCTTTGCACAGTTTATTGGCTCTGTGATAAATAGAGGGCCTTCCTCTCCTTGCTGGGCTGTCATGCACATGCCATGCGGCACCTCTACTGTGAAATTTCCACGCAATGAAATATCTTGTGCAACAAATTGAGAATGGCCATGCAGTATGATCTTAAAGCTTGCAAAACGTTTCGTATTATGTTGTAAAAAAGGGGGTGGTGTTTCCTTCCAGTTTACCCCTCGATTTTTGACATATACATTTTTAAGAAAACACTGCCCAGTATAATCGCTATATTGCAAAACTCCTTGCTTATCGATATGTCCCATTACTCTTTGAGCATAAATAAGCAAGCTACCATCAAGCTCTAAATGATCGATGAAAAGGTTTGCTATTTCTAACTGTAACTCTGAACCTTCATGCAAAACACCTCTTTGTACCTTTCTTCCAATGATGGAATAGAGGGGGCCTAGGGCGGGGTGAAAGCTAAAAAGAAAGGGCGGACCCTTTTTTAAAAAGGTTGTTACTTCTGGCAATGTCGGAAGAGAGAAGTGACAATGATTTTCGAGAAGCTCCCTTATATTGAGCATATATTCGTAATAACATCCTTCAGGTGTTTCTAGAGTTGTTCCATTTGTCTTCCTTTTATGTTTTATTGTAGAAATTGTTTTGCATCGTTTATTGCATGTTAGATAGCTTTCCTCTACATCGATCTTCTCTGCAATATTTTGCATAGAGCTTTCCAATCTTGCCACTTCTTCGTGCCTTCCCCCTGAATGATGGTGAAGATCTTTACGAAAGTTTATCAAAAGTCCTGGTAATGGGTCTTTTTTCACCACTTCCTGTGCTCTCTTCAGATCTACGAATAAAATATTTGTATTCGAAGGAAAGTGAGAATATGGGCTTCCTTCTTTACAGGGCTGATCTTTAATATGATATTTGAAAAAATCACAATATTCTATATTGGTGAGGGCTCGGAAGATTTTCCCCTTATCGCAACGCTCTTTAATGACCAACATCCCCTCTTGTGCCTGCACAAGACGGGGACATGAAGCCACGCCAAATGAAGAGTTTTTTTCATGCCCAATCCCTAAAAATGCTAAAAGCCCATAATCGGTTCCTGCTATAGGGTTGTTAACTTGACGAATCAACATTTTTTTACACCCCATTTCTTCTGTTACCCACTCAAATATGCCCTTTTTTTCGAATAATGTCCAAAGCATCCCATGTCCACCTGGCTTTAAAAGGAGTTTTAAAGGTATTTGTAAGCACCAATCACCATCTCGCGTAAAGACGGGCACGGAAGGTTGTGTAACAAAACAAAAGCGGGTTCTAGGCCTGTTAAACCAATGGTTTTTTTTACAAATCTCTTGAATATGGGCAGAATTATTATAAACATTTGATGTCATCATCACGATAGGGGTAATGATTTGTTTGTGAAATACCTTATAATGCAGATATTCTCGTGCTTGTAAATCTTCTATCGCTCTTACAAGAAGGGGCTTACCCAAAAATATGAAATGTGCTGCGGGAAGGTTTTCTCCCGTTTTATCATCTCTAAATTGTAAACGATCGGCACTTCCTCCTATGGGATAACATTCTGCCATTGTCTCCTGATCCCGAATCGCCGTTAAAATAGCACTATCGATATCCGTTGTGCTCTCATGTAACTCTATCGATTGAGGTGGGGAAAGAGCTACTTTTCTTATAGAAGCTTTCTTTTCATGTAAAAGCGTAAGAGCTAAATGTTGGTAGCCAATGATACCACCGATGTTCGCATAAAAGCTATCAATCATAAGCAATTCTTCTAAAAAGCTTTGCAATAGTTGAAGGGAGGGAAACTCTTTAGGAAAGAGGTGCCCCTGTTTGATAGCAAAGATGGCTTTTATGATATATACATATTTGGGGGGGTGCGTTGCGAAAAAGGAGTGAACGGTAGGGGGAAGAGAAAAAAAGGGACGCACTTCAGGAAAAGAGTCGAGAACTGCGATTTTTTCCTGTATGTCTAGGGTCTGCATTAAGGCAGTTTTTAAATGATGTAGGTTATGCACTTATTAGAAACTAGTCCTTTTTTATGTTGAGCACCCATTCTCGCTAAAATTCAAGGCTTCTAGGGGCCTTTGTTGACCCCCATCTCAAGCCTTGAGTAAACAGCCCTTGCAAACTCTTTTGTTAAAAAAGAGGGAGAAACACACTTTATAGGCCGAATTTGGTTAAAATCTTTCGCGCTAGATAGCCTATTATAGAGAGCGGTCTTTTTTCTTCAATTTCCTTCATTGCTTTTAAGGCTTTTCTTTGCACATGGGAAGAAGGGGGTTCTCTATCGGCTAAGATCTGTAATGTGCCTAGGACTTCTATACTTATATCATCATAAAAAGCGTGTATACCAATTCTCTGTAGCTTGGCTATAACTACTAATTTTTCCAGACAATCTAATAAGGGCTGTTCAGCAAACTCCTGTATTATGTTTAAAGCTTGCATTTGCACACACTGAGGGGGGGTGGTAACATCTCCATCTTGGATAGAACACGGCAATGTATGTGTTACATCAAGGCAAGAAAGTTCGCTCAGTGCACCCAGTGCTGGTATGAATACGCAGGAATCTTCAGTGAGTTCTTGTAACATCTGTAACCCACCTTTACAACCTTTCAATGCTTGTACAGCTTTGTTTCTTATATCACTATTAGCTCCTTTTTTAGCAAGCATCTTTAATAGCTCCACCGATTGCAGACTCCCATTCAAAATATATGTAGCACAACCTTCGCTTTTTTGAACGATCTTTTTCATTTCACCCATAACGTACTTTTTCAGAAAAACACAATCCTGCATAGTGCATGTTATTAATACATCTAGTGCTACATTGCGAAGAGAAGGAGCCCCTTGTAAAGCGTAGAATTTTAATCTTGCTACATCTCTTTGTAGCTGAGCCTTTTCTCTGTTTGCAAGAATATGTTTTCCTATATTTTGTATGGCTTCTTCTTCTGCAGTAAGAGGAACAGTACTAACCATTCCTGTCATTGTTAGGGGAGCATTACTTTTATTAATTGAACGACATGTCATATGTTATTTCCTTATATTGTTTTGTCTTTTATAATTTTTAATTATATTCTTTATGTTTAATTAAATTAAATACTATATAACAAAAAACTATCTTCTATAATGATAACCTTTTAAGCAACAGTACCAAATAAATGGAGGCTTCTTTCTGCTTATCTCTAGTTCATCGGTAGCAATGGACCTGGTTTATAGGGAGTCAGTTCTTTAACTGTATTGTAACAGGACGGGAAAATTTATTGACTTTGAGAGAATTTTTCTATAGCCTTACCTTCTGAAGATGGGACCTTTTAACTTATAAATATTCTGATGCATATGCCTTTTTTTTGTGATTCAAAGTCAGATCTCCAAAAAACACAGAATGGAGCGAATAATCCACAAGAATTGAATAAAAGATATCGATATTGGCGTATTCGAGTCTTTTATAGCATGTATATTGGATATGCAATGTTCTATTTTACAAGAAAGAGCTTTACCTTCACAATGCCAGCACTTATCACAGAATTAGGGTTCACAAAAAGTCAGCTGGGAGCATTAGGGACTTGGCTTGCAATCAGTTATGGTGTTAGCAAGTTTTTAAGTGGTGTAATTTCTGATAAATCTAATCTGCGATTTTTTATGGGGATAGGGCTCATGTTAACGGGGGTGTTTAATATTTTTTTTGGTGCCTCTTCCACGCTTTTCCTATTTGCCCTATTTTTAGTGTTAAATGGCCTATTTCAAGGGTGGGGTTCTCCTCCCTGTGCAAAATTGCTCACCTTTTGGTATTCTCAGACTGAACGAGGACGTTGGTGGGGGGTGTGGAATACCTCTCATAACATTGGTGGGGCCCTCATTCCCATTATAAGTGCAATAGCAATTCAACATTTTGGATGGCGTTATGCCATGTTTTTCCCAGGAATATTGGCAATTCTTGTTGGATTGTTTGTTATCAATAGACTGCGAGATAATCCTCGTAGATTGGGGCTGCCTTCTATTGAAAAATTTCGTAACGACTACCCTAGCAAAGAGGCCAAAAGAGATAGCGAAAAATTGAAAAGATTTTCAGCTAAGGAAATCTTAATAGATAAAGTGCTAAAAAATCCATCTATTTGGATGCTGGCGATCTCTTTTTTCTTTGTTTACATCATTCGTACAGCAATCAATGATTGGGTTCAGCTCTTTTTAATGGAAGAAAGAGGGTTTTCTTTGATTGTAGCTGGATCATGCATTTTTTGGTTTGAGATAGGGGGAGTTTTTGGGAGTTTAGCTGCAGGATGGCTTTCAGACACCCTTTTTAAAGGCCGACGTGGTCCTATCAATGTGCTATTTAGCGCGGGCATTATCGTCACTCTTCTCCTACTTTGGTCTCTCCCCTTTGTCAACACCTTTCTCATCTCGTTAATTATATTTTTTATGGGCTTTTTAATCTTTGGGCCACAGATGCTAATTGGAATGTCCGCCGCCGAACTTGCCGATAAGGAGGCTGCAGGTACAGCAACGGGTTTTGCTGGACTATTTGCTTATGCGGGAGCAGCAGTTGCCGGCTGGCCTGTTGGAAAAATTACTCAAGAATATGGGTGGAATGGTTTTTTCTTACTGCTCTTTGTTTGTACAATGATTGCAGTTGCATGCCTTATTCCATTATGGGGAAGGAGATTAAAGGTAGAGTTTATTTCTAAATACCCCTCATCTTAAGATCAACATTATGGTCTGGATTCCCCTGCATGTGCACTCCCAATATTCCATATTAGATTCAACGGCTTCGATACAAGCCCTTGTGCAAAAAGCCGCAGAATTTGAAATGCCCGCTCTTGCCTTAACAGATTTTTGTAATCTATTTGGAGCTATAGATTTTATCAAAGCCTGTAAAAAGGAGAATATTCAACCCATTGTTGGGTGTGAAATGATGGTAACCCCACTCTCTCGCCATGAGAAAAGGAAGGTACCAGGCCTTTTTAGTGGATATCCCATAATTCTTTTTGCTAAAAACCGCGAGGGATATCGTAATCTGTGTAAAATCTCATCCATTGGATATTTGGAGGGATTTTATTACACACCGCGTGTAGACAAAGAAATTTTACAAACCTATGCAAAGGGATTGATCTGTCTCTCTGGCCCTCTTAAAAGCTACCTATCCCAACTTATTATTCAAGAGCGCGAAGAGGAATTGCAAAAAGAACTTCTTTGGTATCAAAAGACTTACGGCAAAAATTTCTACCTTGAGCTACAGCGTCATCATATGAGCAAAGATCTTATTGCTACAGAAGGAATGGATAAGGAATCTTGGTTGCTTCAAAATCATTTAGAATATGTAAAAAATCAGGAAAAAGTGCTTTCCCGCTTTCTCGAACTTTCTAAAGAAAAAGGGATTCCCACTATTGCGACAAATGCTATTCATTATATCTGTCGCACAGATTGGAAGGTTCACGAAATTTTAATAAACGTACAGTCTGGTGAACCCTGTGAAATTCTCAAATATGACCCTTCGGGAACGCTCATTGGGCGCTCGCCTAACCCAAAGAGAAGAGTTATCCCTACCCACGAACTATACTTTAAATCCTCACAAGAGATGAGCATGCTCTTTGCCGATATTCCAACAGCTATCGAAGAGACAGAAAGGGTAGCACACTCCTGTACATTAGAGCTCGATTTTAAGAAAAAATTTCACCCCGTTTTCATGCCCCCACATCTTAATAGTCAAAAGGTTGAAGAAAAAGTGCGGGCAAGGGAAGCTATCGCCTATTTGCGAAAATTGTGCGAAGAAGGAATTGTAAAACGTTATGACAAGGCACATCTTGACAAAGTGCAAGAAAAATACCCACAGCAAGATCCTTTAAAAGTTGTGAAAGATCGTCTTAAAAGCGAACTTGAGGTGATTATTTCCAAAGGCATGTATGACTATCTTTTGATTGTGCACGACTTTATCGCATGGGCAAAAAAAGAGGGGATCCCCGTTGGCCCTGCACGTGGCTCTGGAACTGGTTCCATCATTTTATACCTCATTGGTATCACAGATATCGAGCCATTGCGCTTTCATCTCTTTTTTGAACGCTTCATTAATCCCGAGCGCCCTTCCTATCCCGATATCGATGTTGATATCTGCATGGAACGTCGCTCTGAAGTGATCGAATATACACTGAAAAAATATGGGAGAGACAAAGTAGCGCAGATTATTACCTTTGGCACGATGAAGGCCAAGATGGCGATCAGAGATGTAGGAAGAGTTCTCGATGTTCCATTAAAGAAAGTAAATGCAATTGCAAAACTCGTGCCAGAAGATCCTACGATGACACTACAAAGAGCTCTCGAAATCGATCCTACACTTCGTAATATGGCAGAAGAGGATGATGAAGCAAAACATATTTTAGAGTATGCACAAAAATTAGAGGGATCGATCAGAAATACGGGGATTCATGCGGCAGGACTTATTATTTGTGGAGATCCATTAACCGATCACATCCCTCTATGCAACGCAAAAGATTCCGATATATCGGCTACACAATATTCGATGAAACCTGTAGAAGAGGTAGGAATGCTCAAAATCGATTTTTTAGGGCTCAAAACGCTTACTTCGATTCAAAAAACCGTGGATGCCATTCAAGATAAATCTATTGATTGGGTAAATCTTCCCCTTGATGATGCCGCTACTTTTTCTCTCCTAAACCAAGGGAAAACTCAAGGCATTTTTCAGCTAGAATCTTCTGGCATGCAAGAGTTAGCAAGAAACTTACATATCGACAAATTTGAAGAAATCATCGCCGTAGGAGCGCTCTATCGACCGGGCCCTATGCAGATGATCCCTTCATTTATCAATCGAAAACATGGGCGCGAAAAAATTGAGGTAGATCATCCCCTTATGGAGGATATCATCCGTGAAACATATGGAATTATAGTGTATCAAGAACAGGTTATGCAAATTGCCTCTCGTCTTGCTAACTATTCTCTTGGAGAAGGTGACGATCTTCGTCGTGCCATGGGGAAAAAGGATAAAAAAGAGATGGCAAAGCAGCGCATAAAATTTCGTGCCGGAGCGCTAGCAAAGGGAATTGATGAAAAGAAATCTATGGAAATTTTTGATAAAATTGAAAAGTTTGCTTCCTATGGTTTCAATAAATCTCATGCAGCTGCTTATGCTTATTTGAGTTATGTAACCGCCTACCTCAAAGCCAATTATCCCAAGGAATGGTTATCTGCTTTGATGACCTGCGATATCGACGATATTTCAAAAATCGCTAAACATATTCGTGAATGTAGCGCAATGAACATTGAGATTTTACCCCCTGATATCAATGAATCTGGCGTAAAATTTGTGAGTACTCCTTCGGGAATACGCTTTGCTATGTCGGCTATTAAGGGAATTGGACAGGGCGTAGCGGAAAACATTGTAAAAGAGCGGGAGAAAAATGGTGTATTCCGTTCTCTTTATGATTTTTTTACACGGGTTAATGTTCATAAAGTAGGGAAAAAGCATGCGGAAATTTTGATAGAGGCGGGTTGTTTTGATTTTACACATCTATCACGTTTACAACTACTAGAAAGTGTAAAGCCTATCTTTGCGCAGGCCTCTCGTAAACAAAAAGAAGAGGCTCAGGGCATTCTTGACATGTTCTCTGAAATAGAAGAACAATATCTCACTCCTACCCCTTCAACGGCAAAGCAAGAGCTATCAAAGAGGGAGAGATTAGCAAAAGAAAAGGAGCTTCTAGGATTTTATTTAACCGGACACCCGATAGATGAATATCGAGAACTTCTTGCTGCCTTGTGCTGTTATCCTCTTTATAAAATAGAAACCCTTTCTTCGGGATCTATCATTCAAACAGCTTTTATCATTGAAAGTGTAAAGATAAAAATTTCAGCCAAATCGCAAAAGAAGTTTGCGATTTTGGAAATCAGTGATGCAATAGAACGGTTTGAGTTACCTATTTGGTCTTATATGTATGAAAAGCAGGAAACTCTTTTCGTTGATAATCAACTACTCTACGCTGTTTTGCAAATAGAGCATGCTGAGGGAAGAGTAAAGATTCATTGTCTTGCATTGGATAACCTCACTACAATTGATGATACAAAAACACAAACGTTGCATAATTCTTTTGAGCAAATAAAAAAGAGAGAAGAGCGAGAGGTAAAAAAAGAAATGAAACAGAATACAACACAAAAAGAGAAGGAAGGGACATGTGCCCTCACTTTAGACGCAGATTGTACAACCCTATATGGAATTGTGCGATTAAAAAAATTGCTTTCTGAATTTCCAGGCTCTTCTCCGCTAATACTTTCCTTTTGCAGTGACAAGCAAACCATTGGCACAGTACATGTTGCATCAAACAAAGGAGTTCATTGGAATACCATACTGGAAAAAAAATTACAGGACCTTCCCTTCATTCTTTCCTTTTCTTTTGAAAGGTGAAATAGTATAATTCATCCCATGAACGGCATGTTTAAAAAAAGCTTTTCCTTTGTCCTTTTTGTTATCCTTTGTAATGTAGCTGTAGCCAATCCTCTCGATTTAGATAAACGCCATCAAACGACAGTTCATATACGCTACAACACGGTGATCGACTACTATCAAAAACAAAATTGGAAACGGCTAGCCTATGCATGCAACGATTTAATTGACGAATTTCCAGACAGCCCTTTTGCACGCGAAGGGTACTACTACTTAGGTATAGCCTACTATCAATTGAGAGAGTTTGCATATGCTAATAAAGCTTTTTCAAATTATTTAAAAAAGGAGCTCTCTCCAAAATTTTTCGATCAAGTAATGCATCTTAAGTTTGACATTGCACAAGCCTTGGAAAGGGGTAAAGCTTGGCTATCTGATTATAATCAAGCCTTTGTTATTTATGATGAAATTATTACTACTTTGCCTCGTGATGATCTTGCCGCATACTCTCTCTATAAAAAGGGAATGCTTTTTTTGCGTATAAAAAAATATAAAGAAAGTGTGGAGACCTTACAAACACTCATCCGTCGTTTCCCTAAACATGTTCTTGCCCCTGAAAGCTACCTAGGTATTGCCAACGTATATTTAACTCGATGCGAAAATGAATTTCCAGACCCTGATTATCTCGATTTAGCCAAAGTAAATCTACGTAAATTCCGCCAACATTTTCCTGGAGAGCCACGTATTGCCGAAGTGGAAAACAGTATTTTGCGTATAAAAGAAAAATTGGCCTCAGATATTTTTGAAGTCGCACAATTTTATCTAAAAACAGGGAAGAAGGAGGCAGCGATAATTTATTACTCTATAATAATAAACAAATATCCCGAAACACATTTCTCTTCTATGTCTCAAAAATCCTTAAAAAGGCTTAACGTTGTACCGATCGTGCACCATACAATTGTTGATACGAATTAGTAGTCTATTGTTTTTGGCTCAATGTAGTGGATATCATATCTATGAAAAAGAGGCATCTTGCCAACCTCTTACTATCTCTGTCCCCTATTTTTCTGGAGACCAAGATGGCATGCTTACAAGTGCCATAATCAAGCAGCTGTGCACTTCGCCCACATTTGAATATAGAAATCATGGAGGAACCCTTGTTTTAAGGGGAAGTATAATCGATGATAAAAATGCATATGTTGGCTATCAATACGATCGCCAATCTAATTCGGGTGCAGTCATCAATCGCCTTGTCCCCAATGAGGGACGACGCACCATTACGGTTCGTATCTCTCTTGTTAATGGTCTCTCTCAAAGAGTGCTACACGGTCCTTTTGATCTCTCTGCAAGTAACGATTATGACTTTTTGGATGCAAGCTCTCCCTCATTTATGGGAAATATGGAGGAGCCTCAATCGGCACTCTTTTTTTCACTAGGCCAGCTACACTCAGAACAAGGCGCATATGAGACCTCTAGCCTCCCCATATATGAACGATTAGCTAGAAAAATTGTCGAAAGCATCGTTCAACCTTCTCTAACCCAAATTCAACGATCCCCCTAGGAAGGTTTGCACTTTCTTTCGCAAAAAAATTTTAAATAGGGTCTTGTGTAGGAAGCAATCCTAGATTTTGGAAGCTTTTTTTCAGCTCTGCATTGCTAGATTTTTCTAACGCTCCACTTTTGTGCAACCATTGGACATAGTTTGAAGGGATCTCTTCTAGAGGTTTCCCCCGATATTTGCCAAAATGCATATGCGTGCAAAGGGTTTTTTGATTCATAAGTTCAAGAACCATTTCCATAGGGAGGTCATCTATCAATTCAAAGAATACTTGTTGAAGAATTTTCACATCATCTAGGGCGCGATGTGCATTGTTAGCGGGGATACCATGATATTCTCTCAAATATTGCAAAGAATGTTGAGGAAGGTCAGGACGATATTTACGAGAAAATTTTAAGGAGTCGATATAATCCCACTTGGGTAAAGAGATTTTATGACGAAGACATTCTTCTTCAACAAAAGGTCTATCAAAGGCATCATTATTATGCGCGATAAGGATCGCGTTCTCGCCACAAAATTGGATAAAATCCATCGCAATAACTGCAAAGGTAGGGAATTTTTCTACCATTTCATTTGTGATGTTATGAATGCGGATTGTATCAGGAGGAATAGGACACTCAGGATTGATTAAGCTTTGAAAAGTTTGGTCCCTTGTTGGATCATATGCTGCGATTTCAATGATGCGATCCTTTTCAGGTTTAAGCCCTGTGGTCTCTGTATCGTAAAAAATCGCTCGTCTTGTCATAATGTCATTATAAGAAACTTAATGAGAAATTGTCAAAATTCTCATGGATGCGTTAATATAAAGGTACTATGCGAGTTTCAATAATTGCTTTAATTTTTGTGTTCTGTGTTAGTGGATGTAGCCAACTTATGCTGCATGAACAGGATGACTTATGTACAATTCCCGTCACAAATAATCCTCACATTATCCCCAACAAGAGCACAAAAGATAGGGGCAAAGGCATGCCTCATTAATTTTAAACTTATACGCCAAAAGAGGGGTTAAGCTCGCTGTGATAGAGCTCTATTAAAAGACCTTTACTACATTAAAGGAGGATGTTTTTGTATCATGACAAAGATGCAACGAGTTGAAATGCGTGAAGCAATTCGTCAAGCTATTGATGAAGAAATGAAGCGTGATTGTCGAGTATACCTTATGGGAGAAGAAGTAGCGGAATATAATGGTGCTTATAAAGTATCAAAAGGGCTTTTGGATAAGTGGGGGCCTAAGCGTGTTATCGACACCCCCATAGCGGAAAATGGATTTGCGGGATTGGGGATTGGTTCTGCTATGACGGGATTACGTCCGATTGTAGAATTTATGAGCTTTAATTTTTCATTCGTTGCAACGGATCAACTTATCTCTAATGCATGTAAAATCTATTATATGTCAGGCGGACGTTTTTCTGTACCTATTGTTTTTCGAGGACCTAATGGGGCGGCATCTCAGGTCTCTTGTCAACACTCTCATTGTGTAGAAAGTATTTATGGAAACCTCCCAGGATTTATCATCATATCTCCTAGCACCCCTTATGATGCCAAAGGACTCCTTAAATCTGCTATTCGTAATGATAACCCAGTTTTATATCTAGAAAACGAAATCGATTATGGAATGAAGATGGAGATTCCTGTTGAAGAATATTTGGTTCCGATTGGGAAAGCTCGGGTAGTCCGCGAAGGAAAGTGTCTCACGCTTATTGCCTATAGCCGCATGCTTCATTTTTGTGCTCAAATTGCAGAGGAATACAGCAAAAAGGGAATAGAAATTGAGGTGGTTGATCTACGTACTATTAAACCCCTTGATATGGGGACTATTAGCGAGTCGGTACGCAAAACTCATTTCTGTGTGCTTGTTGAAGAAGGGCATCTCTTTTCTGGAATTTGTGCTGAGGTGGGTTTCCAAATTCAGGAACAATGTTTTGATTTTTTAGATGCTCCTGTATATCGAGTATGTCAAATGGAAACGCCTCTCCCCTATGCAAAAGAAATTGAACAAGCCTCATTACCCAATAAAGAAAGGATTTGTGCTGCTATTGACGAAGCTTTATGTTTATAACAGACCGCTAGCCCAAGTTGAGCAAAACTTAAGTGTTTGAGAATGAACACAAAAATTCCAAAAGACAGCACAAAGCAATAACTGGTTAAAAAGTTTTTTTAATTAAGACCTAAACAGTGTCGTGACAAGTCAGCTATTCCCACTGAACAACCCGTTTAGAATACAGTTTCAGCTAATCGAAAATATTCTATGATTGCACAAGAAAATCTAGGTCTAGATGCAGTAATTCCCGGAAAACAAATTATTTTATCACTTTTTTAGAAAAATATTGGAGCTATGCTTGCTCTATGTTTTTTGTGGCGCAAGATAACGTTATGAAATTTAATATTTCAATTTTTTGTTATTTATTTCTTTATAAAAATTTACTCTTCAAATCAAGGCTACCATATTTTGAGCAGCAATTCCCGAAAATTTTTTAAACAACTACTGCTAAAATGTTTGCTGATCTGTTAAAATCTTTTTTTCGCAAAACCTATAGGGCAAGGAGTGAAAATGAGAAAATGAGGTGTAGTATTGTTTACACAGTTTATCTTACAGACTCAGCAGCTATTCCCACTAAAGGTTTTTCCCTAGGAGAAATTTTTGTAGGCTTCGTAAACTTTGCTAAACACAATTGTCGTTTCTCAGCAAAAAAACAATGTTGTTAAAATATTGACTTGCT
>Ga0056116_1000229_pt1 | contig 18231 bp, 9 predicted proteins | sample WorMetOlspDAHAB2_FD_67352 | JGI IMG/M metagenome (GOLD analysis project Ga0056116, IMG submission 67352) | Marine gutless worms symbiont microbial communities from Max Planck institute for Marine Microbiology, Germany - Olavius sp. DAHAB.2 ...
CTAACTCCGTTTAAAGTAACATTCCATAAGAAAAAAAACGAAAAGCAGCTTTAAGCAGGAATGGATAAAGCATGGAGCAAAGGAGAAGCAATAATACGGCTACCGTACTACAGACGAACGAACTCACCCAGAACAGGCTGTTGAAAAGGATCAGAAGACTTTTCGCACAAGAGATTGTACACATTTTGCGCTCTCAGTCGTCCAAGTGGATTCCGCTAAAGTGGCACCAGCGCTTTAGAAAAATGCACAGGCCTTTACACGCAACAGAAACACAAGCTGCGTGTAACTCGATCGCAAACGACAAGCGAAAACGAACAAAAATGTCGAAAGTACTGAAAAAATTTGTATTGTCTTATGTACATGTATCGTAATTGTTGCATAGATCTACATGCGGATTGGATATTTAACGCAGTAAACGTAACGAACACGTTTAACAACGACCGACAATTTGATTTTCCAGTCCACCGAAATTTTGCGCCAATTTGCACGTTAAGAGCAACGAAACATGTCGTCTATATATTATAACTTAAATACCTGTACAACTTGCAATTACTAAAACATCTTCCGCTTCTATAGGACCCTCTGCCCGAGACCACGCGCGAAGTATTCGATCGGCTCTGGAAATGACGCTACACTGGCAACGCAACTGAATGTAACGTTGCCACAGTTTTAGCCACTCAGACGTTGTCGTTTTCTTCAATGTGATAACGCGTATTCTTCTGCTAATTCTCCGAGTTCAGACGATATCCCACCTTTCTTTACCACCAGCCTATGTGAGGCATTTTTGCTTTTTATTTTTGCTACAATTCGAGTAAATAACAAACAGGAGACTGCAAAACACATCGTGACTACACTCGTGGCAAAGCCAGTCCGAAACAAGTGTAGCCCAGTCAGTGGCGGATCCAATAATTTTGAAAATCGGGGAAGGGGGGGGCGGAAAACAATACATACCAGCCTCGTCACCATTTATCGCAAATGCACACAACGAACTGTATGCCTTTTGTACGGGAAACAGCGGTTTTTGACGAAATTCTGAGCCCCTCTCTGAATCCGCCACTGAATGTAGGCTACCCTACAAAAATGCATGGTTGAAGCGAGAGTTTATCAAAGACAAACCTGCAATAGACCGTCGCAGTATAATTCGTGCGTTTCACGCGACGTCTGGTCGGCCGGCACCGCAGTGTCTAATACCGCTCATCGTCGACACGTACGTACGTTGCTGCTTCATATAGCCGTCACCACGACAGCACCGAGCATGCAGGCTTAATCGCCGTTTCGGTGTCATCGAGCTCGGCGCCGCGTAATTTTCGCATTATCCGACGCGTCCAGGGGTGAGCGCGCTGCTCCACGGTGAACGGATACAAACAAAAAAATCTCGATCGGCGCTCGTCATACCAATTTGGCATTCCTGGCCCACAGTCAGGGACATGGCCACCCCAACTGGGCCTGGGGAGGGCCAAACACCCCCGGCATTGACAGTGGTACACCCCTAAGTCTCAAGCACGAGCGTCGCCACGGGGTGGACATTTCCACCGCACCTTTGTCAGAGATTGTTCTCGAGATTGATGCAAATCCGGTGAGTTTTACGACAGTTTGCAAAATACGGAGAACGAGGCAAATGTGCTACTTCCGTTTCGCATCCAAAAGCCGAAAGGTTTCGCTGCATGCAGACCCAATCACAAAACGCTCCGCTTCAGGGCCCGATCACGCCCCCCCCCATAGTTGCATGCTCACGCTCTGCGCCACGCCACTTGTGTCCACCCTACAATTTTTTACCCGGCGACGCCCCTCGACTCTCAAGCTTCCGGCTTCTCGACCTGGGTGCTTTTGGCTCCCAAAACGCGGATAACGGAGCATCCCGCCCAAAACAATTCTGTACAAAACTCCGCCGGAAGTTGCTCACTCTTTTTCGCGTGGTTAAGGCGCTCGCAAACTAGTCATGCCACGGTCGTACCTTGCGTCACGCTCGAGTGCTGTGGCAGCCAAACACATCGCTTCCTAGTTCCTACTGTCACTTTTCCACCACCATATTAAGCCTACTTCTCGACGAGGAAACCTATTCATACTCAAAATCACTTTCGTCTCGAAAGTGACTTTTGTCTTATCTTCAGCTGTGCTATATACCACACACGTTGAAAACTTAAGATTCGCTTACTGGTAATTTTCACCACTGCAACTGACTCGAGTGCCATGGCGGCAGTCACAGATGCCTTACAAATGGAAACGGATTGGAACAAAAATGAAAACAATTAGAGTAGGAAACCAATACAAAGAAGGGACAAAACAATATACGAAAAAGTTTTTCAACATCAACCGAGAACATTACTTGAACTGTTCAGCTGACAACGAAACCACAGATACTAACAAATAACGGAAACAGGAAACAAAATAAATCGTCCACACATACTCACATGACAACTTCATCATTAGCTGAACAAAATAAACGGCCGACTTCACAAGAAGCAAACCTCATCATAAACAGTAAATTAATACGAAGCTTTCACGCTTAAGCAATTATATGCATCAAATGTCACTGCTCAATTAAGTCAGCCAAACAGCAAAACAGTTAACTTGATTCAAACTCAACTGAAACAAAGCAATGCAAGGCGAAAAAACGTCATCTGCGGTGAAAGCCACGAGATGCACCGTGTCCAAAACAAATATTCTTCGGCACTCTACAACAAATTAATATTACAGTACAGTTTTTGTTGCATTCAAGACAAAAATAGTAATGTCAAAACTGTGTTCACCATACTGTTCAAACATACCAATAATACGATAAACACACAAAAGAGGAATTCTTCCGCTTGCAATTGTCTTAATTCGTAACTTAAATGCTAACTGTCAATACATATACTAACCACAATTATATCAAAAGTTACGAGAATTCTCCAATCTCTGGTATCAAGTCCAAAACTGTCAGAAACGAGACAGAATTAGTCGGCAACAAAAGTGATAAGAAAAAATTAAAAGGTCTGTAATTTAACTAGCATGAATTTTCGTACCTTGGATACTTCCGTCGAGTGGAAGCTTTGCTCTCAACATCAGCAGGTGAAGCAACTGAAGAATGGTCTGGTATTGAGAGTTGTGACACAGATTCCATGCAATCCATTAATGAACTGTCATCATTAGCAGCAGCAGCAGCCTTGTGTCTACATTACGTGCAGTATTCAGTGGCAATCATGTATCACGTATTTGCACACTATGGTTGGCGGCGTGGCTCAATGGTTAGGACGTCAGTCTATGGCCGGTGGACATTCTCTGCCCTGCGCCAGATCTACGGTTGACAGGTGACCACTTTGTGGGTAAATTGTCAGCTATAGGTCAGCCAACTTGGCAAACTCAGCCTTCCATCCCTCTAAGGTCAGTAAATGAGTAGTAATCCATGTATTTACATGGATCACGGGGTTGGAGACCATCAAATCGGCAGACTAAAGATGTGCGGCTGTATGGCTGACGGCTAAAGTCCGTGAAAGCGGGCTTGCGCTGCAGCCTAGGCTGAACGACGGCTCTGTCTGACGGCTGGTTTCCATCGTTAAGTTTCCGTTCATCCGTAACCGTATCTCTGTGCTCCGTTTCAAAAATAAATAAGAATCACGTTCATCCGTAAAAATTCCATAACCTACGTAAAAATAACGTTATCCGTTTCCGTAAATTTGCCGTTTCCGTTCATACGTTCAAACAGGATTTAGTTCTATTTTTTCCGTATCCATTCGCTACCAGGCCTGGAGCTCCGCCCACTTGGAAGCACGGAGAAAAATCGCCGGCCAGACGGGCCTATTGACAATTCGACACGCCCATTCGCCGATATGCTGCGTACACGGCACGGAAACGGCATTACGGCAATGGCGCTATGGAACGGCAGCGCGGACACGGATTACAGAAACAGTTATGGAAACAGATATGGATGAACGGAAACGTAACGTTGGAAACCAGGCACGACGCACAGCGCCTTTGAGGTGGCACATGCGGCTTGTGGCGCTATATAAGTGAACCTTGCCTTTACCTTTTTTACCTTTAGTATAATACGAAAAAACGACAACTAAAGGCTGAAGACTTGCTTCTGTTTGTCGGCAAGTATTTGCCACAATAAAGAACTGAAACAGTACTGTAAAGACTACAGACAGATGTAGTAAGTGGCGACAGAGTTCAAAATTGAGTTAATAGCGTACTTTATCGTCACGGAAAATGTAGCGTACAAAGAACCGCAAAATGGCATGGAAAAAAATGACCGAATGCCACCAACGATGGCTTGCCAGGATGCAAGCAAAATCCAGAGAAATATGCAACTTCAATTTCCAGTGGTAGTTTTCACTTATCTTGTATGCTAAGCAAGTGATCATGGCTTTACCTTCAAAATATTAACAGTTAACAACAAACAGAACTATGTTACGTTATGTTATTAAACACAAAGCACTGATGATTAAGAAAAACGGAACAGCATGCATTCACATGCACACTTGAAGACATCGACTAACACAAAGGATATTACTACGAATAAAAATTAATATTACTTATCAAAAGTTGTCACAAGAATGTTTTTCTAAACAGATCATTCATCGCAGCAGTGCCTGTAACTTGAGCACTAGCAAAGTCACTAAGTAAATTATAAACTACGCCTACTTGGATTTCATGAATCGAAATGACGAAGGGTAGACATGCTTGGACACCATGTGATCTCTGCGCTCTGCAGAAGTCCAGAAGCATTCACCGCAAAGCTCCAGCAAACAGCAATACTGCAAACATCAGCAACGTCGTACACACATGCGCATACACACACCAAGTGTTTTAATGGCTATATGCCGGGTGGCGCAATTGAAAAAGCCAGTTCACATCGAGGATCTTCTTTGTTCTTTCTCGATCTATTTTGTGTCACTGACCGTGCATTCTTTTTGACAGATTTTCATATCCACACAAACTTATATAGACTGACACCTGGTTTCCAGCATAACGTTGCCGTTTCCGTAACCGTTTCCGTAAAAACCGTGTCCATACCTGCCGTTTCGTATGTCGTTGCTGTAGCGCGGCAGACCCAAGAGGCAGGCCGCCGAGTTTTCCGCGCGAGTCGGCGGAGCTCCAGGCGTCCTGGCTACGGATGCTACGGTAAAACGGAAAAATAGAACTCGATCCTATATGAATGGATCAATGGCTACGGCAAACTTACGGAAACGGAGACGTTATTTTTTTACGTAAGCTATGGAGTTCTTACGGAATTCTTACGGATGAACGTAATTCTTACGTACTTCTGCAATGGACAACGGAGATACGGCAACGGTAGAACGGATACGTGACGCTGGAAACCACTCATGAAGCAGTCAATCTTGCTCAGAATCAATTACCCTGTACTCTTGAGGCAGTTGGCAATCAGCGATGTTATGCATTTCAAGTAAAGCATGCAATATACTCGGATTATAGTCCCAAAAGCTTTGACAATCGACAGATATATAAATATGATTACACCATAGGCTATGCTAAATACTGGCACAGTGAATGAGCTCCAATCCTTTATATTATAACACATGGAAATGTTAGTGTAGGCATAACAACATTTAGGCCTAGTGCATCGATATATTTCTCTCAAGTACTGTAAATATATATATATATCTTTTATTTCTAGTTTGTCCCTCAACTGACAAAATCCAATACTTTCATATCACATATCCACTTTGCAAAAATAAAACAGACCATTTTCTGACTAGTGGACTTCAGTTCAAACATGGCATCATGCCACTCATCGAGATGCAAATCGAGTAGATGTTGTGTTGGGAAACAGCGTCGGCAAGACGAGCAAACGTATCGATGCAATGTGTTATAATGCATTTCATACCTGACACGCATCACACACGAATACACTGTGTGTGTGTTTCAGTCAGCAAGTTTCAACATTATAATTGCATAAAATGAATGTACACACACACACAAATACAGTTTTATGAATATTTATCCAAGACAATTTAGGACCAACAACAAAAAATGGTACTTAGAGAGCAGGAAAGGTAAAGATGGTAACAGAAGTACTGTCCAGTTCAGTTGCCAATCTAAAAATGCTAAAATAGACCATTTTCTCCCATGCATTTTTGTAACCATGTTGTGATGAACAGTATGAAAGTGAACCACAGGAAACAGAATTTCACCTTTTCTTCATTGCTGTCATCTGTAACCACATGATCATCCATGTCAAATGCTTACAATACTCATCACAAGCAGACTCTCAACTCACTAGGAATCAATATCATAACAACAAACGAAATTGCAAGAACAAAGTATTTACTCAAGAAGGTTACAGAACTTTCTTTGACATGCCGGTTGCTGGCAGCTTATTCCGTTTTGTCTACAATCATAAGCATATCATCAGTATTTGAAACATGAACACTGTTTGTGAAAAATTCATTAGCTAGACAATACACGGACAATGACAATAGACAGTCATGTTATCTCTAAACTAAAATTAGCTAATCATCCATGGACTGCAAAGTTAGATCTCTTCATTGTTAGATAGGCCAATTACACTAGGACATGGACAATAAAATAACAATTAGTGCATATATCTGACACAGATAGCAATCATTTCTGTATCAAGCATACAGCATCAGCAGATTGTAAAGATACATTCTCACTACACTTTCCTGAAAATATAAATATCCCCAAGCTGGAAAATGATGTGATCACAACCAAACTTTACTGCACATGGCTTGTTTTCAACATCAGAATGTTTTGTACTTAGGTTGGTTGGTTTGAATTTAATGGTACTTTCAGCACAAGCATGCTTTTGAAAAACAGTACACTCTGGAAAACAATAATAAAATAATAGTACTTGGACACAGTCTATAATCGTATGATTGACTGACTTGGCATAACATCAGCTGACTTAGTCGACTTAATCGACTAAATGGTTGCCAGTCAACTTAAGTCGACTTCTGACAAAAGTATGTGCATTTATTTCTACCACTGTACAATAATACAAGATGCCTCGTTTGGCTACTGACTTGGTAAAGCTATATACAACTTGTACAGCTTTGTATCAATTACAAAGACCAGTCTCTGTTTTAATCATTTAATGCTCTTGTAGTTTCATGGATTATCATTCAGTGTAAAGTTTGAGGAAGTGCAACTCTACACTTTAAACTACAACAACATTAAAAACTGTGCCAAAAAACATGTCGACGCAATTGAACAAAATGCATTAAGTCGAGCCCCTTTATTTTGGGTCAAATATGTGTTGCTGTGAATGTTTCTATAACAAATTTGTGTCGGAAAAGTGCAGAAGTCTAGAATATCGCAACCCCGCACAGGATAACATTGGTGTGTGTCGAGGAGTAAGCAGCCTTAGCGGTAGCGGCGGCACGAAGCATAATCTGTGGCAGGTCGATGGTTCATCAATTTGGGGCTTCACTGACTGGTAACGGCGGCAGAACGTTCACACTCAGAGAAGGAGACAAAAACAGCAAAGAAAAAATACACAACAAAATAGAACACAATAAACCCAAATAACTAAAGCTATCCTGGGTCAGTCGCCTCTTATGGCAGTCGGCACGTAAGCAGTGGGATTATTGAACAGTACCCGAGATCTCAAGACACACAAATGTGCAGTTATATGCCATTCGCTTTCACACAACACAATAACAATGGTACTCCATTCGTAGAAAAAGTGTTCGGTAACACAACAATAACAATACTGCCACTTACTCAAAGGAGGTGGTCATATTGGGGCAGATACTATATGACTGTGGACTGCACACATATTTGTGAACACGAACACGACATGCTGTATCTCCAGCTTCAAACAAACGGTCATCCGGTGACAACCTTCGTTGAAGAGCCTTCCAGCAACGAGCATCTTGTGTGTGAAATGACGGCAGTTCTGCTTCAACTTCCATTCTTGTAGAACGCAGTAACGTGTTACATGTTTATACGAAAGTTGACATGTTTACTTTGAAACGCAAAGAATAGTTATCATGAATTAGAGAGGTGTATGTAGTTAGATTTCATAATAATGTGAAAAAATACATGCGAGTTTTAATAAAGAATCACAACGCAGAACAACATTCACATTAGAATAATGATTTTTTTGTGCCACAGCAACTAGTGACGGTGTCGGCTATTATCTCACATATTACCACTGCCAAGAATCGATATTCTGTTTGCGGTGTATAGTGGTATTCAGTGTTGAGTGTTCAATGTGCAAGCTTGAACTCTTAAACCTTATCTCGGATTATTATCATCTATTTCAACACAAATTCAGCTAACTTTACTAAGTACAGACTTGTTGATGTGCCGTGGTGACGCAACAGACTAAGATGACGTCTCACATACCGACAACATCCAAGTTGGAATTTAATAAGACCACGCAATAATTACATGTAGTTACAATGGCATATCCTACTTCATTGTAATTTATTCTCAAGTTAGCAATATCAGTTTTAAACTCCACGCGTTTACTCATTTAGACGTACTTGTCAAATCTTTAGCCCATCACTACCAAAAAGGCACTGCAACATCAGAGATAACAGAATTATAATGACATTTTTCTCTCTGCTTCAGTGCATTCAAAGACCTATCACTAAACCCATAGCTGCTTATAATTAGCACTTAACTGCGCGTTCATCACCACATAACTGTCAAATCCATTGATGCCAATGCCACACCCGACATTTAGCCAAGCAAATGTATTACTGACTACCACAGGACCAGAAACATCTAGTCAACAAAACTTGTAAAGCATTGCTGAACTGAGGGTCAGTTGCATGAATGACACAACTTTCAGTGACACTGGAGGTCATTTTGCGTCACGCATTACGTCATCATGAATGTCACTTTGTATCCGTTTTACTAAAGAAATTAAGTAAAACTTCAACTTACCAACATTCATTTAGTAAAACGCACGCAAAAATGAGTCATGATGACGTAATGTGTGACCCAAAATGATCTTAAGTCGCCTATATTTCAGTACTTACATGCAATCGGCCGTGAATGCAACCACTGCAAGAAATGTAATACAAGTTAATAAAATGCAATATTTATTATGTAAGGAACAGAACTTGTTAACAGAGATCTGGCATCTGTTGCTTATTTGCCAAACAGACATGTACTCAAAGGAAGAAAAATTTGAATAAACACATCAGCTGACACAATATGCGATACCAAAAACCCCACACACCCGATGACTGCAAAAACATCAAAACTCAGACAAACACAAAAGCTTGTTGTACACACAGAGCTAGAACCAAGTATTCATCTAAAGTCGACCTGCAATTGTTGGAATAAGGAAAGTGAACTTATGCGCACGAAGTCAAAATCAACACAGTGTATACAGTATACGCGCATTTACTGCAATTCTGTTACACAGTGCACAGTACAACGGAGACATTACATACCAATTCAATGGAAAATTCAGACAACAGCTTTCTCGTGTAAAAGCTACAATTACAGATTCAATCACTACACAGAAACAACACACGAACAAAAGACAGACACAATGTGATAAGAAACAGTTCTTCATCTCGGATCACATAACAACCTACAAGTCTTCCACTAACAGCCAAACTGTCAACTGTCACCATTGGCAGACACGGCAGGTGTCGGCAGTTCAAGTGAAGACCAACTTCCGGGCTCCATCTTCTTCAGATTCACCTCCACCTTCGTGCCCATTAAGTTGACACGGCTTTTAGTCGGATCAATCACCTGCACACACAGACATCAGACTGTACTGATAAACATCCACATAAGTCGGCACACATTACTTTCTGTAAAATGTAATATTTGATCTATTTCACCGATATCAACCTTCTAACTAAAGTATAATATTTAAAGACACGACAGGCCTATAGCCTCTTAGTGCTGAAAGTGCTGTTAAACTCCAATTAGTCAATCAATTACTAAACCAAAGTATAGAAATAAGTTACTGAAATAGCGTGAATAAACGCAATTTATGGATAGGATTACAATTCCAGAGTTTAGCACCACAAAAATGTTCATAAAATGTGGATTAATAGACAATAAATAATCAGTTGAACACAAACTAAACAAGACAAAATGGGTTAAATGGTTAGTCACATTAAAAATTTACAATTATACCGGCAAGTTTCGATAAACAGTGAATAAAGAACAGAAGTTACGGATACTGGGATTGAGTAACTGCAGACAAATGTCGGTTCGGCTTCAGCATCATCCATTGACTGGTTCCGGCATCATCTCAGAACTTTCCTCCATCCCAGCGGACCTCCCGTTGTTCGCACTTTAGTGGACCTACCAGTAGTGTGATTTACTTGACACTATACCCAGACATTGAGACACATAAATAGGCACATACGCCACATAGGACAAATGACTTGTTGAAATAACTGCTCCCAGCATCGAATACAATGTTCAATTTGGCGGTGACTTTGTTCGCTTCAATCACGGTCTTTGTTGGATCGGCTAGCTTGGCGTAGATGGAGATCGTTACAGTGGATGCGGTCTGATGCCAGTCGAAACGACAAGTCACCTTCTTCTCGACTTCATCACTCTATAATCAATCATCACAAAATCCAATCGGTGAAAAAAAGTTCAACACCACTCACGACACAGTGCAGAAAAATCATTCAAAGGTGGTCTTCACTGACTGATTGCTAAATAATAAAGAAAAAAAATGAGACAGTTTTGCAATAATCAACGAACCCAAACACCACAATACATAAAAAGTTCAGTATCCTCTGGGAGAACTCAGCCAGGTAACGATGCGGGCTTATTCCACATCTCCTGCGCCTGCACAGGGACACAAAATCAACAACTTTATAACCTTACTGGACAATTCATTGACAAACCAATCGCAGTCAGTGCAGCTAGTCAAGCCGCAGACCAGTCAACTCAGCGACACAAATTTTTACAAACCACGGATTTACTACACTATGTTTATACACTTAACCTGACCTTAACACCATCAAATATTTGACAGTGTAATAATAGTAGATAACATCCACTATTATTACACTGTTATGGCTGTGTCGGAGGTCACTGTTTTGCATCGCCACTATGCAGGTGTTTTCGCCAATGTCGTGTTTGCTCTGTACATGATTAAAATCTGGAATGGTAAAAACCGAAACCGACCGTAAATTGTGGTTTTTACTTTTAAAAAACTGACCGAATCCAACCACAAATCCAAAAATGAAAACTGACACAGCACTAGTGGATATACCCAAAATTACACTTACAACAATGATATACTTAAATTTTAAATCAAATATTTCGGCACTTAACTTGACTGATCATGAGCTGGTTTGTTGGCAAATTGTCCAGTTACCTTTCATGAATATGTTACCAGCATAGTCATTTACATGCAATGCCTTCGTGTTATATAACAACATATTTATAGTCAGTCTACGACAAGTTCCAGGCTATTGACTTCAGCATATGGTACTTTACAAAAATGTCATTGTCCATCCTACTCAATCAGACAACAACTACTTACTGGTACCAAGCTCAACCAAATTAAACTGCCAATACAACAAGTTTTGATGCTATCATATAACTCTGGCATTTCAACTGCTTGCACAATAACTATGCGGAACAAACAACAACTTTTGGTTATATACAGTCAATCATTTTTATTTTTAATGCACGTCGCACACTAATTTTGTGTGCAGCCTGACTGACTGCAGCAGAACTTTGTCAATCACAACACAGAATAAACTAATAAGCATCATCAAGCCTATCACCTTTTTCTTCCAAACATGTTTGCCAGAGCAACAGCCCTCTTGTGCCAAGAACGAATTAAAGTCGGTCGTTTTACGCTGACAGCACGACCAAAACTTCATCCTTCAGCCACATAAATGCGACATACTTCATTACAAGATGCAAGCAGACATTACAAATACTACTATTTGCAACAACAAAAAACAACAGAGCCATTTAACACATTACTAGTAACTACTTTATTTTTATTCAAATTAAACATTCACTACTATTACAATCTGTATCCAATACGATCAACAGCCAAAGCAGAAAAGTATAAAAGATGCAAATGGTAGTAAAATCATTATCATGAACTTAAGTGCTGAAATGGTTAAATCAATAATAAAAAAGGTATACTGGAGGTGATGCAGTCAAATGTTGAGTATGTCAAAGTGAAAACAAAAATTCTACACCACATAGAGATAAATAAGCTTGTAGAAGGAAACAGTACTGCCTGACCCTTCGTGAAACACAGGAACTCCAGTATGATATACACAAGTTTCAAGATCACTCTTCTCATCTTCATATACCTGGACACAATATAACACAGCACACAACTAAATCGACTACCCATATGCCAACAAGTGTTGGATATATATGATGTAAAAGGACAAAAAAGTGACGAAGACTTGAGCATTATGAAATCAAAACAAGCTAACGAAAAAAAACTATAACTGAATAAAATCTCAATAAAGATACATCACAGCTGACAAAAGGACGAATGACAGTAGTCAAGAGAATATATCGATATTTCCTACATTTGTATTCGCTGAAAAGCACTCGCAAGTCAGAATTTTTCTTAAACAGAATATGCACATTAGCATTACACACAGGTTACAAAGTCAGCTTACATCAGCCAGAGACATTTTGTGATTTCGACTTTCAGGCAGTTTCAGGACAAGCATAATCTGTGTAGTTTGATACTATGTGCAATGAATAATCATTATAGCAAAAATGCAGTTGTATAAAATTAACTTGTAATTGATGTGCAATTCTTTCTTTCTAAGTGGTACTCAAACTCTGAGTGACATTGATGCACCCAGTCCCTATTCATAAACGGAACAGTTGCAAAAGCATTAATAGCTGAAACTTTCATTTCATATGAAAAATTAAAAAAATAAATCTTTTTCTTACTTCGGTACAGCCATTGTTTTTGCATGATGCTCCTTTACTTACTTCAGCACCATCTGTGAAACATACCAATGAATATTAGCACATACTTGACGTACATTTTACACGAATCTGAAGACTTTAAACTGCAAACTGTGAACTACATTAACATCAATACTGAAGTTACACCAAGACTGATGGAAAAAGTATAGACAAATAATGCAACTCATCCGTCTGAGTGTGCAGTACTTTTTATCACAGAAAAAAAATAACTTTGAATGTAAAATGTATTAAATTGTGCAGATGTACATATTTACATCAAATTATTACACATATATCATTTTAAAATGTGTCACAACTGTTTAGTAACACTTTGTTTAGTAACAAATAAAAAGCATTATAAAATGATAATAATACACTGCAGTGGAAGTTACCATCAGGGTTATCATCAGCGACACTCAGCTGTTGAAGCCTGTTGGCTAGCGCCTGCTTTAACGACTCACTGACGGTCACCGCAAGACAAGTCACTGGCTCATCCGCTGACGGTCGAGCAGCAGGTGCTTGTATTGGCTTCACCACCACTTCGCGTTTCACGTCCACTTTCTGCACACACAAAAAAAATAAAACCACATGTACAACATGCCAGACATATGCAAAAAACAAGTACTCAACACACTGCAAATTTCTTGCTCTATAAACTAAGTGACACCTAAGATGAAAACAAACTAACAATGACGTTTCCAAATCGTGCACACTAACGAAATGCTGGGTAATTACTGAGAAACTGTATTAGGATAACAGTGAATGCATCGAAAGTACCAGCTACACCAATGCTGACAGAATGCCCGAGACAAGATCATACTTTACCAACTAAAAATCCGAAGTTTATCTCCAATACTGATACATGCAGTATACATTTAATTCCACGAATATTAAGTAGCCTAAACATTTAACTTAGTCATATATAACAGAAAGCACAACAAAGGATAAACAATGGACATGATACTTAATACCATACTGATTTTATTAGTTTCTTCATGTCACAAATCCAGGCAGACCGACAACAAACTCACACACCAAGGCCTATCAGCTCTCAAAATATTGTCACAAAAAAATCCCACATCAAATTCTCAAGTACACTTGTCAACAAACAAACAAAACGGGTACAAGAAAACATAATCGTGCTTCACAAATCTAACAACCTCTGAACTGTCGACTTCGGCTGCCTGCTTCTTTTCCGGTTCCGGCGGTTTTTCATTGCTGTGCCGTCCGTTTGTACAGCCGGGTATGTTCAGAAACTCGGTGAAGTCTGTGCTGCGACGACTGCAGCAGGACCATCCTTTAAGTGCGTCGTGAAATACAGGCACTCCAGGATGATGTCGGCAACAGCCTTTGATATAAACACGCAGCCACATATAAGCTGCATGAAGCAAATCAACACTGTACACAAAACTGTAACCGTATGCACGATTTCCACCACCTTGTTCTTCATATGGTAAGTTGACGACTCGCAGACAGTCGGGTAAATTCACAGAATGGACAACTCATTTGACTAGGTCACTAGATATTCACGGACTAGACAACCTGAAGGTTAGGACTGCAATTTTTTAAAAATCACTTTAGAGAAATTATCTCAGCTCAATTATTTATCGCTGGCAACTGTCGGCCTATGTGAAGACCTCAATCGGCTTGATCCTTCCACTTGACAATGTTCCTTAAGACTTGTTGCTGACCACAGAATACGGACGGCTCTGACTTGCGGCGCTATGTACTAATCTAGTACACGCTCCTGATGATGATGAATTTTTTAGCATATTTTTTAGTGAATATCTCTCTGTCCAGTCTGTGAATTGACTAACTGGTAACCAATCCCACAGGCCCAAGTGAGTAAAGTTTAACGCCCCACCCGACACAATATAGACCTGTCATTTCAGAGGCAGATACATCCTGGGAGTCTTGTACATCTCCTATTCAGTAACGGATGACCAGTGAAATAAATGGTAACAGTTTACTTTAGGTGCGCCACCATAGATCTGTCGCTTATTCAGTAGAACTTGTTCTGCTGAATAAGCATCAGATCTATGGCGGCGCACCTAAAGTAAACTGATACCAAATAAATAACCGTGGATGTTATTTCCCGTCTGGCCCAGACGGACATTTAGCGCCATCATATGCTATCTCCCGTCTGGGCCCACGCGCGGCCGCTTCGAATTGTGGTCGCCGTCACGGCGGATATACGGGCGGGTGTGGAAGCGAAAACAGCTGTAGAGGACTTGTCGGCGAAATCATTTCCCAGTTATGGTTAGGTAGGTTAGAGTTAGGATAGGGTTAAGTGTGGGGTTTGGGTTAGGTTTATAGGTTATAGGGGCTATGACGTCTGTTGTAGACGGACAATAGCGGTTTTTCGCCTCTTATGTACGTCTGTCTCAGACGGACAATATCACTAACCATAAATAACCCCCTCGTCTCGCATTGTTTTGTTCCAGCTCCTAACCAGCAGTAATGGGAAGGAGCAAAAAACTCGAAGAAAATTAGGCAGACTCTATCGTAGAAGTGCACATAAATGGTCCCAAAAACAGCCAGTGGTAGTAGTATGGTTCAGGTTAGACTGAGTTTTTGGTGACTATTAACCTATTAATTATTAGGTTACATATTCCTCGTGGTTGGCGGTGTGGCTTCGGTCTTTGGCTGGCGGACTTTCCCTATTCTGTGCCTGATCTATGGCGGACATGTTCTAGTTGAATCCCGGCAGAGAGCGGAGCTCATAACTTCGTGGGTAAGGTGTCTGCTATGGTCAACCAACCATGCCAACTCAGCCTTCCATCCCTCCGGGGTCGGTAAATGAGTAGTAATCCACGCAAGTACATGGATTACGGGGGTGGAGACCATTAAAGGGCAGACCAGACTGCGTACGGCTGGTTGGTTCTCAGTGAGTGAGTAGAGAACCTCAGCTGGCCCATCGGGTCAGCCTGTGGCGCACCTAAACTAGACTGTTACCATTAGTAAATTTACCGTCTGGGTTATCTTCCGGGTTAAACTTGCTACCACATCCTCTATTATAACACAATATTAATTCCGATTCCATGCTTCCAACAAAACAACCGGAAGAACATTCCAGACACAATGACGTCACTCAGATGACAAAAGTAAGTAAAAAGTATCTTCACCATCTCCAGCGTTACCTGCCAGCCAGTGAGTTTGGTGCCAGCGTCAAAGAAACAGTTCGCAGTTGGGCCACGGCACGAGTAGATGGTAGGCCATATAGCTGTAAACTTTGGTTTACAGCTTGCGAGTGACTATAATTTTCATCAGATGTACACAACATTTGGCAACAATCAAGATCATTTCAATACTGATAAATTGTTTTTATGCACAACTTTACGAGCAATAAATTACTTACTTACCTATACTGATTTAAGGCGTGATTTTGACAGGCCAAACACGTTTGCGGTTCGGTTCAGTTTGGTTGAGTTTGGTTGGTCGCATGCGCGGTCAAAATCACGTTCGGTTCACTTTGGTTCAATACGGCGTCTATGAAAATCTTTTATTCACCGTAATGAATTTTGAGAATAAGTTACGATTAGGACACGTTAAAATTAGTTCGGGTAACGGCTAGGCTTTTGGATTAGAATTAGGGAGACGCATTTTACCCGTTTGCAACAGGCATCGCGGCACAGACGTAACAGCGTGCATAACGACAGTCAGCAGTAGCCTAAAACATTACTATACAAATAGCCTAAGCGCAAACATAAGTTTGGCGCTAACATAGAAGTGCACGTATAACCGCTCCATAGAACAGCTATAGGTTGGAGTTAGCGTTATGGATGAGTTTTTGGTGACAATATTAACCTATTAATTATTAATTATTATGTTACATATTTTATGACGGTTATTTTTCTGCCATGCAGACCTTCGCATACAAACACGTTCCGCCATATTGAACCGCAAAGTGAACCTGCTCGCGAGCTCGGTTCACTTTGGTCGCAAACCGAACCGCAAACGCGTTTGCGGTTCACTGAACCGGACGCGTCAAAATCACTACGGTTCCGAACCAAACCGAACCAAACCGAACCGGGACCGGTCAAAATCACGCCTTTACTTATACTTACATTCTCAACATGAAATCACAATTCTCTCTCGTCTCTCGTGAGTCTCGCCGTATCCCAGATACGGCGAAAATCACGCGTTTTCGATATTGCACGTACATGTAGCCTACGTATTCAATGTCTGTGTGTTACTATTTGTTGTTAATAGAGATGCTGTTATAATCTGCATAGTTGTTTGAAGTATGAAGAAATGGAGTGGTTGAGTAGTTGAATGATTATGTTTCGCCATAATTATTTGCCGTTTTGGCATTCATCAGCGTGACGGTAAAACAGAAAGACGGAGAGAACTGCCCTGCTCAGCAGTGAGTACGTGTGCGCACTGCTTGGGAAATCAATCGTTAGTCGCATTACATAGGCCTATAGGCTAAGGGTGTCCCCAAAAAGTAAGCCTAAGCCTCTACCGAATTATCAAAAAATACATTACATGGTACTGTGGCTCATTTTCGCCAGATAAGACTTGAAAAAGCACTGTATCGGTTGATAAGCAAATTAAATATTTTATATGCGAGCTAATGTGACGTCATTTACTGTGCGTGATGTTGCCGGTGAGCAGGAAAGCTGCGACCTGGATAAAAATGTTAATGATGTCAGCGCCAGTTCGCCTTATATAATGACAAGCTACCGGTATATGATATCTACTTTTTGACCATCCTTTAAAATGAACTTCGTGTAAAAAAATTCTTTACTCCGTGAGTGACATTTTCAATCAAAATTTTATCCTCTATACTTAATTTTCCCATGTCGCTGCTTCAAGCACAACAATTGATGACGTCAAAAATAGGGCATGCGCAGAATATCTAATACCAACTCATAATATTTTACCACTTATATTCTCTCACATTCACATTTTGCGAAAAATCTATAGCTTCATTGCCACATTAGGCCTATATATGATTTAATGATATACACGATATAGGGGTTCACTTTTTCGGGCCACCCTCTGAACGAACTCGGACGCCCAGACTCGTCAAGAAGGGCGACATTCAATCTCTGGAAAAGATGATCGTTTATCGTATTAAATGATGAGAGTCAACGTCAGGAACTACATAACTCAGTCGTATAACTTATTTTTATTAGTAAAAACTAAAATCTCACGTGACCGTTCAAAGTTGATCCGCGTTATAACATTTCCACAGCTTGGAATTCTATCCACATAAGATCCTACAGGGTGGCCCAAAAGTAAGTCACTATCCTATCAAGAATCATCATTAAGTCGCATTAAAAACCGCCAGAGAGGCCAGATTTTTTCATCAATTTTGGGTGTAAAGTGAGCATAAGAATATTATAAGTTTGTATTAAATATTCT
>Ga0056116_1000231_pt1 | contig 18180 bp, 14 predicted proteins | sample WorMetOlspDAHAB2_FD_67352 | JGI IMG/M metagenome (GOLD analysis project Ga0056116, IMG submission 67352) | Marine gutless worms symbiont microbial communities from Max Planck institute for Marine Microbiology, Germany - Olavius sp. DAHAB.2 ...
GCCCTCGGTAGTATAAATCCCGAGGGCTAAAAACTAAGCTAAAAACTAGAACAAATGCTGGAACGGCTACATTTCGTCCTCGGGGGTTGTGTGGGTGAAGGTACCCAAAACAGCGACCGCTTATTATTATTATTATTATTATTATTATTATTATTATTATTTGGGCAGACAGGGAAACTGGAAATTCAGTCACTTTTTAAAGATTTAGCTTAGGTTAAAACGACAACTTAAAAGTAGGCTGATGAAAAGAAGTAGAACGTTCACCGCAATGCCCGCATTCCAGTATAAACTCATTCAACCTTATGACTGGAACTTTTACATTGATAACTCTATTGGGTTTATGTCACTGAACGGAAATGAACTGGAGTGGCTTGCATCGAACCAACGCTGTCGTGGTCAGCACAACGTCGACCGTGTAATGACGGAAAATGACGGTTAGGCACCAATAATATAGTTGTTAACATTACAGTGCAATGCAGCAGTCAGCCAATTAACTTAATAGCATTGTGGTTATCAAGTGGTGAATAATATCAAGCAAACCACTGCAGCGTCTGTGTCGGTTGTCTGTAGTGGAAGGGCAGTGGCGCGGGAACGAATTTCAAAGTGGGGGGGGGGAGCACCGGTCCGGCGCGAAACACCGGAAAAAATTTTAGTGGTCGTGCCCCTCCACTTTTTTGGCTCTAGATGTACAATTTGTCGTTTTGGTGAGCGCTTTTGTAATGGTCAGTACAGTTTGGCCAGTTTCTAGTTTGCTTTTTTTCTACTCACGGTGCCCTCTGTGCCCAGCCTTTTGTAAAAGCTAGAAGTGCGGGGGCACGTGCCCCCGTGCCCCATGGAATCGGCGCCACTGGTGGAGTGTAATGGATGCTGAGACCAGAACCGTGATTATGCCTGCTGTACGACTTCAGTATTTAACAGTGATAATATATGAGCAGAAAGAACACGTAATGGCGTAAATTTGTTTAATGCTCTCTTTGCCGCCATGCGACTGCAACACGAAAAAGTTTCGTCACACTACAGCGAGTGTACTAGAGTTATCACACGAACGTGTAACCAAATAATCGAAAATGTGAGTAAAGCATGCGAGTAGAGCAAAGGCGCCGGCTTTGGTAATGACTTCTGACATGTCACAGTGCCTTATTCTTGGCATAATATTGTGCATTATTTCGTTCAAATTAAACTTTAGTTTTCCTTAAGACAGCATGCAATGTCAATGTCAATTTCAGTCGTGAATTTATGTATAACGTAGAATCATGAAACATCTCTATTGCGCTCAGTGTGTTTAATAACTCGCAAATAATTCTGTTTTAAGTAGTTTCCTAAAACAATCAGTCTCGGAAGTCGGTGTTGGATCACTAAGACGATCCTGTAAAGAGTTCCAAGAAGTCGGACCGGCAAGTGGTAGTGATTGTCCAGATCAGTCACAAACGTGTACTATAGCCGTCTCCGAAATTAGCGAAATAAACCTTCGATGTCCTCAGAAACCGAGCGTATGGCCACGTGACTTGTCCAGAGCGTTGCAGTCGCTAAGACTCGCTGAGCGTGCCCGCAGCGAACACGTGACACCCTCGAATATCGGCCCAAACGGCGATGAGGCAGCATTCGTTTCCGGATCGCCGTTGCCGACCGCCTTCGCAGCCTGCAGTCTGCGCATCGCCGACGGTTTGCATTTCCGGTTCCGTCGCCGTATCGCTTCGTCGAGCGCCTCGTTGGTGCATATTGTCGCCGCCGCTTTTCTGCCGTTGCCGTCGACGCCGACGCCGCCGAGCTCGTTTCCGGCAGGAGGCCGCAAACCGGAAGTATCGTGTCGCCGTGTTGACTGTGCCTGCTGGCGCTGATCCGCTGCGCTCGACGCCGAAATCCAGCGCACCGGGTCGCTGTATGCAGCACGTCGTCGCGCGTCGGCCTGGTGCGACGGCGGCGGTGGCGACATTCTCAGCAGATAGGCATCTGCGAGGCGAACTCGGGCGCGACCGTCGTCAGATGTCGTCCATCGAGGTCGACATCGCTCAACACCGGACGAACAGTCGTCGCTCTTTTCTTCTTCCGGTTGAGCCGTATTTCCGGTATCGGTGACGTCGCTGTCCGTCGCCTGTTTTATATCCTCCGTACATACGTCTGGATTCGACACAGAACAACTTGTACCGCCGTTTTCGTTCAAGCGTTCCTCGTGACATGACTCTGAGTTCTCTTGGAAGGACCCACTGGCCTGTTCTTCCAGCTCTGTCGCGGCTTCGCAGTCAGTTGGCGAGGGACCTTGTTCTGTGTCTTCCTCCAGCAGTGGTTCGGGCAACAACTGAGAAGCGGATGTCGCCCACGTAGGTGCATTTTCTACGTTAACGTAGACCACCTCCGACTTGTCATTGCGGCCACAATGAGGGTGATGATGACTTGGCGACGTTATTGGCTCGGCAACCGTCGGTGTGATGAGGTAGCGATCTTCAGACCGGAAGCGTCGATGTCTGCCGCTCTGTCCGACGTCTTCACGGTTGTCGGGTGCGCGCACCTGTCGCAACTCGACGAACCTCATAATTCGACCGTCGACGACGTCCACCCGACTAACGGGCACCTGGCTGAGCTGTCGGTGACCGCCGCCTGACGCCGTCGTGGTCAGCCGGGCGTCGAGGTGGCCGGCGCGTCTGTCTGTTCTCGACGGCGGCGGTCGACCCAGCGTGTCCTGATTGTCGTAGATTGCGCCGCTGTCGGTGAGTCTCACCGGGACGCTGTACTGCGGCTGCGCGCTGCTGTCCTGTTGTCGGCAGAATCTCACGTTGGCGTAGTTCAGCGGCAATGGAGTCGGCACCGCGTCGTAATTGTTGTCGTAATTCGCCGTCGCACCTGCTGACCAAGTAATCAAATAAGTAAGCTAGTAAGTAAACTGACTTATATTGCACCGAGTCATGGCGCTTCTGAAGTGCAATATTACAATAGCGAAAGTCAAAGAGGACATTTAAACATGCATGGCTGTCATTTTGTCATTTACAAGACACAGTCTATGACTATACAAATAGTTTATGAGTTATGACAAGGCGTGTTTTTGTGCAGTAAACTCACAAGTCATATTAGATCAATTTACGTACAACACTATGATTGCTACACTAGCATGTCGACATTGAATTTTATACTCTGACAAACTACTATCCTCAGTCTAATCAAATACAGTACGGATAATTTGCACAACGGAACACAATACCAACGTTCTGCGAATGGTTGATTCAGGTGAGTTCTGGGAAGCCACTCGTTAGCGACCGGTAGTAAACTCGTGTTGCATGTTAATGTTCACGGTGATGACCTTGTGTATACGAACTGAATTTATTTAATCTTGTCGAATATGTTGACAAAGCATCGAAAAAGAAGCGCAAACGCGGCGAGCTTTCCGTTTTATGACGAGTGGCTTTCTAAAGATCACGTGACAACCATGCTGTAGGCCGGTTCGATGCACAGTGTGTAGATGGTCTACTTGCCATTCACGGAATCTGTCGGTTCTCAGCGCACTCAGTCACGTGCATTTTAGTCACGCAGTGTGTATTTAGTGCCGCCGCTGCATGCATACAGTGTGATTTACGACCTGTCGATAGACGAACTGCGTATTGCGTCAGTGCGGGACACCGAAACCAAGACTGAGACTGTGACTTACTCGCTGTCAGAGCACTGCCGGCTTGCAGCAATGGCCGTCCTTGTTGTCTCGCCGTCAACCTCGACTGACTGCCGAAACAACTGCATCCGCGGTGCAAATGGTCGACGTCAACCTCGTTCGAGTTGTAGTACAAGTCGCCGACGTCATCACCACACCACATCGTTGACGTCGGCTGCCGATATAGAACACCCACGTCGTTGCAAGTCGCTGACGGTGACAGATCAGAGCAAGCCAGACAGGCGCAGCGTGGTCGGCTGTATGTTGCCGAAGCAGGAATCTTGTAGTGCTCCTGTCGTCGCAACATAGGCCCCTAATTATTTCACCTATGCACACTTTTATCTTTTCCTTTAATGGCCTTGGGTGTATGCAGCGAATATCCAGTTAAGTGCTTGAAACCGTTGTTTCAGTCGCAGAAAGCATTCTGTGAGAAATAGTTAGGCGCTCTACGCCCCACCCACCCCAAGTGAGACTGGCAATATTGTGCTGAAAGTGCCCGTAACCCAATCAATCAATCAATTCCGCTACGACAACCATAGTCAACAACTCTACGTGATATTTGAAGCAGAGTCAATGAGAGGCGTATAAACGTTACACAGCCAACTTCATTTCGGTACCGGCTGATTCAGCTATAGCCCAAGGCCGTAAAACGGCGTGCGCATACGTATTCCGCGAACCATAAACAGGAATATACTGACACATAACTTCTGTAGGCCTAATTCATGCAATCATTTCACTGATACCGACAAGAGCGCTGCAGAACTATGACGTAAAATGTGACAAGTTCAGTCATGGCTGTGCTGTGTGCACGCACGAACAACATCCAATTAAAGTTTTGTCATCTGGATGCGCATACATATTTTGTATTCAATTTTACATTTATTTCAATTTCCATTGTTTCAAGATTTAATAGGATATCTGATGCAGCGCTTATGTCAAGACTTGAATAGGATCTTTACAAATTTTTTATTGATGATTACGATGATGATGATGATGATGATTAAAGACGAGTCACGAAGACGTACGAAATCATTCGGCGATGGTGATGCCCATCCGTTGACGATCGATGTCGGCAGAGTAGCAGCCCGCCTGTCGTTGTAGCAGCCGGGCGTCGGAGGCACAGCATCCAACAGACAGCTGGCGTTCGGTCGCCGACGTTCAAACAATGTCAGCGGCTCGCCATAACGATCCCAAGCCCTGTCAGTCCCAGTCCAGCGTGACGATAGCGGCGGCGGAGGTCCCCGCTGTCGGAATTTCTGTCCTCCAGGCGGCGGCAGCACGTAGTAGACGTCGAATGTTTCGAAAACGTCGGACGGCGAAGAACCGCTGATAGGAGATGACGGCGGCGGCGGCGGCGGCGACTGGCCGCTGTTGTTGGTGGACAGCTGCAGAGGAGGTACTTGTGGACCCCGACTAGTGACGTCACGATATGACGTCATCGCCGCATCGTTTGAGTCACTGTCGTCGTCACTCCAACTGGATGACGTCACTGCCGACTTACCTACATCGAACCATTCCACGCGATCCAACACGCAATATCACACACTGTTTAGAGGAATAGAAAATGTCAAAAAATAATTACAGTAGAAGATGCCTGTCAAACCGAGTCTGTTGCAGCCACACGTGAATAAAACCAAAACGAAAAAGTGACAAAACTAAAACATAATAACCGTTATAACAAAAAAACCAACTAATTAAAAAACAAACATAAATACTTGAGTAGTCTACAGGGTGGGCCATAAAAGTAAGCCACTATACAGAATCATCAATAAATCGTATTACAGCCTGCCATTGAGATAAAATTTTTCTTAAAAGTAAAGTGTCAATAAAGAACAATAATGTGATCACGTGCTATTAAATATTCTATGTGTGACCTAATTTGTGAAGTCAATTACTGCAGCGCAAAACTGCGACATGCGTCATATAACGCAAATGACGTCAGCTCTCCTTCTGTCAACATTTCACCTTCGTAAGCTGTGAATTCTACTTCTAAACCATGTTTTAGATTGAAATTCATGTAAAAATTTCTTTCGTTTCCATCTTTTACCTTTTTCAGGTCTTCAATTGCCATTTTATGATATACCCATCTTTCCCATATGATCGCAGCTTCTTACATAGTAATTGATGACGTCACAACATAGGTCACGCATATACTATTTAATACCAACCTATAATATTCTAGTGCTTCTTTTACACTCAAATTTGATGGAAAATCGAATCATTAACGGTTTTTAATAGGATTCAATGATAAATCGGTAAGTGGCGTACTTTTTTGAGCCACCCTGTATTTTCAACGACTTTACTGAAGCGAAGTATCGACGCCTGCTTACCTTTAGGGCGATGCCGTAAGAGATGCGTCGACAGCCATGACATGCAACCCACCGGCGATGTTTTCCGATTGCCGCAGAACCTTTCCGATTTTTCAGGCAACATTTTCGACTCCAGAATGTCGCAGAGTCAAACGAAACATAGAACTAACTGCACACGTTGTCGCGTCTAACAAACATTCGGGCAGAACACGAAGACTCCTCAGTTTGGCTTCGTGCAATAGCTTCGCTTCCGTTACTTTTTCTTAGCTTTTTATTACAGAATACGAGCATAAAAAAGCGCTGATTTTTCAGAGGCTTGTGTGGTAGCGTATGTTACATTAGACGTAAACGCTTCGAAATTACGAACACAAACCGCATGCACGAACAGCGATCAACGGCGTTCAGAAAAGTCGTTATTTTTTAGAATCGTACACTTTTTTTCCCACGGGTCATCTATCACCGTTCGCCGACAGTCATACAAACTCGGTATGATTGAGTATAGACCAGTGCGGTTGAGTGCGGAAGATGCGTCATCGGGCCACGCCAGGGTAGGAGAGGGCATCCGGCTCTGAGGGCCGCCTCTGTTAAGCGTTGCGGCCGCAGCAGCTGCAGAACTGAGCGGATGTCGCTTCCTGCCAGATGCACGCCTCTTCAAGTTTTTCCACAAACAAAAATGTGTCCCACCGACGTTCCCGCGTCATTGATTAAATATCATATCGCAAGGTAAATATCGCTTTGGTGGCTGGTCACAGAATATCCCGATATCACATTTTGCGGCCATTTGCTTTCGTTGATTATAAACGTCGGACACAAAACTTATATTAAAAATATTAAAATCACTAGAAAAAAAACTGAAAAAATGTTTAAAAACACAGATATTAGCACCAAAACACTCTTTTAAACTGGGAAAATCAAATAGGCCTATACAAAGTATTAAAATAAATAAAACAAAAATTTAGTGATAGCAGAACAAAGTTTTATAGAAAGAAAGCAGTCGTTCAGGTAACTCATTAACAGATGTTTCATATTCTCTTAATCTCGCGAACTTCACCGCTTAATTATAAGTGCGTGCGGTTCCGTTGCCGAGTCGGTTAGATTTCCCGAAGCAGCCGAGAACTTTTACTCGTAATTCATAAAAAGCCAAGCAAATATCGAAACCGGATTGTACGAGTTCCTTAAACAATAAGCAACTGCGGATAATCAAACATATGAAAAATCATGCTAAAACTGCATATGCATGTCACAGTTGTTTCACAAATCGGCAGTTTTTCCAACCAAGTAAATAGTTTCAATTACTGGTTGAGTATCATTTAAGTTTTACTCGTGCAGTGACTCCTCCGTTCGGCAAACGTTATTTTTGATGTAAAACGGTAAGTAACAAAATTACTATACATCCTAATCTCAATTACAGTCTATAGTTCGTTTTGTCATGAAAGCTAATTTCGTCATATTCCTGAGCCAACGATATAGGCTGGCTTGTGCAATTTTGTAGTCAATCTATTCTCACATTACAGTTAACGATTATTCATTTATTCCCAATTTCAGGTAGGTCTACAAGCTAAAATATGTCGCATATAGTTTAGTTAAACTCCTATAATGTATGAGACACAGTTGCCGTAAACAGAAACACAAGCAGCACACGGATAGCTGCACGAGGACTTTGGCATCAGTTTCTACTGTGTGCTGCTGCGGCCAATTACATACAGGCATCATTATCGATGATCACCGCCACGATTAACCTGTGTACCGCGCGTCAGACAGCAAATTTCACAATGTAAATGGCGTCGATTCTAGGTCATGGCAGGTCGCAAGGCTAATGCCATCTGTGCCTGTAGAACCCATTCATTTTTCACGTTCATATGCAGCAGCCAATATTACAGTTTAACACATCAACATTGAATACCACATCAAAGCAGGCAAGCTTATAAACCAACTCTTTTAATAGCCATACAAACTATTCTTTGAGTTAATCAATGGACAGTGATTCTCTTTATAGAATCAATCTAAATGTTGCTATGGCCGTGACATAAGACTCGTACCAGTATCCGCTCTATAGGCCGTACAGATGGTCATTATGATACGTTAATGCTGCTACAACAGCATCGACACAAGTTTTTAATTTGTGATTATATTTTCTTGACATGATTACATTGTACATTTTTATTTTTTTGAACAAACAACATAAATTTCAGCATTTGAAACAACGTTTCAAAACGTACACACTGCAAAACCTTATAGTTAGACCGTTAGAATGGCATTAGGCTATCTTTTGATTACGAGAACTAGACTTTTCTCTTCCTCATTGCTAGCTGCTCACGAGTTAACAATACACAGTTCACCCGCAATAGTGTACGTTAAATTCTATTCAGGCATTGACGTTTTGCTGGTTAATTTTATTGTTATATGATAATGTTGCCTACCAATGATGGATGCACGTCACTAGAAGGGTGTGTAGGCCTATAAATATTAATTGCAAAATGTGCTACAGATAGGGCCTAACGGTTACTCTTGCGGTAGACGACACGGGTTAGGTACCTAAGCATAAAACGAAGGACAAAGGTCGAGGCATTCTAAAATTAACTTCACATGCTGTTTGCAATAAACAACACCGAGTAGGCCGTACTTCGATCAGTTCACTGTGGTACCTCCAACACGAAGTGGACTGTCGTGTCACGGATTCGACCTAACATGCCTCGAAATATCTAGGATCTTTCACTGTCGATCTTCTCCTCTCGAATTAGTTTTGTATTGGTTTTTACGTCGTCGTATTAGAAAATTCGCATTTTTCGTTTGTAGCTTGAGCGGCACGGTACGTAGTCCAACCGTGCTGAGTAAACAAGCAGATTGGAGGCAGTATAATAGGCATAGTTGTCGCTGAGATTGTCTTGTTTCTTTCGCCGCCGCCATGTTATCTGTAGTGAAACTCATTCTGACGGTGAGTGGCCTGGCGACTCTGTGGATGGCTTGGCATCGCTGTGACGCGTATTCAACAGGTCCTCCTTCGAGTGCATGTAGAACAATGTTGCCGTCGCATGGAAGCCGGCCGCGCACCGACCCGTCACCGTACGTCATCACGTTCCGTCGTATCGGAGGACATCGCGTCAACGGTAACAACCACGGATTTATTTACACTCTCCTCCACCTCGAATGTGGGTGAAGACGTGAAGCGAACACCCCGACACTGACCCCCAGAGTCCAAACCCCCGGCTTGTCGATCTAGGCGTCTTTGTCGCCTGTGCACCTCAGAAATTGGCGAACATCCCCAACCTTGGTAACAACTTACTTGCGACGGAGGAACGGTAGCAATATGTGCTAAAATCTGAAGCCGTTTTTGATACAATAAATGTGAAAGTTTCAGGATAGTATATATCTGCAAGACTGCACATCAAAAAGCCCCGGTCGATACTGTCCTTAAATATGCACGCTAAGCCTACGATGTGATGTGCTGTGCATTCTCTGTAAAATGATAGGGGCCTAACTGTCCGGTTTTTGTTTTAATTCTTTTATGTGTTTTATTGCTGAGCGCGTGCAAAGGATTAGTCGGTGTATTGTTAACTTTTGACATCCATCATACACAGTGTAGTCCAAAAAATAAGCTACTCTCGACTTGTTAATAAATCGTATTATAACCCGTAAACGAGGCTAGTTTTTTTCATCAATTTTGGGTATAAATGATGCACTAGCATACTTAAAGTTGTAATTTATGACGTCATCAATTACTGTGCTTGACGTGGCGATATGTGTACGAAAAAAGGAAAGATGTGGATTGATTTTAAAAAATTTTGTATGAAGATACTTTTATTTATTAAAGGATGCTCTAGATATAAACTTTATAGCCTGATAAGACGAACAGAATCAAGAGGGAGCGCTTATACATTTACACTTATTTGAACTATATCGCACTATCGCGGCTCACGCAGTCACAAATTAGGTCGTGCATAGAATAATTAATACAACAGTGCTCGACACTTTAATTTGACGACAAAATCTAATCTCATTGGTAGGGTTTAATACGATTTATTGATAATTCGGTAGCACTTTTGCCCTTTTTTGTTGACCACCCTGTTCATTTCAGTGTTGATGTGCAGTGACAATCAGTTCGCCAGGCGGAGCCACGTTTAAGGGATTTCTTCTGGTAGCGAAGAAAGCAAGCGGACAGAACACTGGAGAAATCACAGGAACATTCGACAGTCCACCGAGATACTCCGCCATGGAGCTGAAATGCAACAGGGTCTGTGTAGCAGGCAATACTGGCAAATACTTGACATCGATATCACAATGTTTACGTTTCAATTTTTGGTTCAGTAGTTCAATAAGCAATAATCCTGCAAGATTATTTTTGCTTCATCGAGTAGGTCTACGCGTTATTCGTTGCATTGTTTTAGTGGCTGGCATTCGCTCACGCTGCTGTCATAAAGAATAACAACTCAGAAAAAATGACGACACGTTGAAAGTTCAATAGGCGTATAGATTTTGAAACTATATTTGGTTCCAGGTACCCAAAATTATCCCAATTAGTCTTCATTCCACCAAGGTAGGCCTACACTAGGTTGACTAAGTTGCATTCGCACTCTCACCGTCAAAAGTTAGCTTATACCCGTATGTTTTTTATGGTACTGTTGTGGTCGATTTTATAGAGAGCGGTGTCTCATAGCGCTCGTCGAGTGCAGAATCACATCAGTGCAATATGGCGAGTTCCACAACAAGCTACCCCAGAACGCGTCGTATTCACGTAAGTAAGCTATACAGGGTGCTGAGGGTGGCCCAAAAAGTAAGCCACTATCAAGAATCATCATTAAATCGTATTAAAAACCGCAAATGCGGCGACATTTCTCATCAATTTTGAGTACAAAATGAGCACAAGAGTGTTATAAGTTTGTTTTAATTACTCTATGTGTGACCTAATTTGTGACGTCATGAGTTGCTGTGTTTGAAGCTGCAACATGGGTAAAATCAATGTATATGACAAAATCATGATCGAAAATCAGAAAGAGAAAATATGGAAATCATAGAAATTTCTACACAAATCTCCATCTACTAGATGATTTAGCATTAGAATTCACAGCATGCTCAGGCGACTGATGCCAGACGGAACGCTGACATCATTTTAGCGTATGTGACGCATATCGCTACTTTGCGGGTCAGGCATTGTTAATGACATCACAAAGTAGGTCACGCAGAGAATATTTAATACAGAAGGATAATATTAGTGCTTGATAATTTTTTTAATTTTACGAAGAAATCTAATCTCATTGGCAGACGTTAACAGGATTTAACACAATTTTTGTGATAACTTACTCAACGTTATACCAATGCGTGAACGATGTTACATTGCATGATTGTCAGTCGTAAGCGAAGCTATAGAGCAGTCCGTCCGCAGGACATTCAGCCGGACAGTCCGTCAGTTAATTCTTAACAGTTCACACCTGCAGAAGCGGTTTTTGAACCATATATGCTCTCGATGACCAGATGAAACTGTAGGCTAGGCCTGTTCATATGGGTCTGTGAAATTTAATGTAAAATTCTGAAGTGTTATTGAGATAGCAAAGGAATCAAGCAATACACTTTTTGATGAGGCTGACATTAGCCCAAGTTCCATTTGGCTTGTCACGTCTCTACACGAGAGGCCTCGACACGTTCGACGTGTCGAGCCCATGCATTTTGGGCCTTTTTTGGCTGCGTCGAGCTTGTTGAACAGCACGGCTCGACGCACTCGACACGACGAGTTCGATTCGCTCGACTCAACGAGCTCGACACGTAACTTAGTTTGTTATGTAATTTGTATAAAGTTATGACATGTAAGTTATTCACTAATTTATTGGAGTATACATTACTTTTATTTATTTTATTTGACGGAACAAATAGGATTTGTGTATGTTAGAGCATGAAACGACTAAACTTGTACAGGCGAGCACTATAGCTTGTTCTTCGTCCGCCATGTTGGAACAGCACTGCTCGACACGCTCGTCGAGTCGTGGTAAGCCAAGTGTAATTTGGGTTATTGTGTTGTCGACGTCTTGACATTGACCAAAGCACTAAAGTTGAACTTGAAATTATTACGTGAACCAATAGCAGAAAAAATACTAAAGACGTCACATCACATCACATTTGTACCACCACAGTAATATTGTTTTTATGTATAGGCAGCTTTTTTGAGACGCTGTGTGCAGTAAAAAAACTTGTGTTTTTTGTCCACAGTACGACAGTTGTTCAAACCATGCGGAATTTTTGGACGAATGTTGCATCACAACCACTGGACCTTGGTGTGTGAACGACCAACCATTTCTTGCAGTCTCCAAACAACCGAACTACTAACTCGATACCATACGTATACCATGACTATTTAGGCTTATCAGCTATTGTCTTTGGTGGCGTGCCTATAACATTGCTCGATTCAACAACTGATCATAATGATTTAACAATGCCGCTTTATTATGGGCGGTTGGGGCCCGGTCCCTGTTATTGCTGTCCGCTTGTTGCATGTCTGTCGTTGACGTTGATCCGAACGCGTCCCAGTTATGAAAGGAAAATTTCTTCAATGCTGTAAATTTATACCCACGTAAAATTTTCCAACAACTCATCGTGGCAACGGCACTACACACTATATTCGAACACCGAGTTTTGGCAATGTTGCCATCACTGTGTAAATGCGATCTCTTCTGTTGTACCAATTGAAGACAGACACTTTGAAAACAAAATGTTATGTTATAAATTACTGCGTGAAGACTTTTTCTGGTGTTTATTAAACCTGTATGTTTTTATTAACTTGTGACTGTTGATAGCAACATACTATTTATAGATCACCGTGAGCCATCAGACGAACAACACAGAGTTTAAAATTCATATCGTGTGTCTCCACATACACTGTTGTATTATACTGTATATATACAAAAACGTTACATATAAAAAATAAGACAAGCTGCCATAAAATCAATGCGAGACAAAACAGAGCATTTTCACGATCGCGATGGAAAGTGCAAAATGGCCTACCGTGTATGTACATTACATTATATCAATTATTAAAAACAGTCTGCAAACAGTCGATATCATGGAGTTTCAAAAAGAATTTCAGAACTTTGCACCTTCTTCCTCTCCCTTCCGCCGAACCCTCGGCGCTGTATTTGGAGCCGAAAATCATGTTGGTGTTGACATAAACTAACATTTTAACAGTATAAATTGATTTTATAACAACATAAGTCCATTAAGAACAGCTGCAAATTTTGCATGTATCTGGACATCAAAAGCCCCGGTCGATACCGTCGTTAATTATGTCCGCTTAGAAATGACCGAAAGTCTTGAGCTGAAGTGCTCCGGTGTTGCCGTACAACGCGTCGCTGAATCGGCGTAGTTTGCGCAGAAGCTCCCTCTTTCGTCGACGCTCGGCCGCCGTGTCATCGCAGTTGTTCGAAGCCAGTTTCGACGCCATCTTCGTCCGCCTGCAATCGGCAGCGTCGTTGGCGGGCGCCCGACCGCAGCCGCACAGTGGGCAACCGCCACCGACGGCGCGCTCCCGGGCCCCGCGATGCCGCCGCTCTGGGCGCCGAAACGGCGAGCCAGACTGACGGCAGCCGGTGTGTCGCCGATCGTCGACGACCCGACGACGTCCATCACGGTCGATGTCAGTCGGCCGGTCAACCGTGAACAGCGCATCGCTCCTCGTTGGCGGCGGACAGTGCAAGGTCATTCGCCGATTGTTCAAGGTCACCCGTCGCCCGTCGGACGACCAGCTACAACACGTGTCCGTGAAACAGGCGGGCGACTCGAACTGCTCAGCGTGGCGACCGGCAGATCGGACAAGGCTGAAATTCTTTGCGGAAGGCGGCAGAACACCGAACTCCGGCAGACGCTCGAGTCGCTGTTCGGCGCCACATCCGCATTCGAAGAGCGTCGAGCGCGAGAAGTCGTCGTCGACATTGAGCCGAGAACACGTGAAATCCGACTGGCGCTGACTCGACGAACTGTTGGTCGAGTACAGTCGCGTCTGACCCATCTGACGCCGAAGTCTTGCCGTGCAGTTGGCGTCCGTCGACCGAGCGAAGTCCATCTCGGTCGCTGAAGACGGCGACAGTTGATCGACGGCCGTCGAGCGCCGACGAACAGAGTCTGCGACGTCGGCGATCTGACACAGCGGTGGCGTGTCCCCAAACAAACTCGGCTTGTCGACGTCGGCCAGCAGTCGTGGGAGAAGCCTGCTACCCTCGCGGTCCTGAGCCTCGCTACCCTGACAACGAGAGTACAGCGACGAACGGTCCGTGTTTATATCATTCGGTCTCCTCGAAGAATGACCGCAACGGTCGTCGGCGGCGGCTGGTGACGACAGCGGCCTCGGCGGCAGAAGCGCACTAACGTCGAAGAAGCTATCGATGACGGTGCTGTGAAGTGGGTAGCTGAACGTGCTACAGAAAGCGGCGCCGGCTGCGGTCGTCGCCTCGTCGCCTGACGAGCTGCAGAATGCTCCGTTGAGACTCGACATCGACGTCGTTGAGCGCACGCGATGAAGCACTTGGCCGTCGATGTCCGACGTCCGACTGATGGCACTCACGTCTTCCAGATTCACATTCGTCGACGTCGTCCGACGCTGTGGGCTCAGCGCGCTCGACGTGCGCACTAGACTCGACCGTTCCAACTCTTTGTCCTCGGCCAGGTCCGGAAACAGGCGCGGAAACCGGATTTCCGGTTTACGGATGCCTCTCGAGTTCATAACGGTTCCGGAATGACGGTTTTCGTCGCCGGAAATGTTCTCCTTATTGTCGGAACGTCGGCGACGAACAGAAAGCGCTGGGCGTCGAGTAGGCTTGGCGCGTCGGCGCGGGTCAACGGACGCGGCGTCGACGGTGGCGGCGGTGGCAGTCTTCCCCGCCGAGTCGGACGTTGATCTGGAGCGAGTGTTGCACGTGAGAACGGCGGCAGCACATGACCGACTCATCGTCGCCCTCGCAGATAGATCAGCTTCCGGCAGGTGCGCGTTGCAGGGTCGCTTCGGCTCTGGCGACGAACTGCACAACGAATAAGCGTCTTGAGAACCGATGGAAGAATGCTGCTGGCGACGACGACGACGACGACGCAACTGGAACGCGTTCGAGGTCGCGTTGCAATCTGTCCGAGGCGCAGCAGCGGCTAAACCACTCAGAATGTCAACAAACTGACGCTTGACGGCGCTTACTTCTAGTCTTATCCGATCACTCTCCTGCAGAATTTCAAGCTACAGCAACAGACAGTATACATGTAATCGTTAATATAACAGACACAGCGTTACAGATAAAAAAAAGTGTGTCCAAAAAAGGAGCCAACTTCGGCGCTCTATAGCTCCAAGTAATGGCGATTGCATTTTCCAAGAAAATGCGAGTGCATTTTCCAAGAAAATGCGAGTATATTTCTATAGTTTGGAAATTAAGTGAGAACCAGGTTGTTACGGGAGTCAGTTTCGAAAGAAAAAAAATCGCACGCCACAAGGTAAAAAAACAAAAATGATCCAATAAAACGAGAAGCTGCAAAATAATAACTTTGCGTTTAGTCCAGAAAGTTTTGATTTCCTTTATCGTGGCCTGCACATATATTTTTAGTTCTTGTTATAAGCGACTTTATTCACAAAAGATGCATGCAGTGACGCCATACCAAGGCGGACATCAGAGTCTCGAAGTTACGACAGTTCAGTTGCTTATTACGCCAGAGTATATAAAAGAACATAAAACAGCAACACGAACACAACGCAGTGTCATTAATCGACAATTTTTCAGCAATTACTGTATAACAATCGTATAAGCGACGTAATACGATCGGGTCCTACATCGACGCACTTGTCAAACTTAACCAAAAGAACAGACTTAATTCGAAGCCAAATCGTGATGAGACTGAGAACCGTGCTTGAAACAGATGAGCCACCCCGAAGTATACGACCAACTGGCACTGTTACGACTGCAGACCGCACGTGCGAGAAGTTTGCACAGATCACCCACCACGACACCTGCTGGCGTCGCGTAACCCGGCATCTATGACGTAAGGGGCACCAACTCTGATGTTAATTGTCAAAGATCAAATCCGACGACGGTCAAGTAATGAGATCGGACGCTGGATTCCCAGTGGACCAAACCGCGAATTGATTCCGAGTAGCCAAGGAGCCGTCAACACTTTGGTCGGGCGGCATGTCCGCGGTCACGCTGAGCCGAGGCGTTGGCCGGTGGACGACTTTAACGCCTGGGAATCGACGTCGACGGACGCCGTTCAAAGCACATCACAATTTGACAGTCGAGCGTGCGCGATCACTGGACGCACATCTGTCCGACGGACGCACCATGTCAACAAACACTTGTCGAGTCGCAGCCACATATAAAGACACCGTTACCGTCTGTTTGGTTACAGCTGACTGCAAATGAAGCCGACATACAGTGCCGCTTTGAGCACAGAAGTGGAACGCGAAGAAACTGCGATAATTGAATGCAACTGCTGCCGTTGTATATATAGCTTCTAGCCCACAGTTGTAGTTCTCACACAAGAATTTGCCACTTATCAAAGTGCCTGCTCTGTCGTAGCTAGTTGCCACCTAACCCGATTGTATAAACATCTTTCTATACGAGCCTCTAGAGCGGTAGTCTCTAGTCTAGTTTATGGTTTTTTAACGATCCAAAAGCAGCCACAGCGGAATTTTTTCATACGCGCAACATGAACCCGTTATAATGACAAATGCAAAACAGTGTATATGCATTGAGAGTTGTATACAGATTACTTTTTATGCAGTACACTATTACATACACTCGAAATTCAGACGTTGTCTAACGTTAAGCTGTCAAATCGTTCGTTATAGTTGAACATCGCAAAACTAAAGACACCGAAAGTCAACGGAGACCGGAAAAGACGTTATTCACTCTATAGGCCAAATATTGCCTCCTGATAGCAGTAGCTGTTGCCTGTTGTCTCCGACAAACCGTAGGCCTAACTGTCCACATGGACATGACTGTGACTGATCAATTCTTCGACTGGCCAATGTACTACACATTGTCATTTGCCACTTTCAGGCCTATAAAACAAAAAAAAACAGATCAAGTCGCGTATGTTCGCTTGCTTGTTAGCCAACAAAACGACCTTTAGAACAGTATTTTGAAAGGAAACTGTAATGTTGTAATAGTATTTTCAACGACAATGGAATAGGCTACTTTTTCGACAAACCAGCTGTGGCACGCTAACCCTCGTTCAGAAAATAGACAAATCGGTATTAGTGACGACAATATGCAATGCATATTCATCAATCGTACTAAGTGCAAGAGCTGCAATTAAAATTACCATTTCATGTTCAGCCGGTGTGGCGACAGGTGTCAACTATAAATGTTACATCTCAATACTTTTTATACTTCATGTCTTTCTCTTTGTTATAGTGTCCGCACAATCGAAATAAAAGTGAAATAAAAGCAGAAATAAAGACTGCTAAAACGTTTCATGGTTGTTTTAGCGTTTTTGTTTCGCACAGTGTTAGGTTCAGATCGGCAATCTGACCGTTAGGCATTGAAAAATTGATAGGGTCAGATTGACATAACCAGATCATCGACTTGACGTGAAAATGCTGATACTTTTAACTCAGAGACATGAATGAATCTTATAATATATAGTTCTCAATTCATCAAAACAATCTAGGCCGAATTTCTAGTTCAACCATAATTAGTTTAGCCATATACCAGGCTAATATGTAGTCAGGTAACATAGGCCTACATTGCTCGTCAAACCATACTAGTTATATGAACTAAAAGTAAAAAGTACATATAGGATATTCTAAATGAAACGGAAAACTGACAAAGAACGCCAAAGAAGGTTTAAAATGCTATGACTCAAACTAGGCTGAATTAAGGTATGAATTCCTGGCCTAAAATTGTGACGATCTGACCCTAACAATTTTTCTCTACCTTATAGTCAAATCGCCGATCTGACCCTATGATTATTGTTTTGTTTCAGTGTTTATTTCAACTGTGCGGGCACTGTTAGTTGTTCCCCATGCACTTGCTGTTTTTCTGGACGAAACAGTGTGCTCATATTAGTGGCTGCCCGAAGCAAGAGGCGAAAGTCAGGTTTTTCGAAGGTGATGGGATAGCAGCGTTTGTATACGGGCGGGAACGCAAGGTAACTGCCCAGTGGAACCTCGACGGACAGCCGCAAGTGTGAGCCTGAGACATACATACACGCGTAGTCGCGTACCGCATCAAACATTGGCATGTGACAACGAAGAGGCGAACGTTGAACTCTCAATTAAGA
>Ga0056116_1000232_pt1 | contig 18168 bp, 20 predicted proteins | sample WorMetOlspDAHAB2_FD_67352 | JGI IMG/M metagenome (GOLD analysis project Ga0056116, IMG submission 67352) | Marine gutless worms symbiont microbial communities from Max Planck institute for Marine Microbiology, Germany - Olavius sp. DAHAB.2 ...
CCGATGTGGTTCAAAATTTCCGTGAACTGGATGGAATCAGTCGCCGAATAGGCTTTTTCCATCGTGAAGAGTCCCATGCGACCCGGACGCCCTGGTGGCCGCTAATTTCGATTCTAGGAATTTATTCAGCGGGAAAATCCAGCTTTATCAATCATTTTCTTCAACACAATCTGCAGGCAGTGGGTATCCAGGCGGTCGATGACAAGTTTAGTGTTATTTGTTTTACCCGGGATAAAAAAGAAAGAATCCTGCCCGGTCTGGCGCTGGATGCCGATCCCCGCTTTCCGTTGTACAAAATCAGCGAGGCAATAGAAGAAGTGGCCGAAGGCCAGGGTGAACATATTGATGCCTATTTGCAATTAAAAACATGTCCCAGTGAAATTTTGCGCGGTAAAATCCTCATTGATTCCCCGGGCTTTGATGCTGATGATCAACGAACCTCCACCCTGCGGATAACCGATCACATCATGAATTTGTCGGATTTGGTTCTGGTTTTTTTCGATGCCCGGAAACCGGAAACCGGATCCATGCGTGATACCTTGCAACATCTGGTAAAGGCAACCGTAGATCGACGTGATTCTAACAAATTTTTATATATTCTAAACCAGATTGACGTAACCGCCAATGAGGACAATCTGGAAGAAGTGTTTGCGGCCTGGCAACGGGCGCTGGCGGAGTACGGTTTAACCGCCGGTACATCCTATGCCATCTACAATCAGGATGTTGCGATTCCCTTTGAAAGTGAGGATGTCAATGCCCGGTACGAAAACAAGTGTGAGGCAGACTACAATGCCATTATCGGCCGCATCGAGCAGGTGGGCGTGGAGCGCGCTTACCGGATCGTAGGAATGCTGGAACAAACCGCCCAGATGCTGAAACAGGATGCTGTTCACCGTTTGGAACGTTTCAGGGAAGGCTTTCGCCGCAAAGTTCTGTGGCTGGAGGGCACGATTTTGGCCGCCCTGCTGGTGGCCTTTTTGGGGCTGACTATCTGGGGAGGCTACTGGCAAGGTTTGTCTCTGTCGCTGCCGTTGCTGGATCTGATCATGTTGAACGATTATACATTTTACGGCACGATTGCCATATCATTGACCGTCCTGGGCTATGTGCACACTCGCATCCGGCGATGGGGGGCGGAAAAAGTCTCCTCCAGGCTGCTGGCGGAAGTAAAGGATCCCGATTTACATCCGAACTACAAACGGGCCTTTCGCAAGAACAGCCGCTGGTGGCGCAGTATATTCTGGCCAAACCCGGCAGGCTGGGGAAAACACACCGCGGCCAGGCTGGAAAAAGTATTAGACGACAGCAACGCCTATATTCAGAAACTCAATGATGAGTATACCAATCCTTCAGGCAGCGACAGAATTGCAGTCAGAATCGACCAGCAACCACCGGTAGACTTACAAGGACCGCACATTTCACGGGCCGAATCCAGCAAATCAATACCGGATAGCACCGATCCGCTTTCCTTGAAAAGATAGCGGAATTCAATTGCCAAGTATCACCCCCTAATGGAATGATACGAGGTTTTCGAGACCCAATAACCTTGAACCGTGAACTCAGAACCTGTTAACGCTTACGCATGCCCGAAAAGACTAAAGAAATCGTTATCGGCAAAGATGAGGCCGTATTCTGGCTGGATGCAAACGGTAGCTGGCAAAATGAAAACGGCAAGTTCAGGCATAAAAAAATCATCGATTATTTTCATTCTTGCATCAAACACGATCGACAGGGGTACTATCTTTCCCAAAAAAATGGCGACTGCACCGAAAAGGTCTATTTCCCTTATGAAGACCAGGCTCTGTTTGTCTTTGATGTGATCCGGCAAGATGGGGTGTCCCTAGTATTAAACACCAAAAAAAAGATTAAGCTCAAGCCTCGCAAACTTTTTATCAATAACGACTGCCTATACATGCGCATGGGGGAAGAAATCATTAAATTTGCCGAACAGGGGCTGATGAAAATCGCCCAACTTCTGGAAGAAGAAAGCGATCAGCTATTTATTCGAATCAAAGAGCGGCGCTACTCGATACCTGCCATGGATGTTTAATCAGCCTCAACCTGACACCTGATTCGTGCAAAATTCAAGTGAAACATCGATGATTTTCACGACCGCCCAATGCATGATCAACAACTGAAAGGAGCCCATTTTCATGCGTCTAAGAAACCTATTTATTCCCGTTGTCGATATGAATACGGAGCAGCTTAAAGCCTTCATCGACTCAAACGAAGAAGGCAGCTTTACCCTGCTGGACGTACGCCAACCCTCTGAATACGAGACCGCCCGTATACCGGGCAGCAAACTGCTTCCGCTGCCGTCACTGGATGATCAGTTAAAGGAATTGGATCCCCAAAAACCGGTAATTGCCTATTGAGCGGCCGGTCGACGCAGCCGGGCCGCTGCACAGATAATGACCGGTAAAGGCTTCGAGCAGGTCTACAACCTGGCAGGGGGCCTTGCCGCCTGGCAGGGTCATGCCGCCGCGGGTCCCGCGGATATGGGAATGCTGTCTTTAAAAGGCGATGAAACGCCACAAGAGGTCATTGGCCTCAGCTATGGACTGGAAGCAGGGCTACAGAAATTTTATGCCGCCTGCGCCAACCTGGCGATCGATCCGGAGGTTGCCCGGATTCTTTCCAGGTTAGCCGAAATTGAAATCCGACACAAAGATAGACTGTTTGAGCTGTATATTACAATTGATTCCAGTCCTCAGGACAGAGAGGCCTTCGAAGCCGAAATCAACTCGGAGATGATCGAAGGCGGATTTAACCCGGATGAACTCCTTGAACACAATCTGTCGACCTTTAAATCAGCCGGAGATGTATTGAATTTCGCCATGATGCTCGAGGCGCAGGCCATGGATTTATACGTGCGATACGCCCATAAATGTGAAGATCCAGAGGTCAAGGCAATCCTTTTCAAAATGGCGGATGAAGAAAAAGCTCATTTGAAGAGCCTGGGGGATCTATTCGAAAAGCCGACCGTATAATTTTTAAGCCATGAAAAAACAACAAATTGAAAAACTTGAATCCATGTTCCACCTCATCCAGCATCAGTGGCAGGACATCAATCCGCTCGAACTGGTAATATACCAGCTGGCCAGGGGTAACACATTTAACATGCGAGTCATTGGTTTTGAAGGTATTAAGCGCTTTCGTGAAGAAAATCCAGACTGTGCGATTACCTTTAAGCCGAATCACCTCAGCGAAGCCGACTTTATCCTGCTCAGCATCTTGTTCCGGGAAAACGACATGAAAGTGCTGGTTGAAGGAGGAGCGAATTTATTTATTGATGATATTGATATTTTCACCGACCTACTGCCCAAATTTGTACGGCAGGAGTTTAAAGACTTCCTCAAAGACCAGCGAATGAGCATCTCACATTACCTTTCCACCAGGGGCGCCTTTAAAGTATTTCGTGAACCGCTGAGCATAACTCAGCCTGACGGCAGTGAAATCACCGTTGGTAGAAAAGAAATAATTTCTTTAACCCGTGCCTATCGCTACAACCTAGTGAAAGCAAAGGAGATGTTTGTCACCTTTCCCGGTTATTCCAGCATTAAACTGGGGCTGCTGGATCTGCTTAAAAAAGACGGCACTAAAACCGGCAGAAGCTATACCGGAAAAATAGACGGGTATCATCATCTTCCGTTTCAAATGGATATCGAGGCTTCCCTGGAAACCGAGGTCGATGTCTATGTTGTGCCGGTAAACATTGCCTATGAACGGGTTTTAGAAGATGAACACTTTGCCAAGCTAACCAGGCTTTATGAATCCGGTGAAAGCAAAAGAAAAATCTACATAAACGATCTGGGCTATATTGTTAAAGAATTTTACAGTGATAAAAATAAGGGCAGCCTTTCCCTCAAATTTGGCGAACCGTGCAAAATTAACAGCCCGGATTTAAAAGAGGGCTTTGCCAGTCGAAAAATAAAAAGTGCTGCCCATAAGCATGCAGAGGAATCTTTTGACAACATGCTTGCGATGCAGCCCATTTTCCCGGCCAATATTTATTTCACCGCTTTTGCTGATAACTTTAACCGGACTCCCGTAGGCGTTATGAAAGAAAAAATCGATGACATCAGGGATCATTTAAGAACACTGACCTGGGGCAAAGCCAAACGTCGGGTGGATTTGCATTATGTCCTGGGCTACAACCACCACATCATGTCGGCCGACGAGATTATCAATCGTACATTTCAAATTTTCAGCCGGCCGAACCGGCACATTACGGACATCGACGGTGATATGTTCGTGGTCTATAACAAAGAGGTGGCGCAGCAGTACAAAAATCATACAGCTCACTTTTTTGAAAAATGAAAGAACTGATAAAAAATATTAGAAAATTCGCTCAAAAAAGGGATTGGGATCAGTTCCATTCGCCGAAAAATCTTGCCATGGCCCTAAGTGTTGAGGTAGCGGAAATTGTAGAGCATTTTCAGTGGTTAACCCAGACCGAGAGCGATAAATTAGATCCCGCAAAACTGGCTGAAATTAAAGGAGAGATTGCAGATGTCATGATCTATCTTACCCGGCTTGCCGACCGGCTTGGAATCAACCCGGTGCAAGCGGCTAAAGAAAAAATGCAACTCAATGAAAAAAAATACCCAGTCGCGAAAGCAAAAGGCAATGCCACTAAGTATACCGATTTTTAGCCGCTAGCAGACAGATCTCTGCTGCCTAATCGAAGAGGAGGACCGCATGCTATCACGAAGCGAAATCGAAAAATTGCTAAAGGACTGGAACCAGGCCTGGGACGATCACGACATAGACGGTGTCATGCAGTTGTTCCATGCGGATGTCGTCTTCGACAACTGGACCGGCGCCAGAGCCAAAGGTAAAAAGAGACTGTCAGCGTCCTGGGCGCCCTGGTTTAAAAACCACGGTGGTTTTAGATTTACCGAAGAAGAAACCTTTATTGATGAGCGGCAGCAAAAAGTACTTTACCGATGGCGCCTTGATTGGCCTTCGCTGGAAAGCGGATTTGAAGGAAAACCTGAAACGCGGCGCGGCGTCGACGTAATCCACTTTAAAGGCGATAAAATAATTCAAAAACTGACTTATTCCAAGACGACAATTGAAATCGAAGGTAATAGGATCGCTCTCTCGGCCAACGCCTGAGGGTTCGCGAAAAAATAAATTTGCAAATTTTTAGTGTTGAGGCGCCTGCCTGGCAAGGCGCGAAAGTGCAGGAATATCAAGCATATTCCGAGCTTTCGCAACGCAGCCAGGTGGGATGCATCGGTGCTAAGAATGTGAAGTTATTTTTGTGCGAGCCCTTAGGCCGGAAGGTAAAGATTCCGGCTCTATAATGCCGGGCCGGTTCCGCCAGAATTCCCATGCTGTTTTGCTTTGGCCCGCTCCAGTTCTTCAATGATCTCTTTCAGTCGAAATTCTCTGGCTTCTACTTTAACCATCATCATACCGAATGATTCCGCCAATTCACTAAGGACGCCGGGATATCTTCCTTTTTTCGAAAGTTCAAACAGGTGCTCGGAGTCTGCCTTGTCATACTTGCCGGAAGCAATCTTTTTGCAGCAGTCATTGAGCATTTCAAACAAATCGAGATAATAGCGTTCAAAATCCATGCCCCACCTCCAATTTGACAGTTCAAGTTTATTAATGCCCTAAAGGGTCGTAAAAATTGTGTTTCTCAATATATTAATTTCGTTCGCCGTTGGCAAGTGGCTATATCAATCGCTCAAGGGTTCTGAGTTCAAAGATGTTGACTCGAAAAGAAATTTTATGATACTCGATAAACCATTCAATGAATCATAATACCCTTTTCCTACAAGCTATTGTGGAGGCGCAGCACGATGACCAAGCAGTTGAGCCTGTTTCCGGATAGCCCGTTAAATTTTTCAAACAGCCCGAAGGCCGAAAGCCTCGCTGACTTCGAGACCACATTCAATCCGGTTGATGAAATGTTTGCCGCCAGCACCCGTTTTAGAGACAACCGCAACCTCATTGAACTTCTGCAATTTATCGCCCGCTTTCCGGGTTATTCAGCCTTCAACGGCTTGTTGGTTTATACTCAGAATTCTTCCGCCACCTTCGTCGCCACGGCTCGCAGTTGGCAGCAAAAGTTCGGCAGACAACCTAATGATGATGCACAGCCCATCATAATTTTGGCCCCCATGGCTCCGATTCTATTCGTATTCGATATCCAGGACACCAAGGGGCCTGCGGTTCCTTCAACGCTGTTGCGGCCGCGCGGAACTCTGCCACAAGTGCTCAATAAGATCTATACAAATACGCGACTTAACTGCGCGGTACACGGGATAGCCGTCCATGAAACGACAATGAGTAATAGCATGACCGGCACTGCCAGTCGCATTACACCTGCACTGCGAAAACAATATCAGGGTTTAGAGTTGCAAAATGACACCAGCTATTTAGTCCTGATTGACAGAACCCAACCCATCGAGGCCCGATATTCATCTCTTGTCCACGAGTTGGGACACATCTTTTGCAGCCATCTGGGAATTGATCGTCATGCTTGGTGGCAGGAAAGAGAAGACCTGAATATCAATGGTGAAGAAATTGAATCTGATGCGACTGCATATCTGGTTTGCGAGCGTTTGGGACTGGGGGCCAGTTCGACCAAACATCTGGCCAACTATATCGAGATGAATCGTGAAATGCCGGTCTTTAGTTTGAATGCAGTGCTGCAGTCGGTAGGTTACCTGGAAGACATGGGCAAATCCCGCTGGAAGGAACCCAGGAGGCGCCCCCGACAATAGTCCCCTCGACTGACCGCTTTTCCGGCCACCGGCAGTGCATGAAGTGAGCATTTCTGCCTGTCCTTTTCTGTATTCACCCCTTTTTTTATTTCCAATAATACATAATTTTCGATTCTAGGAAACTAATTACCCAAAATATAGGTAATGTTTTTCACAAATCGCAGTTTTATCATCGATTGCAAGACCATAACTATTTGATATATTTGTTAATAAAAGTATAGACCAAACTTGCATAGTTTTTGCAAAGTGATTTTAACAAACACCGAGAAAAAAATTCTAAAAAGACTGTCCCCCATATGATACCTAGATATTAAGTGGGGAATTGTTTATAACATGGAGGTGAGACTTGTCAGATTATCATGAAATGACAACCAATTTAAAAATGAAAGACGCGCGTAACTTGCATTTAGAGAACCCGGCTTACATAATAGACCATGGCGGCCGCCGCTTGGGAATCGAGCGGCGACAGTTCGATTATTCGCACTATTTTCCTGAAAGAAGACTCGGCCAGGATCGCCGGATTGTCCCTGAAAGACGAATTGAATCGAGGCTCAATTGTTAACTTTAATTTAATTTGAAACTTCTCTGAAGATTTAATACGGCAGCGCGTTTCTTTTCAAATCTCACTCTGCCGGCCTGGTAAGAGCTCGTTCCACTATCGGATCGCCTGCAGTCTGGAAATAAAGATCCCTCATCCATTCCTCATAGAATTCGTTGGCAGCACCTTCTCTGTTGGAACTAATCTGAACCGGCTGACCTATTTTCAGGGTTAGAAAAGCCGCCTCCTAAGCGTATATCTATTACCTATTGATTTTAGTATCAATTCTGCTTTATAATGGCTCCGCAAGTTAGGGACTTCGCCCCAATTTGAAAGATAGAAAGTGGAGGTACAAAAACTATAATGGATAGATCAGCCAAGATAGTTGTTGTCCTACTATTGATTGCTGCGAGCGGCTTCTTTCTTTTTAGCAAAATTGCCGGCTGGCACAAGGACAAACTGAACACTGCCGTCAAGCAGCAGGAAGAGCAGGCGCAGAGTAAAACGGATAAATTGGAGCAAAAGGTAGCTGAACTTGAGCAGGAGTTAACCGACGTTAAAGGGCTAAAAATTCCTGAGGAGAAACTGGCCGAGGTATTCGGTAGTGATGATGAGTCGGCGGGAATCACTGCCGATAAGGAAGCGCTGCCCGAGGTATTCGGTGGTGATGGTGAGTCGGCGGGAATCACTGCCGATAAGGAAGCGCTGGCCGAGGTAATGGTTGAAGTCAAAAAACTGGCCCGGTTCGTGCGGAATGAAAAGGAGCTGGCTCAAGTATTGAAAGATGAAAAAAGAATAGCTGCCACTCTGGGGGAGGATACAAAGCTAATCGAAGTGCTGCGCAAGGAGGTCAAACTGGCCAAGGTCCTGCGTGATGAAAATAAATTGAACCAAATCTTGCATGATGAAAACAAGCTGGTTGCAATATTGGCGGAGGAAGAAAAGGAGACCGTCAGCAAAGATATTATCGTCAAGAAAAAAATTCCGACCACCAAAAGGCAGCCGGGCTTTACCGATATAGAGGGTCAGATAACGGCTTTTTTCTCATATCTGGATCAACAGCCATATGTTCAATCCTACAAATTTGCTGAAGGCTCCTATCTGCAGTATCAGATAGCGATCAATAATTTATCCGCAAAACCGCCGATAATCACCGGTGAAATGCAATCGCTTTACAGCATGGTTCGTAATATAGCCCATTTATATCGTGTAATGGGCAAACATCGGGTTTTTGTCACCAGGCAGGTATTGCAAAACGAGTCTGAGATAATCGAACCGGTCATGAAAACCTTTTTCCAATGGTATACGATGGACAGCGGGGGGCAGATTCCTCTGGCAGGGCGCCCGACACCAGAGACGATGTATGAGTATGCCGGATATATACTGAACACCCTGGGCGGAAGGAGTTATCTGTTAAGGAGGAGCCCGAAAGTAAGAGTACTGACGACTTACTACTGTGTGCTTGCGCTGGATCAGGCGAATGAAGAAGAACTCAATTCAAAGGGCATTGATATTAGACCTTACATAAAATCTTCGTTGCTGGAGGTCAAAAACCAAATCGGCCTTATCTATCAAAAAGAGTATATTGCAAAATTAAACGAATTAAGTCTGAAATACTATCCCCATTGAGGAGTATTAAATGAAAAGATCAAAGCTGCTGGTTTACATTTCGGTATTTCTGATTGGTTGCATCGGCGTTGCGCCGGCAGCCGATTTACAGGATGGTTTCCTGGGTATCCAATGGGGAACCGACATCACCGATTTGCCTGATTTCGTGAAAGTGGCAGAAAAGCATGATGTTATTTATTACGGAAATCCGAAAAAGACCTACACCCTATTTGACGTCGATGTGCCGTATGTGACCTATGCCTTTTATTCGGCTAAGTTTTTTGCCGCCTATGTGGATATAGCATCGATCGAAGTGTTCGGCGAACTCAAAAGTCACATTTCCCGGAAGTACGGCCCACCGCGCACAACATTAAATTTTAATGAGGGGCAAAAAATATACAACTGGAAGTACCAGGACACTAAAATAAAGCTAAAGCTCTTTGAAAATGAAAACAAAATGAAGCTCGGCTTTTACTATGCCCCCCTGACCAGAAAAATCAATAAAGAGCTACGGGAAGCCTTCCCGCCGCCCAGAAAACCAGTATTCCCTTTGGATGAACGCCGCATGGGCGATGCCATGGAAGTATTTGGATTTTAGCAGCCGAAGCGGAGCCCGGTGGAGAATTCAAAAAGGATAAAAAAACTGCATATTAAAATATTTTCCTCCTGCATAGACACCCGTCTTGAAATAGCCCTGAATGCTGTCGTAAAAATAAATTCCACCAGCAACACGGTATCGCGCATACTGGTGCGCGAGTGGTAGCTATGCCGGTGCCTTTTCGACTTAGAATCTTCTATGGCTGGTATATACTGGCCGCCTGCTTTTTCCTGCTTTTTTTCCAGGCCGGTGCCCGATTTTCCTTCGGTCTTTTGTTCAAACCCATGATGATGCAACTCGGCTGGGATCGAGCATCGATTTCGTTGGTGTTTTTTTTGAACATGATCTTTTTTGCATTGTCCTTAGGTATCGCCGGCAAACTGTATGATCGCTGGGGGCCCAAATGGGTTATATTGGTTTCAACTCTATTTTTGAGTCTGGGCTATGGTAGCATTTCATTTATCAGCACGCTATGGGAATTTCACCTATACTATGGCATCTTCGCTGCCATCGGCATGGGGGGTGCCTCGGTACCGCTGATTGCGGCTTTGATGAGCAAATGGTTTGAAAAAAATCGAGGTCTGGTGATCAGCCTGGCACTGTCCGGAAATTGTGTCGGACAGTTTGTTCTGGTGCCGGTTTTTAGTGACCTTATCATCGAATTCGGTTGGAGAACATCCTGCATCATCATTGCGCTATGCCTTTTCGTGGTTAATACGCTCCTGGCCCTGTTTGTCATCAAGGACGAACCGCAAAATCTTGACCTGAATTATTTCGACCATCAAAACAGGACCGGCAATCAGAGAATTAACGACGCCACGGTCTCACCGCCCAGCGCCCGGGATTTGAATCTAAAAGATGCCATGAAAACAGCGCCCTTCTGGCTGTATCTCATGGTTATGTTTGTATGCGGCAGCGGAGATTTCCTGGTTACGGCACACCTGGTTCCCATGGTAACCGATTTCAATATTTCCCCGTCGATTGCGGCCGATATGCTGGCGTGGTTTGGTTTGTTGAGCATGGGAGGAATTCTGGTTGCCGGTCCGGTATCGGATCGCATCGGCAATAAAATCCCCATTGCGCTGAGCTTTGTGTTGCGCCTGATCCTATTCATCTTGATATTGAGCCATCAGAACCTTTATACTTTTTACATCTTTGCGGTTATATTCGGTTTTACTTTCTTGATCACGGCCCCCCTGACGACCACCTTGATCGGAAAACTTTACGGGTTTTCACATATCGGCCTTATTTCAGGCTTCATTACCATGATTCACCACATGGCTGGCGGATTATGGGCTTATATCGGCGGATGGTCCTTTGACATGACCGGCAGTTATCGGTGGTCGTTTATTGTGTCGGCGGCTATGGCAGGTATTGCCTTGGTCGGCACCTTTATGATAAGAGAAAAAACCTATGGAGGTAATTTAGGCGCTTAGGGCCTTTTATCTGACAACATGTTGTAAGGAATTTAAGGTTACCAGGTGTCCGTTTTCAGGTGTCAGGATTTAGCAACGCGGTTCACTGACACCTGAAATCTAAAACCAACGAATAGCAATCTACAATTTTCAGTTCCGGTTCGTCCGGATAAGGAGGGTATTATTATGGAAAACACTGAAAAGGTGGTCAATGGCTTTCAATTCATGCCCCCCTCATTAGGGGCCTGGATCGGAAAAGATATTCCCGCCGAACCGTTTAGCGGGAACATACCCTGGACTCCGCTTAAAAAACCAATCAGTGAGACCAATTTTTCGCTGATGACCTCGGCCGGCATCAGCATGAAGACTGATACACCTTTTGACGTTAAAAGGGAAAAACGGGAACCGGCGTGGGGGGATCCTTCCAGTCGACAAATTCCTGCATCAGCCAGCAAAAAGGATATTGATGTGAACCATCTGCACATCAACACGGACTATATCAAGCAGGATATCAATGTGATCCTGCCGTTAAACAGATTTAAGGAGTTCGAGCAAGAAGGAATCATCGGACGGCTGACCTCAAACTGTTATTCTTATTATGGTTTCCAGCCGGATCCATCTGAACTGCTTACCCAAACCATGCCTAAAGTTGCCGGCCAGATGCAGGCAGAAAATGTTGAGGCGGTCTTACTCACGCCGGCTTGACCGCTGTGCTGCCGGTCCGTTGGACTGGTTGCCCGCTTCCTGGAAGAAAGAGGCTTTTCAACCGTCGTATTAACCATGACTCCTGAGTTTAATCGGGAAATCGGTATTCCGCGGGTAGCGGCCATCGAGTATCCCTATGGACGCACGGTGGGCCAGGTTGATGATGTTGAGGGACAACGAGAGGTGCTGCTGAAAACCCTTTCATTTCTGGATAATGCCGTTAAACCCGGAGCCGAGTGTCATCTGCCATTTACCTGGCCGGAGGAGCCCAAACACGCCAACTGGCAGCCACCGGAAATCTCACCGATAATAAAATTGTATCTGGATGAAATAAAAAAAATGGGGGCCAAAGCCAAAAGGAAATAGGGCATAATAAAATTGTATTATGGGATATTGGGTACATTCGTGTTCCAATATCTTCTAAGAAAGAACCTGCAACCGAGACTTCAGGCGATTGTATTCGTCTTGCGGGAGTTGCCGCCAGGGTGCCTGAGGCGTGAACTGAAGAATGGATCTAACATCCGGTGAAAACACTTTGCCGGACTGGAGATTTGGCACTTTCAACAAATATTTGTATTCATCGCCAAAATCCAGTAGCAGGTCCAAATCATCGCTGTCATCCAGAAGCTCTACCATCAGGATGTTGCGGATGCGTCCCCGCCCCTTTAAATAACGCTGGCCCTGCTGATCGGAATACACCTCAATAACGACATCCTCGACAGGTACTGCATTCTGATTGTCAGCAACCAGCAAGGCCTGCTCTACCAGGTACTCTCCCTCGGCAAAAGGTATCCAGTTTTCCATATCCATATTTCTACAACCCCAAGATGGTTTTTAAACGTTATAATTACTATAGGTGCCCGGTGATCAGATTTTTTCTATATTACGGCTAAAATCATTCGTTTTTTTAATTTACTCAATCCGCGATCAAGTCGACTGAACTCATCGCAGGCCGCATTCCGAAATCCTCATTTTTAGATTATTCTCCGAATGGCCAGCAGGGTGATATCATCAAACTGATCGGCTTCACCGATATGCTTCTGCAGTCTGTCTGCAATTCGATCGAGCAATTCACTTGCGGACGAAGACGGAGTATCTAAAATCGCCCTTAATTGCTCAACACTAAAAAAACTGCCGTCCACCGCATTGGCCTCTGTGACACCATCTGTGTACCCCAGCAGGATGTCCCCCGGTTCCATCTGAGTTTGCTGAATCTTGAAACTAATTATTGGCTCAATCCCCACCGCCGGGCCGGTGGTGGTAAGCTGCGCCTTGATACCTCCGCTGGAACTTACGATATATAAAGGTTCATGCCCGCCGTTGATATAGCTTAATATTCCAGTATCCGGATCCAGTATCCCGAAAAATAGGGTGGCGAACATGGCAAGCTCGCCGTGGTTGAGAGCAATATATTTGTTGGTGAGCTGCACCGCCTTAAGAGCCTTGAAGTGGTTCGGGTTTAAGGTCGGGTTTTCCACTAGCTGCTCAGAATCATCGAGAACGGCATCACTGCAGGTAAGGGGTAGCCCGTTTAAGGAAGTTTGGCCTGAAAATATCCGAATCAAACTGCGAAACAGCGCCATAAATAGCGCCGCCCCAACACCTTTGTCACATACATCGGCAACTACAAAACCCACAGAACCTTTGGGAATCTGGAAGAGGTCATAAAAATCACCGGCAACCTGACGGGCGGGCTTAAAAAAAGCTGCCGTTTCCCAGCCCGGCAGATGCAGCAGCTGCTCGGGTAAAAAATTGATTTGCATCTGTCGCCCTTTTTCCAGTTCATTGTTGAGGACTTTGGAGTAGGCTTCAACCTGCTGAAAGCTTAACTGCAAGGCTTCCTCTGCTTTTTTTCGTTTATTAATGGCATCCGATATTTGCCGGTACATCCGACGAAACGCTCCGATGACCTCTCCCAGCTCATCATTGCGTTGAATATTGGCTGAATAAAATTCAGGTGTTTGTTGATCTTGGCTAAGCGCTTCTCCGGCACGAATCAGATCATTTCTCAGATTCAAAACCGGATTCACAACAATCCATCGAAGGGGCAACCAGGTACCCACCGTCACGACCAGGGAAATAATCAGCACCAATCCGGCAATTCGCAAAAAATATGAATACAACTCCTGCTGGACTGAAGATGAATCATGGCGCAGGATCAACCGATAATCTCTTTTCAACTCCACCGGCGAACAGGCAATATCATAGCGGGACCCGTCCTGATTTAAAAGAAAGGTCATGCTGGCGGGATTCACTTTTGCAATCGACAATTCCGGCATTTCCCCGAATTCACCGATCTTTTCACCTTCGGATGTATAGAGGGTACCGCCGACCACGACCTGACCGTCATACAGCTGTTTAATGTGGGTATAGAGCTCATCATTCGAGGCCTTCGGTGCAACGACCTGCATGGCAAAAGCAACTCGTGCCGCTGAAATGTCCTTCATGTGCTCCAGGAGTTCTTTTTCCTTTTGATTATACGAAGGGATGAATATCAGGGTTTCGATAAATATGACACTGATGAAAACCCAGAAAACGATGCGTCGGGTCAGACGGGATATCGCGAAAGCAAACTGATCTTTGTGAGACATCAAATTAGCTCCGAGTTGTTTAGCCAATCGCATGGAAAATATTTAGCGAGGCGCCAATTGAGAATAAATAAATACCAATCCCATGTTGTCTATGACTAGTTAGTGTGAGAATAGTGATGATTTATGTTTCTGTCAAATCAGCTCCATGTTATGGGTCCATCGATCATCCTCATTAACTGTCTGTCGACTAAATTAACATATTCATTACAAAATCCAACTAGTGCCACCCGAAATCTCTTGCTTGACAATCTTTATTTTTCATGACCTAGTGCGCTTATTGTTGATAGATTCAATAGTTAAATCGTTGAAACCAAATCAGCCACTATAAAACATGAACAACCAGGAGGACCTGCAATGTTTAAAAAATTCGCCGAAAAACTGTTTGGCAAAGGCGCTGCCGAACCATCATCAGACGGCTTTTTTTTAAATGTACGCTGCAGCGAATGTGGTGAACAGTTCAACCTATTTATCAATAAATCCTACGAATTGATGCAGAATTTCGAAACAGACAGCAGCGTCACCTATACATTGAAAAAGGAAGTTTACGGAGTCGGCTGTAAAAATCATATCTATGTCAATATGAAGTTCGACGGCAGTAAAAACCTGGTATCAAGAGAAATTGAAAACGGTGAGTATATTGAATAAGGACACTAATCCGGATCCTCTTGAGGCGGAGAGCAAAAAGAAATCACATTTAAGATTCTATGCACAGTTTATAGGTGTCAGGTTTCGGGTGTCAGGGAGTTGAGGTGATAGGTCCTGACGCCTGAGCACTGACACCTGAAGCTTTCAGTTTCTTACAAAATGTTGTCAGAAAAAATGCCTTAAGTGCCTTTAACAAAAGGAGGCTCCCGAATGGAAATCACCCGCAGGACCTTCATCAAGGAAAGCATCAGTTTAGGCAGTGCTCTCGTCGTTCCGGGTCGGATTCTACAGGTAGCCGCCGATAAAGCCAGCCAATGGTCACCGGCTTACAAGATATTGGCTAACAAGGGGCTGATAGACCAGAGAGTAGAACAGGCCTATGCCATTTTCGAAGAGTGCCGGCTATGTCCCCGTCAGTGCGGGATAAATCGACTTAAAGGTGAAAAGGGTTTTTGCCAGGCGACAGCCAGACCGGTGGTCTATTCCGCGCATCCTCACTTCGGCGAAGAAGCCTCGCTGGTTGGCAGCGGCGGTTCCGGCACCATATTTCTCTCCAACTGCAACCTGCGCTGTGTATTTTGCCAAAATTGGCCTATTTCTCATGATGGCCGCGGTAAAGAAATCGGCGACGAAGATCTGGCCGATATAATGCTGTACACTCAAAAAATCGGCTGCCACAACGTCAACCTGGTTACGCCCACCCACCTCATGCCCAATATCCTCAATGCCACCAGAATCGCTCATAATAAAGGACTGCGTATTCCGCTGGTATATAATACCAGTGGGTATGAGCGCGTTGAGATGCTGAAGTTTCTGGATGGTGTGGTGGACATATATCTGCCGGACATGAAATTCATGGATGCTGAAGAGGCTGAGCTATACATGGCTGGAGCAGCGGACTACCCGGAGATTGGCAAAAAAGCGCTGCTGGAAATGCACCGGCAGGTGGGACTGCATAAGGTCGATAAAAACGGCATTGCCATTCGGGGGGTGCTGATTCGCCATCTGGTGATGCCCAACCGGGTATCGGGAACCGAAAAATTTGTACGGTGGGTGGCCGCCAACCTGCCCCAATCCACCTATGTCAACATCATGCATCAATACCACGTGGATTATAAGGCCTTTGATTATCCCAAAATCCAGCGCAGCATCAGCGCCGAGGAATATATCGAGGCCATTGGTTGGGCCGAGCAGTATGGTCTGACCAACCTGGATCCGAAATCATTGACGGTGAGGGATTTTTTTGCTAAGCACAGACAAAAATAAATAATTCTGATCCAGAACGTTAGATCAGAAATAAACCGCCGGAATATTGTTGATAAATTCTGAAGCCAACTCGCGGATAGATTAATGGCGCATATTATAGGTTTTCCACCGCTGGCGGCACACCTGTTGAATTCTTCAGTTATACACACAAGCCTAAACTAAATACCCATGTGTGAAGGGTATTCTTTTGATTTTAAAAAGGACCGGGCAAAACGGCATCCACAAATATTTGATTTACAATTCCGGCTCGTCCGGGTTGGGTTACAGCTCAAAAATATATGTCACCAGACCGTCACCATTTCCCTTGCCGTTTCCAATTACCTGGTATCTTATTTTTCCACAGTCTGACAGGGCGGCTTTTACATTTTTGGCCTGGGTGGATGCAACTGTATACCCGCCTTTGATTGTTGAGCCTGGCGCGGAGACCGGTAGATCATACGTAACTCCAATTTTGGCTATATAATCCGGAATCTGCCCTCTAATAATTATGCCGTGCCCGCCGACATTCGGATCCTTCATGCCGGCTTTCTCAAGGTCATGAATATCCTGTCGCACCTTGGCGAATTCATCGCTGTCATTGGGTTGTTTTTGCCGCCAGCTGATAGAAGTCGGCGCCTCCTTCGGGGATTTGATTTCCCCGATTATGATTAAGTCATCTTTCACAGCAATGTAATCAGGCTTGCGCCGATGCTGCCGGGTTTTGCCTTTGATGTCCGCATCGCCGTCGAAATATTCATACCCGGCCGCAACAAATACCTCTTTAACTTTTGGATAAAATTCGTTTTTCCCACTCATTTTGCTAAACCTTTAGTAAATTAAGTATCAATATTTTTCTCTAACCCGGACCAACAGGAACTGAAAAAATAGAATCTTTTACGAAAGCGCGACAGGACCCCAGTACAATAGTACCTACCTAGGGGGCAGGTAAAAAAACGAAAATAGTAAGATTAATTTCCGCAGAATTTCCTCGATAACTTAACTGTTCAGATATATCGGCATATAACGACAATTCCTTAAATAGAATTTTTTAGCGGATCTTCTAAGGCAGAAAAATGATTGAATTTTACCCGTTTTGCATGAGGACATAATTCGTGGAAAGCTACATTTTTTATTCGTGATCGGGACTTTTGAGTTTTTCAAAATCATACAAATTGAAAAAGTTTTCGGGCAGCTCGTCATTTTTGGATCTTAATAGGGCCTTCCAGAAGCTTTCTTTTTGAGCAATTGCATAAACATCGACTATCAGTGGGTCGAATTTTTTAAAAATCTCTGTTGGAATTTTAGCCCCCCGCTTTTTCCCAAGCACTTTGAGTAATTTATCTGACAATCCTTCTTTTGGCATTCGTATTGTCATATCGCAAATTATCCTGATAAAGTGACAGCCATTTACCTACAACATTCTTGATCTTCTCGATAGAGTCGGAAAAATGAATTTTTCACCCTGGGACCATATACCCTGGCCGGCGCTTCTGGCCCAATCTTCAGCATTTTTATACTCTTTCATATAAAGGCCTCTGGGAAGACTCCTGGAATAAACCTCGGCATAGCCGGTTTTACCATCTCCAGATTGATATTTTTATCATCAAAATAGATTTCCGCCAGTGTCCGGCCATAACGGTCAGAGCCGTAACCTTTAACATCGACAACTTTATTTAAAACGAGCCCGGCGAGATAAATCTCGGCCTTTCGATCAAAGGGTTGACCGGTTTTGCGTATTCCCTTTGAAGTCTCCGGAGCATCGATCCCCACCAGCCGAACTTTTATTTCGATATCATGCCCCACCTCTTTAATCGTATCACCATCGTAAACTCGGATCACTTTGAAAAGACCGGCTGAAGTTATCGTTGGATGATAGATAAAGAAAGCCAAAAACAACATCACAGTTCGAAAAACCATTTTGCTTTGCAGGGTAATTACCTTAATTCTCTGGGGAAAAATTAACAGTTACGAGCCTGTCCGACAACCTAAGGGTTGTTTTTTAGGCAACAATTTTTGTGAAACGGGCTAAAATCTTCTTAAATTACTTCTTAATTATATAATAACCATTTGATATTACATT
>Ga0056116_1000236_pt1 | contig 17820 bp, 13 predicted proteins | sample WorMetOlspDAHAB2_FD_67352 | JGI IMG/M metagenome (GOLD analysis project Ga0056116, IMG submission 67352) | Marine gutless worms symbiont microbial communities from Max Planck institute for Marine Microbiology, Germany - Olavius sp. DAHAB.2 ...
TAGTCAATGCTATCGGTAGGCAGCTTCGTTGGACGAAAAATGCCGGAATTTTACAACTTCGTCTAGCTGCCGCCCAGAATTATTAGCCTTTTTTTCGTATATAGTTCCGTATAATAATATAATATTCAAATAAGCAAGGCATTTATACAGATACAAAAAAACATATTGACAAATATTTCCTGACATTACATGAATAATGTTTTGCTTAATCCTCCTCCATAAAAGTTCTGAAACCGAAAGGAGAAACAATGGCGCGCAAACGTTTTGTTGATTTAAGTATCAGTATCGAACCCGAACTGCCCAGCGACCCGCCCATGATGATTCCCAAAATCGATTATATCAATCATGAAATGGGTGCTGCTCAGATGCAGGAATTTTATCCGGGGGTTAAAAAAGACCAATTACCCGGCGGGATGGGCTGGGCGGTTGAATTTCTCACGCTGACCACTCACTCCGGAACGCACCTGGATGCACCTTATCACTATCACCCGACCATGGACAAAGGCGAACGGTCGTTGACAATTGATGAAATCCCCTTAGACTGGTGTTTTAACGATGGGGTTCTGCTGGATTTCAGGCACAAGGGCGACGGAGAGCACATAACTGTTGAAGATGTTCAACAGGAATTGGATCGGATCAAATATGAAATTAAGCCCCTGGACATTGTCCTGATCCAAACCGGAGCGGATGCTGCCTGGGGAACGGAGAAATATCTGGTGACCGGCGCCGGCATGGATCGGGAGAGCACCCTGTTTCTAACTGAAAAAGGGGTCAAGGTTGTGGGCATCGACGCCTGGAGCTGGGACCGCCCCCTGCCGTTTCAAGCCAAGGAATTCAGCAAACACGGAGACCCCAAGGTCATCTGGGAGGCGCACTTTGCCGGTATCGACATCGGATATTGCCATATGGAAAAATTGGCGAATTTGTCCGCCATCGGCAAACCTCATGGATTCCAGGTCTGCTGCTTTCCCGTCAAGATCAAAGGCGCCAGTGCCGGATGGACCCGGCCGGTGGCGATCATTGAAGAATAGGTAAGAATAATTTAATCAACTGCAGACAACCGCATAGTCGGTTTCCGTTTTGTCTGCGTCTGTCTGCGTTGGTCGACGGCAAAATTTTTTTTTTTGAATTATAAAAGGAGGCAAAAATGAAATTGTTGAAAAAAGTATTGATGATTGCCGTGATGGCTTCACTGATTTTTAGTTTGCCGGCGTGGCCGGCCCTGGCCAAAGAATATAAGATGACCGTCGTTGCCGGTCACCCGCCCATCTTTTTATGGGTGACATTGTGTCGTGATTTTTTCATTCCGGAAGTCGACAAACGGCTGCTGGAAGCCGGTGGTAAACACAAAATCGTATGGAATCAGGCCTATGGCGGTACGGTCGCCAAGATCGGCGGGGCCCTCGAAGCCATCGAAGAAGGCATCGCCGATATGGGCTTTGTCGGAACCATATTTGAAGCGCCCAAAATGCCGCTGCACAATGTGACCTACATGACGCCTTTTGGCTCCGAGAATATTTTTTACGTGGTAGACATCATGGCTGAACTTCATTCCAAGATTCCAGCCCTGGCCCAGGAGTGGACTAATCACAACCAGATCTACCTGGGGGGCGCAGCCCTGGACACGTACGGATCTCTGACGGATTTCCCGGTTAATTCGGTTGATGATGTCGACGGTCACAAAATAGCCGCCCCCGGCCCTTCCGCCAACTGGCTGAAGGGGACCGGTGGGGTCCCGGTGGCTTCCAACCTGAACGAATATTATAACGGGATTAAGACCGGGGTTTTCCAGGGTACCCTGACCTTTATGACCGCCGCCATGGCCATCAAAGTATACGAAGTTGCCCCGTATATCTGCATGGTGAATTTCGGCGCCCAATTTGCCGGCGGCATCAGCATCAACAAGGATGTTTTTGATTCATTTCCTCCTGAGGTGCAGAAAATCTTTCTCGATGTCGGACGGGAATATGATCGGAAATTGGCCGAAGCCCAGGCCGCCCGAGCCGGCAAAGCCATGGAGATCATGAAAATGGGCGGAGCCAAAGTGACTTACCTGTCTGACGCCGAACGCAAACGCTGGGCCGACAAACTGCCCAATGTTCCGATGGAATGGGCGGAAGCCATGGAGAAAAAAGGCTTACCCGGCAAGGCCATGCTCAAAGGCTACCTGGACGGGTTGCGCGCACGCGGCGTCAAACTGGCCCGAGACTGGGATAGGTAATATAAATAGTGAATTTTGAAGATTGAATATTTATGGACGTCGCTTCGCTCAGACATTTTTATGTTTTAGACGAACCTGGTTACGATTCTTATTCAATGTAGGTGGGAAATTCACGCCCTTGTTTCGTTAGCCGGTCAGCCCGGTCCTTAATTTAATATTGTGGAGAAATTATCTCGTGCCTAAATCGGTTGCAAAAACGTCATTGCCCCGGGCCAACCAGCGCCGCCGGTTTTCCTATGGGCTTATCATTTCGGTTATGAACAGTATCGGCACGGCCTGGGTTTTTGTGCTGCTGGTGATCATCAACCTGGACATCGGGGGGCGGGCCCTGTTTAACCATCCGGTTCGCGGTGTGCCCGAAATTGTGGCGCTGTCCATTGTGGCCTGCGTTTTTCTGCAGATTGCCCACACGCTCAAGGTCGGTCGCCTGACGCGTTCGGATATTTTATTAAACTGGCTGCAATCAAGGCACCCTACGATTAAACACATGCTGGAAGCCTTGTATTATTTAATCGGCGGGTGCCTGATGGCCATATTATTTAAAGCCAGTATTCCTTTATTTAGCAAAGCCTGGCGAATCGACGAATATGTGGGGGCACAAGGGGATTTCATGGCACCGGTTTGGCCGGTTAAGCTGATTATCCTGATCGGATGTGCCGCCGGGACCATCCAGTTTTTGCTGATGGCCATTGACAGTCTGAAACAGTTGAAAACGCCAGAAAACAAGGCCAGTCATACCGGCGGAGGAACCCCATGACCGATCTTCAGATAGGATTGTTCTCCATCGTCGGGATCTTGTTTTTGATATACGCCGGTATGCATGTTGCGATCGCCTTAACCCTTTTGTCGCTGTTAGGTGTCTGGTTGATCAAAGACAATTGGACAATTGCCAGCAAACTGCTGGCATTAGCGGCATCTGACAGTATCTCCGGCTATATTTTTGGCGTCGTGCCGCTGTTTGTATTAATGGGGTTGCTGATTTCCGTTTCAGGCATCGGCAAAGATACCTTCGATGTGGCCAACCGTCTGTTTAAAGGCATTCGGGGCGGGTTGGGGATGTCCACCGTTGCAGCCAATGCAATTTTTGCTGCGGTGACCGGTATTTCCATCGCCTCGGCCGCTGTATTTACCAAAGTGGCAGTGCCCGAAATGATTCGTCTGGGGCACAAACCGCGCTTTGCCGTCGGGGTTGTGACGGGATCCTCGGTTCTGGGCATGCTGATTCCACCGAGCCTGTTGCTGATATTATTCGGTGTGCTGACCGAAACATCCATCGGTGATCTTTTTAAAGCCGGAATATTACCGGGCATTTTGCTGTCGGTTGCATACAGCGGCCTGATTCTTATAATGGCCTATCGTTTTCCCGATTATGTGGGGCAGCTTACTGATGGATCAGGCATCAACCAGGCCGATCAGATGACCCCGGGCCAGGCGATCTGGAAATTGACACCGATCGCACTTCTCGTGGCCCTGGTGCTGGGCGGCATCTACGCCGGTTGGTTTACCCCCACCGAATCCGGGGCCGTGGGAGCGCTGGGCGCCTTACTCCTGACCCTGGGCAAACGCCAGCTGACCTGGATTAAATTGTGGCAGGTACTCACCGAAACCGGACACGTAACAGTTTCCATTCTTTTTTTGCTCATTGCGGCCAATATTTATGGTCGTATGCTGGCCCTGTCGGGCATCACCGGATTTATTGCAACCTGGATCAGTGAATCCGGACTGGGATTATATGCCATCCTTGCGATTTACCTGGTGATTGTACTTTTAATGGGGACGATCCTCGACTCCACATCCATTATGATGATTATCGTGCCGTTGATGTATCCCATCATGCACGGCATGGGGGTGAATTTTGTCTGGTTTGGACTGGTAACCGTGATAGCGATCGAGGTTGGTTTGATCACACCACCGCTGGGGATTGCTGCATTTGTGGTCAAATCAACCCTTGATGACCAGAGTATCACCCTCAACGACGTCTTTGCCGGTGCATTTCCGTACGTATTGATTATGATTCTGGTACTGGTGCTGGTCGTCATTTTCCCCGGGATCAGTCTGGTGCTTGTACGATGAAGGTGTCATCTGTCTTCTGGTCGCCCGAAACCTTAAACCTTCAGCCATTAAGAGGAGGATTGAAATTGTCTGAAAATCCAATAATCGGTTTCCAGGTGGACCCGGATGATATTCAGTATATTGGGCAGGATTTGCAGCGCCCGGAGTGCATTCTGGCGGAGCCGGACGGTACTCTGTGGTCGGCCGATGCCCGCGGAGGGGTTGTCAGGATATCTTCCGACGGCAGCCAGCAGATTATTACCCAGACCTTTGACAAAACATTTAAGGTTGCCGCAGATGATGCCAGCCGTTTCACGGAAGGCACTCTGCCCAATGGGCTTGCATTTGCTGAAAACGGCGATATCATAATATCCAATTTCGGCACCGACGTTCTGGAAGTCATGACCCGCGACGGGCAGACCCGGCTGCTTTACGACACGATCGACGGGCAGCCTATCGGCAAGGTCAACTTTGTACTGCGCGACAGCCAGAACCGCATCTGGCTGACCATTTCAACTCGCATTAAAAACTGGATGCAGGCGGTCAGCCACTCCATTGCCGACGGCTACATTGCGCTGGCAGACGAAAAAGGGCTGCGGATTGTGGCGGACGGATTTAAGTTTACCAATGAAATCCGTCTCGATGCCCGCGAGGAATACCTTTATATTGTGGAGACTTGTGGCCAGTGCATATCGCGCATGCGGATTGGACCTGACGGTTCCCTGACCGACCGGGAAGTATACGGACCATCCAAACTTGGTAAATATGGATTCCCCGATGGGATTGCTTTTGATTCTTATGGAAACTTATGGGGAACCCTGGTGATGGTGGATCAGGTATTTGCCATCACACCGGAGGGTGATTTTCACGTCATTCTAGATGACACCAATGAGGACACCGCGGCGGCCCTGGAAAAAGCCTTTGTCGAAGACCGCGCTACCCCTGAAGACATGCTGGCCGCCGGCGGCACCATCGCGCCCTGGTTTGCCAGCGTGACATTTGGCGGTCCGGATCTGAAAACCGCTTATATCGGCAGCCTCAGGGGTACCCGGATTCCCTATTTTCAATCTCCGGTAGCCGGACTGCCAATGGTTCATTGGAAATGAAAAATGAATGGATTCCGCCTTAATTATTTATGATAGACAGGATTTCCAGGATTATCCGGATAAGAAATAAGATTAAAATTGAATTCGTTCCTGATCAAAATCAACCAGTAAAACTAAAATATAGAGAGGTTAATTATGTCTGAAAAAATTATTGTTACCGCAGCGTTGACCGGAGCCATTCATACCCCGACGATGTCACAGTCTTTGCCGATCACCCCTGATGAAATTGCCGAAGAGGCACGGCGGGCCAGTGAGGCTGGGGTTACCGTGGTTCACGTTCATGCCCGTGATCCTGAAACCGGCCAGCCGTCAGCCGATAGCAACCTGTTCGGTGAAATATTATCCAAGATCAAAAGCAAATGCGATGCAGTTATTTGTACCACCACCGGCGGCGGATTTGGCATGACGGTCGAGCAGCGCGTATCGGTAGTGAAAGCCTACAGCCCGGAACTGGCCTCATTGAATGCCGGTTCGATAAATTTTGCGCTGCATCCGATTCTGGGCAAAATCAAAGAGTTTAAGCACGACTGGGAGCCCCAATACCTCGCCATGAGCGAAGATTTTATCTTTCCCAATACCTTTAAAACCCTGCGCGAATTCAGCGAATTTTTTGCAGCAGAGAATACCAAACCGGAGTTTGAAATCTATGATGCCGGGATGTTGAACAATGTGGCCTATTTGATTCAACAGGGTAACATCAATAAACCCGTTTATCTGCAATTCGTACTTGGAATTTTAGGCGGCATGCAGGCGACCATCAACAATCTGGTGTTTCTGGTTAATTCGGCTAAAGAAATCATCGGGGATGACTTTGTCTGGTCGGTCTGCGCAGCCGGTAAAGACCAATTCAGAATGTGCAATGCCGCACTGTTGATGGGTGGTTTTGCCCGGGTGGGGTTGGAGGATAATCTCTATCTGGAAAAGGGCAGAATGGCTGAAAGCAGCGGCGAACAGGTGGAAAAAATTGTTCGCATCGGCAGGGAACACGGCATAGAACCGGCGACGCCGGTGGAAGCGCGGGAGATACTTAAATTGAAAGGATTGGATAAGGTAAAATATTAATGTTGCGGGTTGCGGGTTACGGGTTACCTTTCTTCCTCCATAAATGCTTTAATCAGTTCAGCCTGGTCGGCGGCGATATCGTCAAAATTAACGCCAATGCCGAGCATACCCTTCCACAAGATTCCGCCGATGACTTTCAGTTGCTTGGGATTGTTCGGCAGGGAGAAGGAAAGTTCGATCTGTTGACCTGCGGTAAAGGGTTCGCCGGTTTCAATAAATGCCCCGGCCGGGCTGATATCGAGTATGAAGCCTTCATACTGGTGCCCTTCAACTTCGTAATCGGCACTTAGCATGCAAGACTTGCGGTTATGGCCGCGCAGGGCGATTTCGGTTTCTCCCGGGCTAACGGATTGGAGGGGATTCTCCTGTAACTTTTCTAAAAGAGCTGATTGCTGATATTCGGTCATTTTGCCGATTAATCGATACAAGGTCGGTGCAAGATTGCCCTTGAGCAGCTGTTTGAGAAGAATTAATTGCTGCTTTTCCGGCATATTTTTAATCAGTTCAGCTAATTTAAGGTTTATTGTGTTTTGTTCGGACGGCGGATTCGCACTGGCCATTGATAGGCTCCTTCATCGTCGATTACGCAAAGACCAGCAGTATTTGTCTGTGGCCAATGTTGCTATTTAATTATTTAGCCCTACCTGGTTCCGCCAGAGGCGGGTAACCTAAAAGACAATATATCATGAAAGTGCGAAAATACGAAAAAAAAACTAATAAAAGTTTGATGCGAGCCCATGCGAAATAAAATAATTAACACCCGCGAAAAGAACTTGCCTCTCCGCAACCCTGCCAATCAGGCTGTTTTCAGGTTTGAAAATGTGACCCTGCGGGTTAGAGACACCTTCTTACTGCCGAACACAACCTGGCACATCGATATCGGCCAGCACTGGGCCATAATGGGGCCTAATGGTGCCGGCAAAACTTCGCTTGTCAGGGCTCTGACCGGTGATGTGCCAGTGGTCAAAGGAGCCGTATATCCATCCCACGACCAGTCCGACGCGGTTCGTGCCGAATATATGTCCTTTGAACAGCATCAGCGTTTGATTGCACGGGAAGAACAACGCGATGAATTTCGCTTTTTCAGTGGGAATTTAAATCGGATCACTACGGTCCATGATATTCTGGATGAGCTTTGCGGCTCGAATGGTGTCAAACCGACTGATGTTGAGGAGGTTATCGCCAGGCTCAGGATAAATCATCTACTCGGAAGGGGAATCCGGGTATTGTCTAAGGGAGAGATGAGAAAGGTTCAAATCGCGCGGGTGCTGCTGAAATCACCTGAAATTATAATTCTGGACGAACCATTTGACGGGCTGGATGAGTCATCGCGCCAGGATCTGTCTCGAATCATCGATGAATTGATGGATGACTCCCGAACCGTGATTCTGGTAACCCATCGGCAGAGGGAAATTTTGGCCAATATCTCCCACGTGTTGGCAATCAGAGGCGGCCGGGTGATTTTTCAGGGACGCCGGGAAGATGTGCTGATCCCCTCGCAAATGGAACGTCTGTACGCAACCGAATTTGCGACTTCTTTTTTCCTACCGACGTCCGAACAAAATTCCAAGTCGACGGCCGATACTGCATCCGAGATTCTGATTGCCATGAAAAACGTCACGGTAAAATATGGCCGGACGACAGCACTGGATAAAGTGAACTGGACGATGAGAACCGGTCAAAACTGGGCCATTCTGGGCCCCAACGGTTGTGGTAAAACAACGCTGCTCAATCTCATTACGACGGATAACCTCCAGGCTTATGCTAACGAAATTTACCTGTTCGGCAAGCGTCGCGGTTCAGGCGAGAGCATCTGGGACATCAAAGAACGCATTGGAATGATGTCCTCTGAATTCCAGATACGTTATCGAAAACCACTGGCGGCCTTTGAGGTGGTTCTATCCGGGTTTTTCGACAGCGTGGGGCTTTTTCGGACTGCTTCCCCTGAACAGAAACAGACCGCCGATCAGTGGATCGCGATTCTGGGTATTGCCGATAAATCCGCCAAGACATTTAATCAACTTTCCTACGGGGAGCAGCGCATGGTTCTGCTGGCACGCGCCATGGTCAAAATGCCGCAGTTACTGATTCTAGATGAACCCTACCAGGGACTTGATCACACCAATCGGAGAAGACTTCTGGATGCAGTTGATGTAATCGGGTTTCACCGCGGCACTAATATCATATATGTTACCCATTATGCCGATGAAATTCCCGCAAGTATGACCCACATGCTGCAGTTTGAAAAAAAGTCAGGTGGTGGATATGCATTGATTCGTGAGCGTCGACGGATGTCAAAATTTGAACGCAACAAGCCTGAGATTTGACGGTTTGAACCTTAGAGTCATATTCGGTAGTAGCAGGAAGGAAATGCAGTAAGTTGCTGTTTATAACAATGTCATTTGGATCAAATAGCCAATAGCGCCGAACAAGCCGATGTAAATCGCCGTCGAACACATTGCCTGGAAAAATTGCATTATATTTTTTTTACTCACCTTTCGTGCTCCTTTAGTTCATAAGATTTGGGTTCCTATATCCCAATTCATTTTTCATGCCACTAATTAATCCATCCATGAATTCAACAAAATGATTTGGAGTGACTGCAATTAATTTGAATACCCGCCGATTGCAAAACAGGCCGGATATCTCGTTACCACCGGCAGCGCGAGTCATCATTTAGTGCGCAATAGCGGGTCGGCCCGTTCAGCACTTATTAGTTTGAGATTTCGGCAGCTGTCCAACAGGGGTTTGTTAGCTAATTTAGAAATCCGGTACGGCCTACCAGGCAGTACCGGATTCACAAACTTTTTATCCAACTTCCTTCGGGTCGGTCAGAGATTAGTCTCATTCCCCGCCGGTTTCCATGGCCATACCGTTTATCCTTTGATAATGCGGGGCAGCATCATCTGGTGTTGGGGGCAGATGGATTTGGGATTCTGATAGGCGGCACCGGCAAAGGCAACCAGATATTTTCGAATCTCGGTCATTTTAGCGACCTGGTCGACCAGCCCGTGTTGAGCGCAATATACCGGTCGGGAGTAGTCATTGTATTCCCGGACCAGTTTGTTCATTTCTTCGATGACCGGCTCAAGGGGTCTTCCAGAGTTTTTCTCTTTTACCAGGCGGCGGGAAAAGCTCGCTGCGGCTGCCGTTTCGCCGTGCATCACGTAAATTTCGGTCGTGGCTGTGCCCAGGGTAAATGCATTATGTCGGTTGGCCGTCGGCCCCCCCATGACATAGTGGGCGGCAGCCGTGCCTTTTCTTAATACCACCAGCATCATGGGAACATCAGTCTGCTGAATGGAGTAGATCAGCGATTGCCCCAGGCCTAGCAATTCGGCTTTCTCGGCAATGTCGCCGACATCAATGCCGCTGGTGTCCTGAAACCAGATAACCGGTACCCGGTCGCGACCACAGTGGGTCACGAATTCGTTCATTTTAATCAAGCCCTGGCGGTACAATTTACCGCCGATGCCCGGATAAGGTGCATATTCGGGATAATCCTCACCGAAAAACCCTTGCCGGTTGCCGATGACACCCACCAGAAAGCCGTCCATTTTAACCAAGCCGGTGTAAATTTCGGGACCGTAATCAGGACGGTATTCCATGTGTTCGCTGCCGTCTACCAGGCGGGACAATACTTCGTCAAAGTTATACATTTGTTTCTGGTTGAAGGGCACCAGGCGATACAGATCTTCGGCTGACAGGCGGGGCTCCTGGGGTTCGGCCACGCGGAAGAATTTAGGTTTATAGGCCGGCATATCCTGCATGTATTCTTTCAGGCCGTCAAGGACCTCCTCTTCGGTCTCATAAACATAACGGAAAAACCCGGTTTCATCATGGTGGATTTTAGTACTTCCCGGCGGTTCAGCCTTGAATTGCATGGCGGCCGAAATCAACTGTTCGGCGCCATCCAGGTCAAAATAGCCTTTGGGGGACATACCGCTTAAAATACCACCACCGCCGACTGCGATATTGCAGTTTTTATGGGCAAAAAGAATGGTTGGGCTGATGCCCTGATACCCGCCACCGGCCGGATTGGTGCCGTAAATGCCGGCCAGGACCGGAACGCCTTCCTGATTGAGCTCGGCATGTCTGAAAAAAGTGGTGCCTGATCCGCGACGGTCGGCATAAAATTTTTCCTGTTCGGTTAATTTGACCCCGCTGCAGTTGACTAACCAGACCAACGGGATATTCAGCCTTTTGGCCAGATCGGTGCACCGGAAAATATTTTCCGCCTGTCCCTGTAGCCAGGCGCCGGCAAAGACCTTGTTGTCAAAGCCGATGATGACGGCCCATTTACCTGCAATTTTGCCGAGCCCGTCGATGACGTTAGTGGTTCCTTCGACATTATCTGTCGGGTTGTACAGAATGTGCAACTGGCTGAAGGTTCCCTCATCCACCAGATAATCCAAACGCTGCCATACGGTGAGTTGACCGCGGGAATTGATTTTTTCAGTTGGCATGCCGGCGGCTTTTACCTTCTCGACAGCCTCTTCAACCTGGTCTTCCACCTCCTTGAGTTTGCCGACGTTGGCTTCGGTACTTTTCAGCTGACCAGGCTTGAGTTCCTGGCCGAATTCCTTCATCTTCTCAAAATACGATCTCATGTTCATCCTCCACATCTGAATTATTAGAAAAAAGAAGTCCTGGCGACGAAATCGCCAAATTGATCGCTATATGGGTCATGGTTCCGGTTATTATCATTGAGAACGGGTGTGCCGGATTGGCGCTGGGCCTCAGGGTTATTATACTGCGCTCGTTGGTTCGAATGCCTATTGTCTCATATACGAACCCCAACTTCACGTCAAGGACATTAGGGGTGCTGAACTAAATAATTTTTTCGTAAAGTATTTCCTTTGTTTTCCGATATATATAAAAATGGCCTTCTAACCGCGATCCGTAGTTTTTGCCATATGCCATAAGAACTTAAGCTATCGTTTAAACTGGAAGGGTGGTTTCCATGAAAAAAACAGGAATAAAATTGCTGGCCGCCGTTGTTTGTATATGTTTTTTAACCGGCTGCAACCTTTTCGGGCCTTCAAAAAAAGATGTTGAACAGGCTCTGGAAGCGGTCTTTAGAGCATTTGAAGCTTCCACGACTCAAAATGAGCCAGAGTACCAAAACATGTATTCCAATGCGGCCGATGCCACTTTCAAAAACGACGATGAGTCATTAATCCATGAACTGAGTCTGCTGATTGATGAAGGGAAAATTTCCGTTTCCGGCAACTGCGTTATGACGGATTATGAAGATTCGATTTCGCAGTATATTCTTTCGGGTGAACTGGACTATGAAGTAGCCTTTCACGAAAGGAATTCCCGGGGTGGGTTCGGATCGATGAGCGGGGAGCTGTCGTTTTCCGGCGGCAAAGTGCAATTTATAGACTTCTCATTTATTGTTGCGGAAAATGGTGAGTTAGAGGAATTTCTGATAAATGCCGATGGAAAAGATGTAGACTTTGCAGATGAGAAAAATTCGTACGATCTGTTTAGAGCTTTAAGCGGCAGGCTTCCCGGCTAAACTGTTAACAAACTGGATACTCGATAAATGAAAAAATTTTGCAATGGTCATCCTACCCGCAAAGCGCATTGGCATTGTCCTAAATGCGACGCGCTGTTGTGCCCTGAATGTGTTTCAGCGCGCGAAACTGAAAATTATGGCAGTAAAGATATCCATCACTTCTGCCCCAAATGCAATCTGCCGGTTGATTGGGTTGGTTTGAAGAATCTGATTGATCCCTTCTGGAACCGCATGCCGCGAATATTTGCCTATCCGCTCTCGCTGCAACCATTGCTGTTTATATCGGTCCTGGCGTTTGTGACCTTGTTCCTGTCAGGTCCCGGTTTTTTCACGCCCATCCTGCGGGGGGTTATCTGGCTAATGATCCTCAAATATTCATTCGAATCTCTTAAAGCCACTGCCAGCGGAAACCTGAAACCGCCGCCCGTCAATGCCAAAACGATTTCTGAAGATATTGTGCAGGTCTTCAAACAATTTGCAATTTATGTGCTCATTTTTATCGGTTTTGCCTATATCGGCGCTAAAGCAGGATTAATTTTTGGAATCGTTTTTGCTATTGCGGCATTGTTCTTCGTACCCTCAATGATTATTCTGCTGGTGACCACCGGCAGTTTATTGCATGCCATCAATCCGGTTATATTTGTGGGTTTGACGTTCAGGATCGGCTGGGCCTATTTATTGATGTATTTTTTTCTGTTTCTGCTGGGAAGTGCGCCGGCCTATCTGGCTCAATATGTAATCAGATTTTTACCGGCAGATATTCACCCGATGCTGTTCGGGTTTGCCCAGAGTTTTTATACCATAATTTCCTATCATCTTATGGGGTATGTGATTCTGCAGTACCATGATAAAATTGGCTACCAGGTTGACTATGAAGATTTTTCGGATCCGACAATTAAGGATTACGAGCCCCAGAAATCTGATCCGGATACGCTTATTTTAAGCAAAGTGGAGCCGTTGATCAAAGAAGGCAAGTTGGATGAGGCTATTGGGATTATCAAAACAATGACCGCGCAACAGCCAATCAGTGGTGTAAAACTATCCGAACGCTTTTATAATTTACTTAAAACGAGAAAACGGACGGCGGAGTTACTTGAATATGGTGTTGCGCATCTGGACCGATTAACGGCTGAAAATCTAAAAGGTAAGGCCATCGCTGTTTTTACGGAATGCCGGACTGCCGATTCCACTTTTATGCCAACGGCCTCCGCTTTATTCAAGCTGGCCGGCTGGTTGAATAAATCCGGTAAAACCAAAGCGGCTATTGCAGTTTTTCATACGCTGACGAAATCATATCCGGATAATCATCTGGTTCCCAAGGCCTATTTTCGAATCGCCCAGATATTTCATGATCGCCTGATGAACAAAGATCAGGCTAAAAAAGCACTTGCCCTGCTGCTGAAAAAGTATCCCAATCATGATATTATTCCCCAGGCGGAGAATTTTCTGGCAAGACTTTAGTCGATTTCAACATTCTTGATCAATTCAAGGGAGTTTTCCAGGATTTTGTCTTTAAATTTAATATTTATCGCCGCTTCCAGCATTTCAGGGTTTATAATCCGGCCGAGTTTGGCCAGCACACCCAGAGATGCCAGGGCCCAGTCAATTTTTTTAATTTTTTGGTATTTTAAGTTTACTTGATGAATGCGGGCTTTGCCTCTACCGGCCGGCACCTCGACACCGCTGCACTGCAGGATCAGGGTTTTGCTGTCCAGTGAATCAAACATATCCTGACGGCGATTTACCCCTTCCTGATCCAGGGCCACGATGACATCAGGGCTCTTGATGCCCGTGTAGTCAATTTCTTCCGGCGAGAGGATCAACTCACTGATTGAAGGTCCGCGCAAGACAGTGATATTGTACTCGTTTTTTTGGGTGGTATTCAAACCGGCAGTCAGTCCCGCAAGACATAATATTTCACCGGCGGTGATGATCCGCTGTCCGGCACTCCCGAGCATAATTACTTCCTGGCGTTGGGAACTGGGTGATTGAAATCGGGCATCAATTCTTGGCGGTTCAGCGGCAGGCTTCAGTTTGCCGGTCAAATTTCGATAATGGCGGCCGTATTCCTGGCGGTTGTTTTCGGCCACCGGACCTTCGACCGGTGGTAATCGGGCCAGGCCCGCATCGATGGCTTTCGGGGTCAGCCGGTTTTTTTTTGTATATCGACCCGGACAAACGCCCCAGATGTCCAGTACGGCAAACCCTTCGAATTCGATGGCCCGCTGTATTTCTGCATCCAAATCCTTGCGATAACCCGAGCAGCGCGTCACATAGGTCGCCCCCGCCGATTGCGCTACCTGACAGATGTCTAACGGGCGTTCCAATTGATTTAAAAAAGCGGAGCCGACCTGGGCCTCCGGTGGGGTGGTGGCCGAATATTGACCACCGGTCATGCCGAAGTTGAAATTATTTAATATCAGCAGGGTTAAATCCAGATTGCGCCGACAGGCCGCCAGTAGATGGGCACCGCCGATACCCTGACCGCCGTCGCCCATGGTTACCACAACTTTTAGTTCCGGCCGGGCTAATTTCAATCCGGCCGCATAGGTCAGGGCGCGACCGTGCAGCCCATGCAGGGCATGGGTATTAAAAAAGGTGTCAAATAGTCCCGAGCAGCCAATATCGCTTACCATCACTATCTGATCACCGGCTAAATTCATTTTTTGAAAGGCTTTGTCCAGGGTGTGGGTGATACGTTCATGGGAACACCCGGGGCAAAAAACCGGCGGTCTGGAATCATTTAGCAAACTATCCATCGAAGATTGTCTCCTTAATTTTAGTCGGACTAATCAGACGGCCATCCATTTGACCATAAAATTCGACGTGTTTATCGGCCAGAATGCGTTTGATCTCCTCCACATACTGACCCAGGTTCATTTCGACCACCACAATCCGTTTGAAGCCGTTTGCAGCGTGCCGGATCACTTCGACGGGCACCGGCCAGAGGGTCTTGAGAACCAGTAATGAGACCGGTTGCGCGGCATTTTTCAGTTGGTTGTAAACCGCTTTGGCTGCCCGGGCGGTGACACCGTAGCTGATCAGCAAGATTTCAGATTTTTCGGCCGGCAGTATTTCATGGAACGAAAAATCCGCCACCGCGGATTCCAGTTTAGCTTTCAAGCGTTTTAGCGTCCGGGAAATTTGAAATTGATCGGTCGTGATGTAGCCATTGGGGCCATGGGTTGAGGAAGTTTGGCGTACCGGGATATTGGCGCCGATGGGCAGAAAATCGGGCACGAATTGATCTGCGCTAACCTGGAAAGGCAGAAACGGTATGTCGCACGGTGGTTGTTTGCGATCAACAATGTCGGGTTTTTCCAGGGCATCTTCACGGACACTTTCCCGGGTCATGGCGATTTCCTTGTTTGATGCAATGAAAACCGGACAGCGAAATCTTTCAGCCAGATTAAACGCATGGATCGTCAATGTAAAGCAATCGGCAACATCGACCGGAGCCAGAACGACAACCGGCAGGCCGCCGCTGTTGCCCCATCGTAAAAAATTGATATCACCGTCAGCCCCGCGGGTGGCTGATCCGGTAGACGGTCCCAGGCGCTGCACGTCAACAATCACGATGGGAATCTCGCTGCCGATGGCAAATGATATCTGCTCACTGTAAAGGCTGATGCCCGGCCCCGAGGTCGCGGTCATCACTTTCAAACCGGCCATGGATGCACCCAGACAGGCGCCGATGGATGCAATCTCATCCTCTGCCTGGAGGCAGATGCCACCTAAGGGGGGCAGCAGGGCCAGCATCGTATTTAATATGGTGGTTGCCGGTGTGATTGGATAACCGGCAAAAAACCGACAGCCGGCTGCAATTGCACCCCGTCCGATTGCTTCATTGCCTTCGATTAGACTTAAAGCCATCTTTATACTCCTTAAATAACTCGCCCTGAATAATAGCACATTCAGGGCGGCACTTGTCGCATTGAGAACTGTAGCATGTTGCTCGATTGAAAGCCCGGCGAATTAATGGATTTATGCTGCGCATATCATTAATTAGAGCCGAAAAGCCCGATTCTTCTGATCATTTCCGGTATCCGAACCGATCCGCCAATCTGTTTTCTGGGGTGGTGCCTGTTTTTCCTGCCACGGGTATCGAATGCGGGTATGAAAGGACGCTTCCAGCGCATCGACCAGCGTTTGGACGATTTTTGACAGATCCCGGGAAGTCAGATCACATTCACTGAACTGACCGTCCACAATTCGTTTGACCAGAATCAGGCGAACCAGTTTTTTAAATTTTTTGCGCGTCGGCTCCTCCAGAGATCTGGAAGCCGCCTCAACCGCATCGGTAACCATTAAAATAGCGGCTTCCACGCTCTGGGGTTTGGGTCCCAGGTAGCGAAAATCTTCTTCCCGAATGGCGCTCTTCGGATAGGATTTGGCGGCAATGTTGTAAAAATACTCCATTAACTGGGTACCATGATGCTGCAGAATCAGATCCACGACCACTTTCGGCAATCCCGACTCCTGACCGATTTGCATACCGTGCCGGACGTGCTTGATAATAATTCGGGCGCTTTCACGGGGATCCAGCACGTCATGGGGATTGTCGCCCTTGAATTGATTTTCGATGAAAAATTTGGGATTCATCATCTTCCCGATATCGTGATAATACGCGCCGATCCTTAACAACAGCGTGTCAGCCCCAATGGCCTGCCCTACGGATTGAGCTAGATAGGCCACTGTCATGCAGTGCTGATAAGTGCCCGGAGCTTTGGACAAAAGCTCTTTCATCAGCAACCGATTGAGGTCTATGTAGCGGTTTAGCTTAAAGGTGGAAGCGGTGTCCCAACTGATTTCCAGCAGCGGTAACAGCAACAGCGCTAGCGGTCCCGCAACTAGACCACCGACGGCGGCCCAGGCAATTTTCCATGTCAGCGCTGCATCCACAAGCTGCATCAGGCTGCCAAAATTAACGGTTAACGGCGGGGCAAATTGTGTAATGACAGCCTGCCAATCAATTGTGAATATGATGACCGTGAGCGCATTGATAAACCCAACCAGCAGCGAAGGCAGTAAAATCTGCCGGCGTATTCGCAGACCTGAAGAAACCAGTACCGCAACCAAGCCTCCGAATGTAAAAAAAAGCAGATTCTCATAGGTTGGTCCGGCAAATAAGCTTACCAGCATCGCACCGACCACGGTGGTGGCAGTAGCGATTACCTTGCCATGGTTTAAAAAGATGACCAGCATGGGAAGCAGGCAGAATGGCAAGCCGTAAATTGGGAATGGGGTAATAGCCAGGTAGCCTTTAAGTAACACGGTCGTGGTTATCAGCAACACCAGCACAAAACGATAAGGCGGTTGATTGCGGGTTCCGTTAGCCAGAATTTTTGATAGGAATAAATTATAGAACCCCACCATAAATAAAATCGTAAAAATCATCCAGGGGGCGTCCCGGTATATCCAGCCAAATTTATGTTTCTGATATGAGGCCAGCAGCAATACGTCTTTTTCATTTAAAATCTTGCGAAACGGTACCAGAACATCACCCGGTTTGTAGGAAATCATCTGAGAGGGAAATTGCCGGTTGATCTTGTCTAACCGGCGCTCGTTTTCCAGCTGATCAAATTCAAGGTTAGGTTGAAGGGTTGCCAGGGAAACCTGCACTACCGGATTCAAAATGCGTTTATCGACCTGCCAGAATAGTTGCCGGATTTTATCTTCCAGCAGCAATCGGGCCTTTCCCAGGGACATCAGGTCATCTACCGGGTGCATTACCGCACCGGCAGAATTCGGGTTCTTTATCAGAATCGTGTCCTTACCCGCTAGATCCTGGTGATCCGGTATAATGTTATTTTGCAGGATTGATTCTTCAATAGTGAGGATTCCCTCCAGCAGGT
>Ga0056116_1000244_pt1 | contig 17514 bp, 18 predicted proteins | sample WorMetOlspDAHAB2_FD_67352 | JGI IMG/M metagenome (GOLD analysis project Ga0056116, IMG submission 67352) | Marine gutless worms symbiont microbial communities from Max Planck institute for Marine Microbiology, Germany - Olavius sp. DAHAB.2 ...
AGATATAAGAATTCTAACAATTATAATTATAAAAATTATGAATAATTATAATAAACATTTAGTACAGTCATGACCACGTTGTTTCGAATAAGATCTGTTTAGTTCAACAGTTCTGTCCCACTCATGCAATGTGGCGAAATGGTTATAAACATGCCTTAATCTTTACTCAAGCCCTGCTATCTGACACCAAATCTCTTTCCAAAATATCAACGACTAACGTTAATGAGGGGGCACTAAACACAAGGAGATATAAACGACTAATTTCCGAATGCCCCTATACAATCGATCACTTACCTTTTTTCTGTGAGCGGTGTTAAAACAGCATATGCTGCACCCGTTTGGCACTGAGGCTTTAATCGTTGGTTGTCATGTTTCAGTTTTTATTTCTATTCTATTTATTTTTGAAGTGCAGCAGAAGATGGCATGGTCTGTGATTATATCTTTTAGTGAGTCATGCGTTGTGATTTTGTCATTCCATTTCACGGCTATGAAACGTCAGAAAGTTTCCATTTTCCGCTTCTCAGTCAGAATCTGACGAAACAGCTGATAACGTGTTTTACAGAAACGGAACTCTCTTCAGCCATCTGTACGGTAGTTCTACAATCGTCTATGTCCGTTAAATATTAGGTTAAGGTCCAGTTCTTCTCGAATTTTCCGCACGAGCTGGACTTTATTGTTTACTGTCATACAGCAGTTTGTGTGTCGCTTTCGTTCATACCACGACAAACGGCAACTTCACGGACTATTGTGTAACAAAACATGATTGACTCTGGTGATTCCGGATACAATATCATAGACATAGTCAACTTGCTAACCACCTCAAACCGTCGTCAAACCCACTATAAGTTTTAGCCTGCCATAAATTAAGATGGTATAAAGGTTGGTTCACACGACCCGTGCGTACGGGCCTTTAGTCAACGGCAGGGAGTATAAATGTAGGGAGGTTGCACAAACCCCAATTCATGTAATAGTGCATTCTTTACTCTAAGTCTCATTTTGCACACAACCGTTTCCGACCCATAGTGGAGGGTTGTGGTCGTTACGGTTTTTGAAATTGGTAATATGCATGTGATGGGAAGGCAATGGAAAGTAGGGAAGGGGAGGAGTCGGGGCCTACTTATAAAAACTGGATAGGAATGGGAGGGAAACGGAAAGGGAGGAAGGGAGAAGAGGGAGAAGAAAGGGAGGGAAGCAGCCTGCCCTAACAATAAAAAATCGTTCCTGCGCCCCTGGCCAGTGAGTATCAGTTTCGCCGCCCGGTTGAATGCTATAGACGTCATGCCCCTAATGGGATTCGCCATAAGGCAGACGCAGTCAAGCCGCAAATTCCTAAGCCAAGACAAAAGCTATCAGTGCCAAGGCCAGGTGGCGAAGGCCAACGACATCCTCCAAGGCTTTTGCTTTCAAGACCAAGGTAATGTTTTATAATATGCCTAGAAGCAAAGCATGTAAAAGGTTATTTTGCTATGTTGTAAAATAGACATGCATTTACCTGAAACTACATTAGACTAACATCTTTATGACTATTCATTATGAGTTGAAAGGCAGGCATGAAGTCTGTTTCAAGGCAAAAATTGGGCTTACGGGATTAATTGTCAATAGGAAGACCAAGAACTTGAATTGCAAGGCCCGGACCACGGAGTCTAAAAATTATTAGACGTCCTTGCCAAGTCCATTACTTTAGGTGTCCGTAGTCCACGTTGTAGACCGCGTTTTGTACTGTACTGTACACACTACATACTAATCATCTAAACTACAAAGAGGGGCCGTTGCAGGCCAAGTCAACATGCATTCGACCAGTGATGTAGTCCTCGAGACCAAAGTCTTGGTCTCGAGGCGCCTAGAGGACAAAAAATTAAGTCTTGGTCTTGGTCTTGACAAAAAAGTCTTGACATTGCTATTTTAGGGCTTTAGGCTAATAGTTGGTACTAAGCATAATAGTTTGAGACATTTGTGTGTAAGTTAAGCCTTAACTTGTGGAATTTAAGGCATTTTACAGACTCTGAGTTAGTTTAAATTAGGCCTACTGTTTTTATTCACACTGTGTAAATGGCGTTTCTCGTGGCCTCGGCCAGTAGTAGCCTAACATTTGGAATCCCCATTGACGTGTCAGTTACTTTTCTGTTTGCATTAGTTCATCTGCCATGATAGACAATGTGGTTTATGAAAAAAAGTGTGTCAGAATGCGTAAAAATAGGATATTTACAACAAAAAAATACAAAAAAATATTTCCAAATCTCCTCGGTTCGCTCCCCACCCCCATCCAAAAATCCTGGGTACGCCACTGTTGTGCCCCTTCTAGTCAAAATGAAAAGTCGGCACCTCTGCATCTGTGTGTGGTGTCACTTTGTGTGTATACTGTTGGGTTCATTTTGTGACCATTGCAAACATGTATGGTATAACCTGTTCAGTGGTCGTCCGAGTAAAGTCTTGCCTTGGTCTCGACTAAAAAGTCTTGGTCTAGGTCTTGGTCTTGGGACCCGAAGTCTTGGCCTTGGTTCTGGTCTTAAAGTTCAGAGTCTTGGTCTTGGTCTTGGTCTTGAGACCTAGAGTCTTGGTCTTGGTCTTGACAAAAAAAGTCTTATTTACATCACTGCATTCGACTTACCGCATCTGGTGCTTCTGAAACCGAAAAAGCCACCCCGGCTTCCTCTTAACATAGGCATTTCAACAGCTGAACGCCGCACACCACGAAAGGGCGACATAGACCGAAATAATAAATTAAACAACAAAATCACAATCGTTAGCAAAGAGCAGACTGTAGTCACGCGTCGATGAATATGAGTGTGTTCAAAACGAGACTTCTTATGAAACCACTAATTACATTGTTTTTGCCTTTGTGCAACCTCCCCACTTTCAAATCTCCCTGGTCAACGGCCGTCGCGCGAGCCAAGCAAGTATTACAGTAGCTTATCAAAAGCAACTATACGCTTATATAAAAACACTTGGGGAAGTAGTTACCGGTAAATCTCGATTGCTTTGCATTGTCGCTGCAAATTTTCCTACAACCCTGTGACAAATATATGTTTCGTCATGATGTTTTGTAGTTTTATGTCTATCACAATGCGATTAAAATTAAAAAATAGACTTTAAAATAAGACAGCAAGGTCTAAAAGCGGATTAGCGAAACAAGATATTGTAACATACCGACAACGACAACGGTGATTGTTTTCATCTCTTTACACGTACAATTTTCAGTGGCGTTGCCCACTGTGAGATTGCCCGTGACGTCTATAAAGCCTTCGCATTTCACCTCGTGTGTACCGGACGGAATGTGAATATGTGCCAGAGTCATGTTGCCAAATTCTTTCACCTCCGTGCCGTCTATGGACCACTTGTATATGGTAAAGCTTGGCGGTGCGGCTTCGTACGTGCAGTAGAAAGTGACTGTAGACGGATCCATAAGGACTCTTTCGCTCGTGTTCATGCACATTGATCCGTTCAAGGCGTCCAGCGTCATGTTCGGACACACTAGAGAACAATGCAATTATGACACACTAGCATATAATCCCGGATACAGCTTCTGAGAAATGATAGTCACTAATTTAATGGTTTAACAGTTACATCACATCACATCGCAATGCTTGTAATGCTTTTTGAAAAGATAAGAGAACACTTGTCTCCCGTCTACACACTATACTCCACAAATCATTGATATTTTACGATTGTTTACTATAAAGCTGCCAAGCTTATGCAGTGCAAGACAGAACAAAACAAGCAGTTGGTTTATAGTCTGTTAAAAAAATCTGCTCACTCATTTACTCACTGTCGCCGGAGAACTTTGCTTTCCCCATCTGTTGTATCATTGGTATCATACATGCAGCATCGGCAGAAAGTAATGAGTAGGGTATTATAATCGTCGGGTTCTTGTAGGTCGAGAGTCTTTTGATAATGTCATCCGCTGTCCGATTGTTCATCAGATCGAGCGTCTGTGAGTGGCTGAATATCACCGAAGACCGCGTAGCAATTTCCCACCCAGTCAACGTTGTCCACCAGTGATTCACGTTGGCCTTCGGATACCAATCGTCAGAAGTATAAACACGCGACGCTGGAATTTCAGAAAGGCCGACTGGGACAAGTATACAGCCGTTACAGATCTTTCCATTTCCAGTTTCCATTATGAAAGCGACTCACTCACGACTCATCTGTTGCAAGAGGAGTCAGGCAAGGCATATACCACGCCGGACGAGGAATTCCAAGTCCGGCTTGATCAGCTCGAGGAGACTGGTGACCAGAAAGTCTCAGACCATAGAGATTTGCGGTTTAGTAGTGTATTGACAGTTTTCCAGAGACGACGATGATTGTTAGATGGCGAAGAAACAAGTTAACATAAGCAGCCAGTTTTGGTGGACTCTGGTTTATCTGGCAGCCTTCCATTTCAGTATTTTTTGTCAGTGTACTATGTTTTTTCTTAGGCAAATATACGGCTAGCGGCGTGGCTCAGAAATTAGAACGTTGATCTTTGACTGGGTAATTTTTCCTGATCTGTGCCTGATCTATGGTTGACATGTGATCACTTCGTGGGTAAGGTGGCCGCTATCGGTCAACCAACCAGGCCAACTCAGACTTCCATCCCTTCGGGGTCGGTAAATGAGTAGTAAACCATATAATTACATGGATTACTGGGGTGGAGACCATTAAACGGCAGACCAGAGCTGCGTGTGGCTGTTTGGCTGCAAGTCTGCAAGCCCGTGTGTGCGGCCTTTAGACTGCAAGCCCGCCATGTTGTGACGCTACAACGCCGCAGCAACTGCAGTCCTTGCGTTTAGTACGTGGTGCTATATAAGTGTTGGGCTTTAACCTTTTTTAAACTTTCTTCCTCTTTTTCTCTCTCACGCATGCACGCCGCCATCACACACAGTCACAGACAAACGCATATATGCCTAATATACAGGGTGGCCCAAAAAGTTAGCCACTACCAAGTTATCAAATTATTAAACCTTGCCAACGAGATTAGATTTCTTTGTCAAATTAAAGTATCAATCGAGCACTATAACGTTATCCGTTGGTAATAAATTTTCTATACATGAAAAATTTTGTGACGTTATTAACAATGCCTAACGCACAAAGTAGCGATATGCGTTTCATACGGTAAATGATGTCAGCGCTCTCTCTGGCTACAGCTCGTCTTAGCAAGCTATGAATTCCATTTCTAAACCATCTGTTAGATGGAGAATTGTAAAACATTTTTGATGTTCATATTTATTCTTGTTTTGAATCACGATTTTATCATATACAATTATACATTGATTTTACGCGTATGTTCGCGCATATCGCAGCTTCAAACGCAGCAACTGATGACGTCACAAATTAGGTCACAGACAGAGTATTTGGTAGAAACCCATATTCTTGTGCTCACTCTGTAATCAAAATTGAATAATCTAGCCTCACTGGCGGTATATAATAGCCACCCGGTAGTAATAGGCCTAAATAGTAATGCGGTTATGACGATAATAATAATAATAATAAAACGACAATTAATAAGGCGCTAGAGTCACTACAAGGGCGCCGTATAATGTTCGCTACTCTTACTCTGGAAAGAGTTAGTCAGTGAAACAGGAACGAGAGAACAGATGTGTCTTGAGCATGTTTTTGAACGTTGATAATGTAGGTGCCGAACGAATTTCCAGTGGTAGACTGTTCCAGGCGACCGGACCAGCTACACAAAATGTTCGGTTGCCGAGTTGTAGCCTTGTTCTGGGTACGACCAAATCACCACGAGCAGCGGAACGGAGAGCAGAAAGGTAAAGAACAGTTGAAATTGGAATGCACATCTCGTTTAGATAAAATGGTGCAAGGCCGTACATTGCCTTGTACACCAGTATGCAGAGTTTGAACGAGTAATACATAAATGAACGCATTAGACGCCGCTCGTCATATCGAGCAGAACGACAGACCGTCAATAAGTTACAAAAAACAAGACTGTATACTAAGCAAAGGTAACTAACATCAATATCATATCATATCATACTCGCAATTCACATACAAGCATCATTGACTAGCCGTTACGGGTATACACCGGGTATGCTGTACGGGTAACGGGCACATGGTACAGGTGTACATGGAAAACCACCGGTAAAGACAGGGTATGATTTTGACTATTCCCGTACATCTCTTATAGTTTAACGTCCCACCCGACATTTTCGGAGACGAATAAGCATTGGAACAAACAACAACAGCTATTATGAATGACGGCATTTCTTACATTTTTGTACTTTAAATTCATTCCGGACAAAGCAGTGGCAATTATTATACAAATTATCACGAAACAAGATTCAAAATCAGTCAACGTTTTTCGCAGTTATAAAACGAATGAATACTGGCGCGATTTCGCCTCAGTGTATAAACAGCAAGTTTAGCAGAAAGAACTCCGAGTAATTTTAGTATGCAAAGCTTATTAGTGCAATTCTACTCACAGATCGCATATCCGGATATTGGCATGTTAGCTTGGCACGATCGGTTGACATCGTTCTCAAAACCAGTAATGTTGAACAAGCTGAATAGAAATTCGGCTTCTTCATCGGTTCCATAAGTTTTGTTATGTCGGTCGAAATAACTGTCCAACTCTGTACAAATCGGATTCTTTCCTAGACAATCCCGTTTTATGAAGGCTATTGCCACGCATGTGAAATCGAATGGCCCAGGCTCTAATGTTATTGTTTCCGAACGTTTCATGTTATTGTTGAGATTGTCGATCCAATAAATCTCGGAAGGCGGATAACTGTTCGCAGAGCAAGTGAGTACTGTGTATGCCTGGCAGGCGTATGGTGGATCGATTGTGATGTTCTTTGGACAATCTGAAACCAACAACAAGTGACAATAACAATCGCGGCAGCAAACAATAGAGAGACGGAGGTAAAGACAGAGGCTGTGAGTAAGTAAAATTACGAAAGATTAAAGTGTCATACAATGAAAATGTCGCTTAACTATGTGACAGGACTATCTAAAAAGAAAAATATTCAGGCAAGTACGAAACACACGGGGGTCGATGCAGACGGGACATTGCACGACTGCTTATTCCGACACAGTATATTATATTTAAATATTCGTGGTGTATCCGTAGCCGGCAACCGGCAGCCGATCCTCACGGATCGCGTACCGGCAGTCGCTATGATTAGCTGGCATGTGGCACGCCACTGGGCTGCAGGCCCCATTTTATCATAATGGCGTCGAAGTTTAAGCGATTAATAATCTGGCGATCGGTTTTCCTTTTTTTTGGAACTATAAGCTTAGTTAAGGGTTAGGGTTAAGGTTACGGCTAGGGCTAGGGCTAGGGATGGGGTTAGGGTAGGGTTAGGGCTAGGTTTTGGGGTAGGTTAAGTAGCCTGTTAATCACTGATACCTGACTGCCGGTACGCGATTCATGCAGATCGGCTGCCGGCAATGATTATTCTAGGCATGGTTCCGGATTTCCAAATTCCCCCCCCCCTGGAAATTTGGAAATCCGCCCGGAAATTTTTGACAACAGGTTTTTGGTCTTGTGAGATTCCGTTAATGAAAAGTATTCAAGTATGCCCAGGGCCTAAAAACTGTGTTTTTGTGTCCAAAAGGACGAGTTATTCACGCCATAAGACGAGTTGTACAGTACTGGTGGACAAAGTTAAACACTTGCATTTCTGCTGTTTTATCTGTGAATTTATTTTCTTCTGTTAGAGAGTATTATACTTACAACTTGCAACACTTGCAGTTCGGTGTTGCAAATTGCAGACTGCCTGCAACTCCACATTTTTACTTATTTAGAGGGTTAATTGTTATGCACTGTGCACTGTTGATTTCGTCAATGAATGTCGATATCAGATATGAATTCTTGATAGCTTTTGAATTTTAACTATTGGTCTAAAGCGTAGGGCATGCGTCATTAACTTGAGCGCAATTTATCTCAGTTTCTCCCCGGATCTCTTGTTGTCTGGACAAGGTGAAACCCACTGGCGTACCCAAATGGACAGTTAGGGGGGCTTGAAACCCCACTGCATCTTCGGAATTTTTTGAATTGTGTGTTTGCACAAAAATACTGTCCAAGCTCTGCTCCTGTATTCATGAAATCAAAACATTTTATACAAGAAAACGTTAAAAATTGTACTATAATATCACATTTTGCTTCAACTTCTGGGAAACTTCGTCCCCCGAACCCCCAAACCTCCTACCGGGGATTTGCCCTAGATAATACTGAGGGACGGAAGTCAGAGGCGGATTTAGAGGGGCCGAGCCGGCTCCAGCCCCCCGTTGGGAGACGGACTGACGCCGTCACTCACGGTACTCATGATATGTGACAACGGTACTGTATTATGGCGACACCATCGCAAGTTTATCGCTTCAAACACGTATAACATGGTACTCAGAATATTCAAAATTATTGCCACCAGTGGCTTTGTGACAGTTTTACAGTGAACCAAATTCGTTTTCGGCCAGGGCTCCACCCCGAACCATCCGCCCCCGAACTCCCTGGGAGAGCTTACAGCGTTCTTTTAAACCCCTAGCTGGTTTAAGGGGGCCTCCTTCTTAGAGAAGGGGAAGGAATAGAGTAAGAGAAGGAAAAGGGACAAGGAAGGGAAGGGCAGGAACATGGGGACTGCCCCCCTTTCGCAAAATCCTGGATCCACCCATGGAAGTCCCCAGACCCACTAGCTCCGCCCCTTTTATACAAAAGCTGATCCACCCCTGTGACATTAACTATCGTAAAGCTGACTTTTAATCGTCGTTGAACCGAGATAAAATCTAGTTAAATGTTTATAAATCATGTAGGACACAATATCGACTGTACTGTAGTGATCACTAATTAAAGACAATGCACATCTAATCTGTTCATATTGAAGTGATATAAGAACAAACAGGGGTTCAAATGATCCGACCCAATCCAATCTATGCATGGATCCAATCCATGTCCAACTCTGATTTGGATTATTGTTCAACCTTCTTCACCGTCAATGAATGTATCGCATTTTCAGCCATTCATGCTTGCTGCTGCGAATGGAAAGGTTACTAAACTGTACTGAAACTAGTTAAGTTGGTGAATTAAAAAAATCAGAAGATTCAAACATGCACCTGTAACAAAAAATGATAAGCTGCAAAATGCTCTGTAGCCAGGCTTTGACTAAAAATGCAGGACTGGAGTCAGACGAACACCCCTGTGACTGACTGTTAATTCTTGTTCTTCATTGGCGTATACTCGGTGGAGCGTTCCCGTAATGACAGTTTGACTCCATTTCTGCCTGTATAAAGCCGTTGTGTTGGAACGCCGTCTGCAGCCCGTAGAGTTGAATGGTCGGAGATCTGTCAGAATACTGTCCGAATCTAAGTGTTTGCTATTCGACGACGCCTGAATCTCCAGTCTGGAGGTGGTCGCTCCAAGGCCCCAGTCAGGCCCCTTTTGGCGATCTTCAGTCAACGGAATCGAACAATATGGCTGAAATACGTCAGGCGCTGCGAGCAGATGATGTAGGAAACCCTTTTTCAGCCAATGACTTGTCTGTCCTCGACATTGGTAACATGTCGCGTGTAGAGAATGCGAACGATCTTCCGTAAACACCAAGTGTTGAACGCATCCTGTCGAGTCGAGAACTGCACAGTCATGGACCATGTCTCGCAGCCATACGCAGTATCGTTAGAATGTACGTTCTGTAGAGTCTAAACATTTTCTTCTAGGAGATTGGCGAAAGCCACCATTATTATCCTGTTTAGTAACCCCATACAATTCCTCTTGATGTCAATGCTGCGAAGAATCTTAACAGTACTGTCGTCAGAAGAAGTGACCAGGCTGTCAAGGTAAACGAAAGATTAAGCTATCATTAAGAGTTCGACTTCAGTACATTCAACCATTATGAGGGGGGGGGGTGAATTGCTGAATCTTCGTATTGCTCCAGATGATCTGAAGACCAAGAGGGGATCGACGCTTCCTCATTCATAACGTTCGGAGAGAGCAGCGAAACTTCCAACACATTTGCTTTGAGAGCCACATAATCAGCGTAGTCAAGATCGGGGAAAGCTATAGGGTTTCCAATACCAGGATCCCGCATCCCCAAATCCCGTTCGTTTTCCAAATCCCGAAATCCTAGGATTGAGTCGTTGCCAACCTTAGGATTTTGGATTATAAAATTTTACTTACTTAATTTATTCTAGAGGCTACTCCTTTTCAGTCAATATTATGCATTTATCCATTCATTGAGTCATGTCAAGTCGTTGCATAACTGCTTCTCTTATTCACTCACTTACTTCTGCTACTGCGACCAGCCTAGTTGTCACAACCCGTGGCCGTGGTCAGTCATTCACAACCGTGGCAGAGAGACATTAAAACAGACAGAATTATCGTAGCATAGGGCAGGACTTAACGGTCCGCCCCAAAATTGGACGAACCAGAAGACAAACGTAACCTAATCGCAACTGTTATTTTATAACGACCAACTGACTAAATAACTATCAACTATGAATGCGTAATTTGCGCTCGAGAACAGCATCGGAGTACCGGCTCAATATTATACGGAGATATAAAAAATATAATACAGGCGTAGGCAAATACGAAGGAATTGACCTTAACATATCGAGTCGAGACTCGAGACCAAAGCGATTGATTCAATAGCCGAACCAGAGCTGACCACTGAGACAAGGATCACATAACACTGAAGAAGACTACTTGAAGAAACTTGTAAGCAAGCAAATAAGCGGTTTTCTTGCTAACTCCCAATCCCGGGATTAATACCGGGATTCCGGGATTGGCGCTTTGCAAACCCGAAAATTTCGGGATTGGTAAATGGCCCGGGATTGGAAAGCCTACAGTAGTCGTTTCCAACTGTCGTGCCGCACCATGAACGACGTCAATACTCTCAAGAATCCTGTCCATTGGTACAGAAGTCAGGGGTAATATAGCACCTTCTCTAACAATCACGCTGATCTGGAACCACTCAAACTAGATTCCATCAGAGATCACAGCTGTACGTGTAAATTGCTTTCAACAAGGAGGTAGGCCAGGTTTCTTCAGTGGCTACCGTAATGCCTTGCGGTATACAGAGCCAGACGCTGATTTCATGTCGACATACGCTACCCACCAAGTGACAGTTCTCTGACGTTAAATGATCATGTGCTGAATATGATTAGGAACTGTGATTTTCACCTACGCGCACTCCGTCGTTAACATCAGACGTCGCTAACATGATGGCATGTTCCATTATTGGTTCCAGAATCGACTACTGCAACTCGCTGCTGGTTGACATTAATGAACAAACCTAGATCGACTACAGTGTGTTTAATCGAAGGCTGCTCGCATACAGGGTGGCCCCAAAAAAATAAACCACCACAAATTTTTCAAAAAATCGCATTAAAAATTGCCAACGAGATTAGATTTCTTCGTAAAGTTAAAGTATGAATCAAGCACTATAATACAATCCGTTTGTAATAAATATTCTGTCCGTGACCTACTTTTGTGACGTCATTAATAATGCCCGGCCCGCAAAGTAGCGATATGCGTCACATGCAGTAAATGGTGTCAGCGCTCCCTCTGGCATCATCTCGCATTAGCAAGCTGTAAATTCCATTCCAAAATCTTCTTATATATACAGATTTATGTATAAGTTTCTTCGATTTCCATATTTTCCCTTTTTTGTTTTTTTTATCATTACGATTTTATCACATACATTGATTATACCTATATTGCAGCTTCAAACACAGCAACTGATGACGTCACAAATTAGGTCGTACATGGAGTATTTAATACGAACATGTAATATTATTGTGCTCATTTTATAATCAAAATTGGTGAAAAAATCTAGCCTGGTTGACGATTTTTAATACGATTTATTGATGATTCTCGATAGTGGCTTACTTTTTTTGAGCCACCCTGTAGTTTGTAATGCTGGTCGTCGTACACTGAGTTCAGATCCGCTACATCACCTACATTGGCTACCTGTTCTGAGAAGAATTGAATTCAAGACTGCTACCCTTCGTTTTAAGCCAGTGAAGCTTGGGACCCCATCTTACCTTACCAACATGCTGATGCCACACGAACCAACGCGCACTATACGTTCTTCCGAACTGGACTTGTTATCTTTGCCTACTATACAACCTCGCTTTTCTGTGTTCGGACCATGACTTTGGAACGAGCTGCCACATAACATACGCCAGTGCAACACATTGTCTGTATTTAAATTCCATCTCAAAAAGTTTCACTTCCGCCATCACATAAACAAGTAACACCGGTCCTCTCGACGCGCCTCTGCGTCGGACGACGAATATGCGCGCGCTGAATAAATACTGATACTGATAATGAGTTGGTCTGTATGATTCCTGTCCTACATTTCAGCCCTGTGCTTCGGCTACCCAGGAGTTAAAATAGACCCATGTTAACGCATACACACTCACGTTGGTCGATAATAAATAATAAAAATTTATTACAGATTTCAGTGTTTGAAGACGTAAATGCTTTCTCAACTTTTCTTAGAAACAGTAGCATACTCGTTATTATGAGAACTAATTATAGGGCGCCTACTGTTAATACAGATAGGCCGTTCCGCAAAAATCATAACCACATCCAATGAAGTTAAAATGTTATGTGGAAGCTACGGTCTGTACTGAAGTCGCGAGAATGAAATCCTAATAAGAAGTACTCACAATGAACCGTTTGGTTAATTATGCAGGTATGTTCCAGTGAGTTGTTAGCATACGTATTTCGACCGCTGTAGGCCCTCGATCTGTCGAATTCGAAACGCATCGTGCAATTCGCTAACACTTTGTCGCCTGCTTGGACGTTCGCTATGTCGTACGTCGTCTTTAGATTCACTGGTGCGGGAGGTCCAGGTGGTCTTGGCACTTCAGGTCTTGTTGTAACTGATGATTCAGGATATTCGAGAAACATGAGTGTGGAGTTGATCGTAACAATGGGATTGTACTGCAGCAGGTAGGCAAGCCAGTCGTACTGAGCATAGCAACCAACGGTCACGTTGTCACCTTCTTTCACTGGGCAGACATTAAGAACTCCGCACCACATGTCTGAAAAAAAAACAATATTCACAGACATCCATTAGCATACAGCATCTTCATTTACATCTACATGTACAAGTAATAACATTTTTTTTGTTATCGCTCAATGCATTTTATGAAAGCATGATACGCGCTACAGGAATTCTGTCTCTACATAAGCTTATGTAACGTGTCTGTCTTCACTGCACCGGTGATTCAAACTCACCGACTGCATGACCCACAAAATAATATACGATGTGCATGGATTTTTACTGAAAGAAAATCCAGTATTGTGATTACTCATATGACGATAACCATGAACCGATCTCAACGAAATTCTGCACTGACGAGGGTCTACCCTATTGTTTTTTCACCTGTCAAATTTCGTGAAGATCGATCTAGACTTTAGCGATGCATATTTTTAGGGAATCAGCGGCCACGTTTTGTTTTCTTTTTTTTTCGGACACCCTATTGGCATTTAGGTACTGTTGGGCTGTCTATGCGATACAATTCCAGGGCAAGATCATGTATATAATTTAGTGACATTTGGCAGTGATCACCATCGGTTACAAAAGGTGTTTCTGGTTACTAGGAAATAGCTGGCATTATCTGTGACAGTTTCTCTGGTGCTTACTTTGACTCATACAAGGATGACTCATTTTTTGTATATTTTGGGAAAGCTTCATCGTAAGGCCTCTGATGAGTCTCAGTCCATGTACTTCATGGTTCGTCACCGTTTGATGTTGCTGATACTGAAGAGAATCTAAATTGTCTCAAGAATGGTAAAGCGTGGGGGCCTGGCGGTACAACCGAGAAAAACGTTAGGCCTATATATGGTAAATTATTCCCATTCCTTACTTACTTACTACTTGCGTTTTGCGTATAAAGATGTTATGTCGGACTATATGTGAAGGTTTAACGGGTAATTCGGCTAAAACCGAAACAGAATATCGATAATGTGCTCGCAAATGGCTCACAAAGGTACACATATTATGTATGATTGGAAATTAAGATGGTGTAACGTTGTAGAAACATCCTATAATTGGGTGATAACTAAATTATTACTTATTAATATACTTATATTTATTATCATTATTTTTATTGTTGGTCCACGGGCACAAAGCCGCAGGCATTAAATGTTGAAGTTAAGAAAGGTAAATAACTGGTTGCAACAGGCTAGCCGGCTGTGAACATGTTCTGAGACGAGACCGCGTTACCCTTTTGGAAAGCCACTGATAACTGCTGGAACAGGTGGGTGGTCTCTCTGGAGTCTCCTGTGATTATGGTCGCCCGCCTTCCCAGTTTCTGGACCAGATCAACTTCCTGGTGGTGCCAGGTACCGGCTGTTTCAATGGCCACTGGAGTGAAGATCTGACTTGCGGATAGTTGGCTGTATTGTTGGTCTTGTTGATGGCGGCAAGACTGGCTGAAGCTCCTGTTTCAATGGCTGTGTTGCTGATGTGGGCGTCGGCATACGTGTCCGAGACTGTGACGTCCCATACCAGCGGCTTACCCCTCGACCATGGCAGGATCGTGATGCCGTCGGGGCGTTTGCCGTCTTGCCGAAGCAGGCCCACTGTTTCTTTAACTGACGGCACGTCAAATGATGTCGTTGTGATTCGAATGGCGTTGCTGTCTTGGGGCACTTTACTGACAGGCCAGCCCATAAAGCACTTTTCCACAGCCGCATGTGTGTGGTTCGCACGCTTTGCAACCCAGTCTGTGAGCAACTGACATCCTGAGTTGCTCATCTGAAAGTCGTATAGACCTACAAACGTGATAGGTGGTGCGGCTAGCCAATCCCCTGAGTGTGGTGATGCCGCAGCCAATGCGGAAAAGTATAGTGTTTAAACGGCACATATTCATGCGCGAGCGTCTGAATTTTTTTCACAGATGTCACCCAAGAAAACAAGTCGCTTGACCTATATCCAGTCACCACTTTGCAAACCAAAGTCCAGAGTCCAGCGGCTCGATTCCCATCAAATGTACATCGCGCATTATATGACATTAAAAATCACTGCGCGGCAGTTGAAATCTGCTGCGCGGCGTTTTTTGCCAAGTGCGCGGCCGCGCTGCCGCGCAGCTTAGAGGGAACATTGGCCGCAGTCAGGAGTCTCTCCTTGTCGATGTCCGTGGAAGCATGGGACCAACCAGCTGTACATGTTTCTTGCAGACGCCCTCTGGATGTGTACCGACTCAGTGACTGGTGTTAAATTTCCGGACAGAGACATCCACTTGGTTTCTGCAATCGAGATGGAGTCATCACACCTCGACTTGGTAGGCTCCGGAAGAATTTACTGCTGAAGGTCGTGCGTCGATGCAGCTGACGCCAAAAAAGGCTGAAGGTGCCAGCATCGCCGCACTTTTTATGCTGAGTGCTCCGTGTCTGACCGGAAGGCATGCCTGTAGCCATTGAATGTCGCTAAGATCCAGGATGGAAGACAACCCCGATCTCAGAGTATTGTCGAAGGTGGTCAGAAAGGGATTGTCGGTGCAGTCAGCTGTCAGCAGAAGATACAGTAATTTCGGCATGCTGAGACTGTTCTTTAGCAACACCAAAGAATCTTGAGAGAGTGCAGTAGTGGCAGGCGTTGCAAAGCCTTTTCCAACTGTTCAATTTTGTGTTGTAAGGCAGCGTCTTGAGATGGTCCTTGAGAACAGATGCAGATAGAGTGTCATGTCCTGCTTAGAGACCTTCATGAAGTGGCCCATAACTGACGTGTCAAAGATGGCTGCTGGGTCATCTGTGATGATTTCACATTTTTTGATGTTCAGACTGAGACCGGTTTCTGCACTGCGGCTGATGATGGTGTCGACATCTGTATCAAGCGTCTTGATATCTGCTGCCGATGTAACGTCATCCTTGAAGCCAATTTTGACTTCTGAGTGCAGGTCGATGAGAAGCGGATGTATAGCTTTGCAAAACTCCAGTGAACCCAGCGGATCTCCTTGCCGTGCGCCTTCTCTGGATCTATGACGGTGCTGTCCATAGACCAGTATTAGATCGCACGCGTATGCTGCATTTACCAAACAACAGATGTATGGCGTTTTTGCAGCAACCGCGTCAAGTATCACATCTCTTCTGACACAGTTGAATGCGTTCGAGAAATCTAGAAGTCTGCGTGCGGCATGAACTGCCGCCTTTACCCGCCTTTGACTCTGGCACCGAGCTGCAGTGGCTGAAGCTCCTGACTTCTTTTCTCGGTCACGTGACTGTTGGCGCACTTCGTCTGTAGCCCAGCGTGATCGGTCGGAATCATCCGTCTTTCTTCGACAACGCTATGACCCTTCCTCCGAAAATGATCTTCACCAGTCACGTAACTATACCTCGTACTCCAACGCGAGGTGTGTTTTAACAATTTTTACCCGACCTCTGTACAACTCGACGACCACCCCCTCCCCGGGAGCGCGCAACTCCTCCCCGAGGGAGACCCCCAAGATGGGAGGGCCCCCTCGGGGGAGGGACTTGACCAACGACGCGAAACGACTATCGACCTTTGTACCCAGCGTTGTTTACGACCCGGTACTCGACCAGATGCCCGACTCAACGAGTTTTACGATCGTTCTAAGGCAAAAATGGTCGACCTAGTATTGTTAGTCGATTTTTCCCAAGTCCTCATTTTGTATAAATACGGAATACACACAAACAACACAGGCCTCTACCCCCCCTTACCCCCTAACGCAGACGGGTGGACTTCACTGGATGGCGTGGACCGTTCTGAGTGCGCCCGGTAGTTTCGGTGGCGTTGACAGCTTGAGACGTTACACCGATTGGTCCGAACGCGAAGCGAAAGAATTTCTAGCCAAACGAGATGCGTATACTCTACGCAAACCCCGAAGAATTCGTTTTCCTCGTCGCAAGACGTATTCGAAAGGTATCGGAGATCTGTTCCAAATAGACCTGGTGATCTTTCAAATCTCTCACCGTTCAACGACGGGATGAGATATTTGCTCACCTGTATCGATGTTTTTAGCAAACGAGCGTGGGCAGTGCCGATTCGAACGAGTGAGTGAGTGAGTGAGTAGAGTTTAACGCCCCACTCGACACAATATAGGTCATTTCGGAGGCGCATACACCCCGGCAGTCTTGTACATCTCCTATTCAGTAATGGATGACCAGCGACATGAATAACCCCCTCATCTCGCATTGCTTGTTGTTCACAATGGCCCTAAAAGGGATGGAGCCAGCTCCTAACCCGCAATAATACACACGTTTATTCATCTCAGCGGTAGACAGACTAAACAGAGAACTAAACATAAAACATAAAAGCAGAACATATTAACATTGTACAAAATTAAGCATTCATAATGGAAAGGGAGCAAAAAACTCGAAGGGGGCTCATTTAAGTTTGTTACGCCAGCGCCAAAACATGAAAGGAAATGACTCGACTGACAAAGGTAAAACAAAACACACATGAACATAAAGATAAATCATGCAACCCAAAAAACACAAAGACAAACTCATGGCCCAACCGGGCTGTGTGAACTGTTTCGGTTAACTGTGCCCATTGAAGAGGTAGCACGTTGGCAATATATAAAACAGTTCTGATAATATTCCCTCTTAACCTC
>Ga0056116_1000249_pt1 | contig 17393 bp, 12 predicted proteins | sample WorMetOlspDAHAB2_FD_67352 | JGI IMG/M metagenome (GOLD analysis project Ga0056116, IMG submission 67352) | Marine gutless worms symbiont microbial communities from Max Planck institute for Marine Microbiology, Germany - Olavius sp. DAHAB.2 ...
AAAATTTAAAAAAAGTTGAAAGTCGAAAATTCCTGGGAATTCCCGGTGGCCCTGATGCCAAGTATATGCGAGTGAAAGTAGCAACGACATCTGACAAAGTCTGTGTAGCTAGCTGTTAGTAGCCGATAAAAACATGAAACAAAATGGTATCAGATACGAATGTAACAACAATAGGCGGAGAAAGAAAAGTGCATGTAAACATAGAAACGTTTGGCCGTAGCACGAATGACGAAATAAATCACAGAGCGAAAATAAAACACTTTTGAAAACAGTTGTTTCTCAAGCGTCCGCTAGGCGAATACGGTCGTTGTACGGGAATGACAGCACCAGATGCCGTCCAAAGGCATCCTTAACGATGATGAATTTACCGGCTGTAAAAATTTATAGCCTACAGGTCGTAGCAGTAGCCGACATTGGACGAAGTATAGTGATTAGATTTTCTCGTCATTTGTTATCAGAGTATGTTCACAACAACGACTTTTTAATTTTATTGGGAGTTAATTAAAGGGCCAGGTGGATTCCACTGATAGTTTTTTTTCTGTAGAGAATTTATTCATTCGTTATTCTTAGCACTTAATGTGGACGACTGCAACTTGACTGTTGTCGATATGCTCCATCATTAAATTTTTAAATGATAAAAATTGGTATCAATCGCATCAGCTGATGCAGCATTTTGGCATGTGTAATTCTTTAAAATTTCATGCGATTGGGAAGTGATTAAAATTTTAACAGAAAGAAAAAGTAAAGCATGAAAGCATACTTAAGTATTGCACACAGGACAATCAGTTAATTTCAATTATTTTACATCCATCAACATCTTTCTAACTACGTAGCCTATGACTGTGTAGGGCTACAAGTAAACACGTTCAGTCGTTCACGTTAACCAACCTATACCTACCACCTTATAATGATCACCCATACAAATAGCGGCCTTTATAGGTTCCTTCGTGCGCTTATACAAGATGCAAGTAAAATTTAGACAAATCTGAAAGACGGTAGCCTGCAATAAGTGATAACGATGTTTTCTGTTGTTGACAAGAACGGATTCGTTCATTTATTGTTGACTCGGTGTTCCGCTGAGTTTATTTTGATCGCTCATGACGCAAAAAATAAACAATCTTAAAACAACTTTTGTGTCTTTTTGCATATTTCTGAAGTTTCTGGTGGTTTCCGGATATACATCTGACTGGTGACGGCGCTATTTGGCGACTAAGCACGCTCTGCACACGATAGTGGCAACTTTAAGATAAGTTACATTGCGATCAGGATTAATTTTCCACATTCGAGATGCACATCTTGCTAATGCGGATGCTGCAACCCGCAGTGTGGCCAAACAACTTCATCGGAGTCGCATTCATCAAACTGTCGACCGTCAGTGTCCGGCATAAACCACGGCAAAGTTTCAGGCTAAGACTGCGTCGTGGCTTCTTGCCTACTCCTGATGTACGGGTCGTGCGTAGCAGCTGCTGATGCTGACAACGAAAGATCAATAACAGCGCTCATGTCTCAGCGAAGGCGCACTGCTGATTCATAGGCACATCGCTATTGTTTTTCTCTTGCGTGAATATTGTATTTCGAACCTATTAAACCTATTGTCATTTTTCGGCGTACTATAAAAGCAGCATTCGACTAACAAAAGGTTTACGGTTTCGGTTTATGTGTATTATAAGAAAGCCTAAAATACAAATATATGAAAGATGTGAAGTGTAAAATGGTACAGTAGAAATAAAGCAGACATCGATTATTACGGACATTTACTCAATCAATCATAAATATAACTAAATAAATATACTATGTTTTATAATAAGCTTATGCGTTAAATTCGTGAATTTTTCTCTTTTAAAAGCAGTGAATAACATATTGGTAAACGGATTATTTGGTGTACATTAAGTTTAGGTAATAAAAGACTCTGCATGGTAATAATTTAACCCGAACTAAAAAATGCCAGTTTCGGATCTAGTTGAACTGTTAAACTATTTTAAACCTTTTACCAAGCGACTCTCTATAGTCGCATTAATAAAGCTGAGCAATCGTATATACAGCGATTCGTAGAATCGGCATCAGACGCCGAGCACGACAGTGCTGCCGCCGCACGGCTGCCATGAGCGATTCGTTCTGATGGAGACAGATGGCTTTGACTTGTGCAGCTTTAGTGGCGCCGTGTCACGCCAACCACGCCCTGCGCCGCTCGTCCGGGCAGTGTGTGCTTCACTCGCCGCTGAATTGTCTCGCTCTGAATGACCACTGACCGGCGCCGGCTGCGGTCATTTGTCTGGTGGACACGTACGTTCAACGAGCGAAGCCACAGTGCCAGCGAGTGGCCCACATCAGCAATGAACGTGATGTACCAACCCCACTGTGGCAGTGTGGTGTGCGTTCGACCGCAAAGCAGTGATAATGTGGCTGCAGCGGCGGCGGCGGCGGTCAGTGGTCACTCACTGGTCAGTGTTTGGCTGACCAGAGTGCAGTCGTCGAATGATGTTGAGCATTGTCATAACGATGAGCGTTTGAGTGGACACAGAAACAGTCTGTTGTGAATATGCGCCGACGTCGCTGTTTCGTGAATGCCATGCATAAAAATCGAAGAGGAATCATTCCAGAATTTGGAGTCAGTGCAAATCCATCCCAAACTGCACTCGATTTCCCCTTATAACAACGAGTCATTTGTTTTGCGTGTTTAAATTAAGATCCATGACGGACCTGCCAAAATGCGTCTTTCTTTCTTCCTATAGACTCTCGACTGGTGAAGATTGAGTTGAGTGTTAGCCTAAGGTCCTGCCATTCTCTATCTTCCTCTGTTGGCAGCTGCAATACGTCAATTTTCTAACTGAATTTCCGCATGTTTTGAACTGATAATCTGGCGTGAACTTCATTGTCAAAGTTATGAATATGCATGTTGAAGTGAACGGCATGCGTTTTGTGTTCGTCGGTTTTGAGTGTTCTACACGGTCGGTCCATTATTATACATTGAGGTCAAAGTGCTTGAAGACAACCACACGCACTTGCAATGCAAAGCTATACTGAAACACTGACTGAAAAATATCCGCTATATCATCCACTGTTAAAACATTGATCCTTCTGTCCGACACAGAAACCAACACACAAGCACGCACACATATCATTATCATCGTCATATAGGCCTATTTGTTTACAATGGTAATAATAATAATAATAATAATAATAATAATAATAATATAATAAACATATTTGTGAGGCTCCATAAGGTCGTAATTTTAGAGGCGCTGGCGGCAGTCGGTTGTGTGTGCTATAGTTAGGCCTAACGGAGCATAAAACCAAGTAGAAACACAAATCACACAAAAGGTTTTTTCTGGAACTCACCATGACCTGCTGAAGCACTTAAAACAATAAAACCCCAAGGTAAAAAGTTTCCAGACGTTTCAAAAATAAGTATAGGTCCTACTTTGGTCTGATCAGCTTTATTCGGAGCATACTTATAGGTATAGTTAGGGATAACTTCGACTGAGATAGAAGAGTTTGCAGTTCGCGCACATCCGGCATCCGGCAGGAAGTGCGGACGGCACGATGGACACTTTACGCCTTATAATATTAGATAACGAATGGCGTGAGGCGGATGCTGTGACGCGACAACAGGATGTATGTGGCAGCTGCTGCAGCCGTAGCTTTATTGCAGCACAGCAGAAGGCAGGCGCCGTAGGACGTCGATCGAATGCGGTTGAGCCACGCCGCGACGCGACGCGGTCGACTGCTGCGGAAATTCAATAAACAGAAAGAGACGGTCGTCATCTTGACGATGACAACGCGCTGTATGAATCTAGTTATCGGCGGCAACTGTCAGGCAGGGACGACAGACGGTCGCACAGACGGACGAGATGATGCGTTCAATTACAGGCAGAATCGACTGCCAAAGAACTGCAGATAGATAGTACGAACGAGCCATTTGATTTGGGTGCGCAGTCTCGCTGCATCAAGACCAATCCGTCTAGCGACGAACTGCAACAGTTATGCCTAATCGACTCGCTACTGTGTCTTGCTTATCCGATCGCTATATATCAGCGAATGATATATTGTGACATCGCGTGCATAGATACAACTGCTGAACAGAAATCGACCGATCTCTTTCTGCCGTTTTCAGCCGAAAAACCGGAAAATTTGTAATGCTTTCGGAGTCGTTCGCGGGCCACGAACATTTTATATTCCGACACAACTCGACAAATAAGACACATTTAGTCGGGACACTCCGGTATTTTGTGTTTGGTGATGTCAGACGTTGCAAAAAATGAGCTTAAAAATCACTCGAGTTTTTCGGCGATGTCGCAGTTCGACGCATCAAAGTATTCGCCATCTTGGATGTTTAGGCCACAAATTTTTATTTCAAAGAGACCACAAGTCCTCAAAAACATAAGTCACGTCGTTTGGTACTGCATGTGTATATGGTGTTGTATAGAATGTAGTCTGACCCTCATATCTAAGCGAGGAACTATGAGTATGATAACAGCCGAGTTCCGGGCTTTCTGAAGGAATTTTTTGAACTGCGGAACCTTCTTTCATTTCCGTTGCATTGGATGCTTACTGTTACTTACTTAGAGCTGGAAATCATATTTCTGTTTACACAAAAAAAAACATTTTAACCGGACAAATTCCAACCACACTAAACAGACCCATTTCATGTTGTTTAGTCCAATAAGGTGACCAATGAGGTCGCAACCTCTTGTTTGGTCACTTACTGAATCGACATTTGACCTTTATCTGTTATGCATTTGGTAGAAACTTTCCACAACCAGAGATAAATATGTAGCAACTGTGTCTGTAAATAGCTCTAAGGTTATAAGCAATGGAGTCAGTGAAACTGAACACTGAGGATGATCGATGCAGTATCTAATGGCATTGCTCCAGAATGTCGGCGACGGCGGCGTTCAACGTCGGGCATTGCAATCAGTTGCCAGCCGCAGCAGCTGGTGCAGGATGCAAAGGAAATGAAGCTACAGATGAATATTTACTTGCTCCGTTGGTCAATATATCGCGCGTGGTAGCCCAGCTTTTGTTGCCGGTTTACTTAGCAAATGAGTTTCAAGGTCCAATCATGCCGGTATTTTCAAAGTGGCTGCGTCATGGCTACACTGCAAAACTATCGTGGATAAGGTGTTAAAAGGAGTAACACTTTTTGTCTGTTTATCAAATACGTCAGTTCAGGTGTTTTATATACTGCATTACGTTTTATATTGAAACTGTTGTCTGTAACGTTCGGCTGTGCTGTTTCACTATATGCACACATCGAATGTAACGCCTCGGACTTCACGAAAAAAATGGACTCATGCGTCTTATGTGTGTTACTCCAAGTTATACATTGTTTCGCTACACTGTAGGCTTATAGTGTCACTTAAGTTCTGCTACCAAAGGACGCTTGTATAGGCCTAATATTTGGCCAATACACATATGCCTATTACATGATCTGGTTTGGCTGAGGTTGCCTCACTCGATTTGTATGTTGCATTTTCACACATATTGACCAGTTCCAATTTCCATCACTCTTCGTCATAATGACCCATGTAGACCTCGTTTCTGAAAATATTTGAGTTCTTTCAAGCCCACCATGTTAGCTCTCTCATTGAAAATTTGGGATTCCTAGATCGCACCAAACACGGTGATGCACAACAGAGAAGATCTCGATTAGACTTTAGTCTCAAAGGCAGTATGGCCCTGAGCCCCTATCATCTTACGTGTATGGCCTATAGCCCTATACTCACGGAATCAGCTATCTCTGGGTGACAATAACTGCAGATTTCAGTAGTGTTAGAGATGTATTGATAGGACCAGTTTGACGGAAGAGCCGTGAATGTACGAAAGCGACATGTATATATGAAATAAGGAACATGATGATTATAACCCCAAGTTTCCTCCAAATGATTAGAAGTGTCCTTAACTCAAGTGTCTCAAATGGCTTCATAGTGCTTTGCAGCTTCTAGCACATTTCACGAATATTCATTAAGACATCCTGCACTTTGCCGGAGAACACCTGCAGTGACACAACTGATCCGCAACTGTTTCAGCTGTGTCTCATCGGCGACATGTGTCCTACAAAGCATTGTGATTCATAAAAAGTGCTACAGTAAAAAGCGTGCTCTTTTGTGAATCACAGTCCGAGTCTGTATATCAACGGCTGTCCAAAAGTGGATCAGCCAACGCCGATTTAACGGTTTAACTGTGACCAGAGTAACTCAACCAGTTAAGTTGAAATCAGCAAAATCAGGCGCTCCTTGACATGCAGCCCATAATTGGCATAACGTTATTGTGTCTAGAGAAGTTGTCGTCGCCATTTTGTTAGGCAGATTCATACTCCAACAGCTGGTTGAGTGGCGTTCATTATCGCCTTTTACAGATTTCGCCGTTCAATCTTCATGTTGCCAAGTAACGATGTGCCACTGGTACGATGCACCAAATTAATCAGCTCTGTGAAACGAAGCGTCTACTGTAGTATGCACTCGATCGCCAGTAAGCCGTGTAGCTCCCCGGCTTGAGGTGACGAGTCTATACAGCTTCTTCTTCCCATGTACTGTTACCGACTGGCCACGACAGGGCTCGGTCTGTCGGTCGGCGTGCGTCCACTTGGAGGAGTTGATCGCACGGCGGCTCGCCGCCTCGCCGGCGTCCATAATCCTTTCCCATCTATCACTGCAGCCTAAACGCTTCTGCAACGAACCACGTGACGCGTCAGTCACGTGACCCGGTGGCTGTCGCGTCTTCATTTGGCGGCGTCGAAACGATCCATCTATACACCGGACCGGACCAGCATCACCTAATCCGCGCCACGCCGCTCCGGCCTGTTGCCAGGTTGCTGCTGCTGCCGCCGCCGCCGAGGAATGAGGCACAGCCCTGACTGAGGTGGCAGTTTGCTGCAGCTGACGCCTTGAAGTTGTGGCGCGGTGACTGGCCGACGAAAATTGGTTTTCGGTTGGTTTATTCGACAGTACGTCAAAGAACTGAGTCCCACAATGAAATATACGGTGGATTGCAGACGAAGAATGTTGAAGCTGTGCTGTGTTGGGAATTTCATTATCGTTATGGCCATTAAGAATTGCCAAACTTCTTTGCATCTGCAATATAGTGTGTTGGCATGAAATTCAAGATGGCGAATGCTTTGATGCGTGAACTGTGACATCGCTGACAAACTCGAGTGATTTTGAAGCTCAATATTTTTGTACACTGTAACACAAGTCGAACTGAAAAGCAATGAGGGTGGAACTCCCTAACCCCGTCTGGGTATACGCCAGTGCGAGCAACACTGCGCGTGCACGAACAACGATGACGGCTTTAGACAGAGAGCGCAACGCAGTGCAGAATCGGCTGCAATCAAAGCCTTCGGATTAGAGTAATGCAGCTGAGGAGACGGAGAGAATTGTCTGGAATCCTGGACTCAATGCGACTGAGCATTGCGACAGGGACCGAACAGAGACCGATAGAGTACGACGGACGCAATTAAGGCCGAACGAATCGTAAGACAGCATGCATTCGCTGGCTGCATGGGCGCCGCGTGGCCGGTGCTCCAGGCTCGTGGCGCAGCCGTCCATTGATATCATGCTGGCTGGCTGCGTCGCTGAGTATACACTGATCATTTCTTGGTCGTAGAGGCCAATCAGGCCCGTCACTCATTCATCGGGGACCGAGCGGCCGTTCGTCCCGACCCGGGCGTCCGCCAGGATCGGTAATCAGCCCCGACCAGACGACCAGGACTGATGCCGGGCCGCCGGCACGCCGGCGACGGTCATTGCAGGACGGGCTAAGCGACCGACTGGGCATCAGACGAGCACGACCACCGTCGCGGGTACGATACATCAGCAGCGCCCGACGCAAATAACGCCTGACGACATTGCCGCCGATGGACCACCAGTGACGCAGCCAGGCATTGACATGGGCATGCGAGTCTTAAGCCCCTCCCAACTGAAGTTAGCTCTCCCAAAAAACGAGCCTGAGCGCATTTAGCAGTTGGGGTTGTGGAGGAAAACAACTGTGTGATGATTATCTCGACTACAGCCCATGTTCCCTAATCTTTGTCCAAAACAGAAACGATCTGGTTTGGGTCGCCCTACACATTTACATTGATGATGATTATGATGATGACGGGCTTAAATGAAAGAAACCTACAAGCAAAATTTCCTGGCTCATCCCCTGTAGACTACGGCAGAACGCAAAACGTACACTGAAGACCAGTTCCTCGATTTATGTCGCTAATTATGTCCCGTCTAACGACCATAGAGCCAATCCGGATGTCAGCTGACACTGTGTCTGTGCTCACTGGTCGTTAGCTGGGAAATGTAAGACTCCGCCTGTGCATGGTCGCTCGGTCGCTCAATCAAGTTGTCTGTCAAAGAATTTACCGCTGCTAGTCAACCGTCGCATTTTGTTGCCTGCATATTGTTAAGTGCACCCTGCCGCCCACATAGCCTACTGCTACTGCTACCTCGAATAGGTTTACCTAAAAGCGAACGGCGTTCTCTTTGTGAGGCTGTTGAAGACGTTTAAACGAACCGTATAAATAATTGTTTACAATAGTGGCGAGCCAGATAAGTATAGATGCTGTTGTGACGTTTACAAGATAACTCGCACAGTGTTTATGTTTGCATGGTGTGAGCTTATAATCTTATACAGCATGGATGAGAAGGGTCTCTGGTTAAAATGCTGTCTGATAGAAATGAAGCAATGCAATTGTCGAGATTAAGTGACTAAAAATTGCACGTCCACAACTCTAAATAACACAGGTTTGTGAACTAAATGTGGCTCATAGGGCCTATGTTCAGAACTGATTACGAAACGTAAACAAATCGATTCAGAGGTTTTAAGAATTACACATTACATTTTGGCCTAGTGAGGTCGTTTTTGTAACGTCATGTGACGTTGAGAATTTTACAGCTATTGAGTTTGAAGCCACTCTCAACTTTTTCGTAGAAAAGTAAAAATAATAATTGAAACTGTGAGACAAATAAATAAAGCTTCAGACAAGAACACTAAAAAGCAAATTCAAGAAAAATTAAATCAAATCGAATTTTTTATTTCAGATTTTTTTATTTTAAATAACGCCAATAATCCCAATACGTTTCAAATGAACTGGAGGCGTGGAGACTATAGTCAGAGCGTTCACAATATGCGATGTCGAACAGTTCTGTCTTCAGCATGAGCTCGGAATGAGCTGGTGAACTCAGCCGAGCGACCGTCAAAAACACTACAGTGGACGTACAGTGAAGATCTTCACTGTACATGCAGATGATCGTGTAGCTTATTCGATCGCCTATAGCCAGCGTAAGTCCGTTGGTTCGACTTCTACATGTCGAAGTGTAGTGGAATGAATCAATGCTTGTGATTGTGCACGAACGGTGCGACGATTGGTTGATCGAAATGAGCGATGAAGGTCGCGCACAGCAAACGACAACCAGCAAACTCCGAGTGGCAACCCAACACACCGGGCCATGGCGCCCGGCCGGCCGTCGCCGCTCGATCGTCGCCCGCCGCCCGCCGCTCAATTTCCACGCCGATGCCGACGCCGCATGTTGTCCGTCATCGCTGAACGCCCTCGGGAGTCGATGCCAAGCGCCGACGCGTCGACGAGGAAATACGGCGTGAAAATGGACCAGGCACCGCGCCGCGATTGGATCGCCGTCACGACCGGCACACTGACCGCCCGCTCGCCCTGCCCAGCGCAGCGTGACCTTTAACCCGGCCCAAAAGAGCACAAGTTGGCTCATCTATCTCTCGCATTTGTCATCACTGCCGAGCTGCTGCATACTACAGAGGCTGGCGAGCTTTCCTTGACCGGTCACTGTGGTTCACAGGGTCGACCTAATCAACCTTATTACCTTATCAACGTATTGCACCCAGAGGAAATTATCCTAATTCGTCTGATCGCTCAGCTGGGGCGTCTTGAATCTAATTTAGCTCGCACAGATTTTAGCTAATGTTACGGGCAATTCAGTTTTTGTTTTGACTAAATCGAAGACCTAAAACCTGACATATTTCAGAATTAGAATTGACTACAATTAATTTATTGTTCTTGAAGTCAAAGTTTCACGCGTTCGTTGCGTCTGTTATTATGCTGGTAATTATGTAGAAAATAATATTTTACCTTTCGTAATCCTTTCGTAATGAAACACCTGGGTAGATTGAAGTTACCGTAATGCCACGCCTTTGTGTTGTGTGTCAAATTAGTGCAGACAGATAGTAAAGAGATAAAATACGGAAGTCGGAGATCTTAACGCCAAGACTATATATGTTGTCTGACGAAATTCCGCATACAACAGTTGGTACTGCAGGTAGAGTTAAGTTTCACGACGTCACACTGTTAAGGTAGACTTGCCCCCACAATATGGCGACTGCTTTTCGCCTTTGTAGTCTCGTAAATAGAATGAATGACGTTGTCACCCCGTGTATTGCAACGATAAACGACGACGCTGATGTTCCGTGAAAGTTGTAATGTGATGTTGGTGTAATCTTTATCCATCATCAAATGGTAGTGCGACAACACGCAAAAAAAACAAAAGCACAAATAAACGAAAAGAAAAACAAACAGCAGACAAGCATCCACACATTAACACAACGACACGTGACATTAATCATCTTCAACCAAATTCCTAGAGAAGTTCATTATTGTGTATTTTACAAATAAAGCAATATTCTTGAAATTTTCGCACCACGTCACCGTCAGCGACAATTTATTTATTTATTGTATTTATCTTGCATCCACATATACTTAAAGAGTGATAAAAGTATTGACATAAAAACGGCTAGTGGAGCAGACAGTGCGATCAGGGCAATGTCGCTTTCGTCCGGCTTAAAAACACGTGGGTGGTCTCATGACATGTAGCACTGGCTACAGTGACGGGTCGCTGGGTGCTGCTGGAAGCATCGATGGCGCCCTTCTCACGGCAATGATGCGTAGCGCTGGCCGGTGCGGCTCGCCAAATGCAATCACATTAGCGTCGATTGCAGCGTCGACAGTCGCGGGCGCGCCATCAAGTAATGTCTGCGACGAAATGACCACACAGCAGTCGCCGCCGCCGCCGCCGCCCGAGACAACTCGGAAGGAAGGAAGAAGCAGACGGACGGTGCGTCCCCAGTCCATGCACCGATGGACCCCGTGGAGCCTGCACCGTCATAGCCATAGGCATGTCCATGTTCTGAAATCCAGGGGCTCCGTCCCTTCTCCAAACGCGTCCCTTTTTATCTCCTTCCCTTCCTTTCCCCTCCTCTCTCCTCCCGTCCAGTCCCGTTCATGTTTTTTTCTCTGCGCTTTCGTCCCTTCCCTCTTTCCGCCAATCCACTTACGTAGTCTGAAAGACGTATATGTCGGACTGTTTAGTTTTTATTACGCGGCTCTCGCGGAGTTAGTGTTGGACCCCAATTCTTGACAAATTTATACATTCACCCTTATACATGACTTGTTTTGGCAAGGGAGGCTATAGCGGCACGGAAACGGACACCCGCAGACCCTCCTGGCCGATTTATTTGGGGTCAGGAATCCCCCCCCGTAACAGCTCCCTTGTGGATACGCCTTCGATGGGGTGACTCGCTCGTATAGCCCGCAGGAGCGCCGTGAATTAATCAGCGTGTCGGAGCCATTCGAGCCGGAGAAGGTATCACGCGGTCGGTCGGGGCCGGCGGCTTGCTTCTTTCACGAGACGAGATTCCCCGTGGAACAGTCGACTCAATTGTGTGCCGGACAGCGTCTGGACACTTTGCGGTCGGCGCCTCGATCGCCTGTCTGTCCACTGCTTTTAACCTGCTTCGTTTGCTACAATTTGACGCAGTTCAGTGCACTGCACCCTGGTTGATTTACCCCTGGTTTGTCCAAGACAGCATTATTTCTTTGTGACTATTCGCTTTTTTACAGGTCACTACCAGCCGCTGTACGTTGACTGCAGTAATTAAAATACTGAGTATATACGGGGTGACAAGCAGACAGTATAATTGCTGTTGCCATCTTGTACGGCAAGGCCTATAGTTAACGATGCCGGCCCGCTGTTGTGTGTGGAAGTGCACTAGATTAGCTACACGATCCACAAAGTACCTCTGTAGCATATTTTTTCTAGATTTATGCACTTTTTATTTACATTCAGTAGTCCTACAATATGGCGACGTGGTCTTAGGTCATTTCAATGACGTCACTACAGGCGTACACCCCATTTGTAAAAAAAACCTATTGTATTAGTGTGAAATGTAACATGTAAAAATGTTAAGAGAACAAATTCGTCAATATTATATAATCAAATAGTCCCGATTTCCATTAACTGCACTGCTAGCTTGCCACAATCTGCTTTGTTTCTGAAATACGTTAGTCCTATTCATAGTTTTATCGATGCTAATTGGCTGCCAGCACACAACCGACTTCAAAAGGAAACGCAATATTTCGTCTATAGTTAGTTGCTGATCAAAAAAAAAACTTTAATTGCTGATTTTTTTTTAAATTACAAGCTGCGCTTAACCAACTACTGCAAAAAATACACCATTAAAAGCATCTAACAGAGCCTTAAACAACTGCTGTCTCATATCTTGCCGTTTCCATCGTCGGACAGTAATAATATTTGACAGACAACCATATATGTAGGCGTCGTTAAGTCAACGTTATCTGGATAAGCTTGGGGCACCGTTGGCCAATAAAGCCGTCAATTGGCATCCGTAGCGGTCGTGGAACACATGTGCACACACACACGCACACACACAAGCAACAGCAACTGCAATTCTTGCTATTGCTTGCTTCAGTGATACACTTCTCGTTGTGGCATTTGCATTGCTAGATCTTCAGCTCTTTCAACCCTTTCCAGCCGAACGTTTAGTGCTCTGTTAGCAGCTGAAAATCATGCTTCTGTTGACGCGAAATCAACATTTCAGGTCTGACTGCACAAAGTTTGTTTTACAAATGCACAAATCTTTTAGAGCTGCAACCCGTGAGTATCGATCAACCACAGAGTCTGTAACGCATGTCCATGCAGTGCAACGCCATAGGCCCATACATATCGAGTTTTCTCGGTCGCTGCTGCCCGACTGTGGAACACTCTGCCGCTGAACGTGACGTCGGCATCGTCAATATCTGTTTTCAGGAAACATTTGAAGACCCATCTCTTCAGTTATTCTTTCCCTGAATCTCCTGTAGTGCCCGTGCAGTGACTTTGTCACTTCGGACACAATAAAATCGATCTTTTTACTTTTTTACTTACTATATACGATAAGGCATACCTGCCTAGCATCAACACATCACCGCCTCTTCGCTGGTACCAAATTGAATTTTTGGTGACAGATCTTGCCATTCTAGAACTCACGACCGACGTCCGACTATGCCATTGTGTCGCTACTTTTAACGACATCTAAAAATTCATCTTCGCGCAACCAGTTAGCCTATAGTCCGCGCACCACCGTCAGCGCCTCTGCATATCTGACTACATCATGGTTCTATACAAATCTGTCATTATTATTATTGTTGTTGTTGTTGTTGTTGTTTTGTTATAAGATAGTTCGAGTTTAATCGTTAGAAGTTCCAGTTGATCAGATATTTTTCGATTCTCGTCTCCGTTTTATTTGAATTGACATAATGCCACATAATCGCGCTGTCAGCCTAAGAGCCGTGAGTTCTGTCCTCTCCCTGTTGGCATCTGCATGCATTCGGTTGCTGCTGCTGCTGCTGCTGCTTCGGAGCTCGGTGATGGCAACAATGTGCATCGGAATAATGGCCCCCACTGAAGACAATGTCACCATGGCAACGGACACCTTGCTCACGTGATATATCGAGAGGAGGCTAGGATGAGCGACGATACATTGACTGATGAAGATGCCGAACGCGACAATCCCATTTCGCTCGGGGATCAGCGCATTAAATTTAGCTCCAACAAAGTCAGCATTTGATTGACTCGGTCGGCTAACTCAATGCAGCTGAAGCACCAGTTTACTTTCACTCTCTACACTGTATACTTGCGTCAGTATTATAAACTGTCCATAAGTTCCTCTGTAATTTGCCACTATTTCAGATTAAAATGTAGAATTTATGTATAATGTGTAATTAAAAATTTGTTGGGCAAACCCTTTTTAGCTATCACGTTTTCTTGTGGAATCCAAACCTTTATATATTTAGTTTATTCACACTCACTGTAAAGTTAACATCACATACTTGAAAAATATAAGCCTACAGTGATTATCAAAAAAAGAGCCCATGGGTCTCTGGACCTCACTAGGGGGGACTTGTCCCAGACTCCCTGGCTCGGCTCCCTTTTGAAAAACTCCTAGATTCATCCACGTCCGGACTATTATATTGTACGCCTTTGAAACGGACTGCTTTCTATAGCCGCAACGAGTTCTCACGTGAAAAACGATATTGATATATTGGCCCGTCCCGTCGTTTGTTTAGTTAATGGTCTAGATGTATACCTTAGGCGTTGACCTGTATCGCCCAGAACGTGTGCAGACCAATGAAAATTTCATGAGGCGCCCACAGCTGCGCAGCACTGCGTACGGTATGATGTGGCTTGGTGGCTGCATGCGACGCTGCTGTAATCCCGTTATCGCAACATGGTGCACAACGTAATGGCAATCACCAAAGCCGCGCGATGCTCGATAATAGTGATGGTCGGAGGCGACGATTTCGGCTGGGTGCCGACTGATACGCAGATTACGGCTAAGTACGCAATCATTGCATCACTCAGAGCATTAGCTTCGTTGCCGCCAGCCAGCCGCCTTTGACTGCATGTCAACACACTCGTGTCCAACAAAACTCCATCACGAGTTGGCACCCGATGACTTGCCGTGCATGGAAATGCGAAAAGTCAACTGCACAATGATCTGTTGAGTGGCTTCGCGTGTGGCTACAACAGCACAGCGTTTAAAACGCTGACTATGCCAGTATGCCTGATCAATAAACTTCGAAGTTTTGAAGTGGCTTTATATTGACTTTGTCTGAATAACGAGGCCACGTATCCTACGTATCAGCAACCAATCAGTCAATCAATATATTATCGTGCGTCCAAAAATTGATTAGACAGCTGGCCAATTAAGCCTGCCGCGCGTAGGAATAACTAAAATTGGAAATAAACACAACTAAAACATAAAAAACCGATGAGAAAATAAATTCGGCAAGTGGTCTAGAGCCATGCGATCAGTCCAACATACAGAAACAGACTAAGGTGGAGGATAAGATTTTCTGAAAAGGTAGGTTTTGAGCTCAGAGTAAAACAATGAAAAAGTGACGGAAGGTAATAGCAATGTGTAGCAAGTTAAATCGGCATGTTCAAATGAAGGTCTCTGCAGTGGCGTCGCTAGACAGCAAGGGTTGGGGGCGCAAACCAGGGGGTCTGGGGGACAGAAGTCCTCCTGCAGGGTCCAGGGGCGGAAGCCCCGGTGCGGGTTTGGGGGCGAAGCCCCAGAAGCTGAGAAAAAATCAGCAAAGTAGTTTCCCATATTGTTGCTATAATTCGTACAAAAATACAAAAATACGTCAGTGATAATCTATAATACATACACAACGCATTCGGTAAACTACTGACGCGCGGAATGACCGAGTGTTCATTACAAACTTCACAAGCATCAACAGCTGCCGACAAAACTAGTGCAAGCTACAGTATGTTCAGTCATGTTGCAGACTATACTTGGTCCAGCATCATTCGCCGATCCGATTTGGACACGAAACGAGAAACAAGCTCAGCGTCATCAAACTCCAGAAAAATATCTTTCTCCACTGATGCCAGCAGCAAAGCTTTATAAGTCGCTGTTGACCAACTGTGGAGTGCAGTAGAGGATGACACGGTAATGGGGAAAGCGGTAATACCGCAGTAACCACGGTAATTACCGCGTGGATGGGGAAAATTTCACGGTAATACCGTGGGGACAGTAAATACGACGCGGTAATACCGTGCTAACGGTAATGACGTTTTGCGATAATGATGATTGAACGGAAAAATTATGTAATCTGCGGACTGCAAACATCTACAGGGTGGCCCAAAAAAAGTAAGCTACTATCACGAGTCATCATTAAATCGGCATTAAAACCCGTCATTATGGCTAAATTTTTCATCAATTTCGACTACAAAATGAGCACAAGAATATAGTAAGTCTGTATTAAATATTCCACGTGTGACCTAATTTGTGACGTCATCACCTGCTCTGTTTGAATCTGCGATATAGGTAAAATCAACGCATCTGATAATATCATGTTATAAAACCAGAAAAAAGGACAAAATATGGAAATAAAAGAAATTTTACATAAATCTCCATCTAAAAGATCGTTTTGACATAGAATGCACAGCTTGCTAAGGCGAGCTGATGCCATAGGAAGCGCTGACATCATTTACCGTATATGACGCATATATCGCTATTTTGCGCGTCAGGCATAGTTATTGAGGTCAGAAAGTAGGTCACGCATAGAATATCTAATACCAACGAATAATACTATAGTGCTTGATTGATACTTTAATTTTACGAATAAATCTAATATCATTGACAGGCTTTAATACGATGTAATACGATTTTTTGAATATTGGGTAGTGGCTTTTTTGGGCCACCCTGTATGTATCCGAAGAATTATGGTCACTCAGTTGAACAGATGTTTTTTTTATTACAGTACCGTTGATTCGGAACAAAAACAGCATACATAATACTAAGTGAAGAAAAAGAGAAATATGAAAAAAAGAAGTGATGGGGATTGGGAGGAGGACCTTGTAGTGGTTAGGGCGTTGGACTTGCGACTGGAGATCGCGGGTTCAATCCCAGCCGCTGCACTGCCGAGTGCGACCTTGGACAAGTTGTTCACACACATTGTCCAGCGCTTCTGAAGTTATGACCTTATGGCGCTATATAAGTCAGTTTTTTGAACATTAAAATCATAACAGAATACAGACAGACAGGCGGGGATGCGGATGTGTTGGTGGGGACGGGGTAGGATGGGGACGACGGTGATGGGATGGGAATAAAATGGTGGGATGGAGTGGGGATGGGTACAAAATATTTTACCGTGTCATCCTCTAGAGTGCAGCTTCGACTTCACCAACGCCAGCTGAGAAAAGCCGCTGTCGGTCGGTCTAAAAATGGAACCAAGTTTGTGGCCAGTGGCGCCGGATGAATTTGAAAGCGGGGGGAGCACCCGTCCGGCGCGAAGCGCCGGAAAATTTTTTTCGTGACGGTCAGTACAGTTTGACCAGTTTGCCGTTTGTAGTTCACGGTGCCCCCGTGCCCTATGAGTCGGCGCCACTGTTTGTGGCTGTGCTCTGGGTGGCAGTGATAAGTCATTGACACTGGCGGCATTGACACGGCTGCTCGGCTCTGCGCTCACACACACATTAGTTCTTCGCTTCAACCCCATACCCCCTCCCATTTTTTTTTGAAAACTCATTGTATTTGCATCAATATCAAGACTGGCCTTGGCGCCGGTTGCGGGCAGTTGCCCCCCC